>Ga0256834_1002152_pt1 | contig 12673 bp, 14 predicted proteins | sample 4281140metaG_FD_190536 | JGI IMG/M metagenome (GOLD analysis project Ga0256834, IMG submission 190536) | Hydrothermal vent microbial communities from East Pacific Rise, Pacific Ocean - 4281-140 | ecosystem: Environmental > Aquatic > Marine > Hydrothermal vents | place: Pacific Ocean: East... | reverse complement strand
TGGATTACTTATCAGGGGCACGATCTCACACCGGCAGACGGTCGTTTACTGGTGAGGATTTTGCAAAATTCCCCTTTGTCCCGGCAAAAAAACTAAAAAACCAAGCGATTTTGTAGGATAATCAGCGACCGACTGACATTTGTTAATGATTCCACATCAAACAATAGGCAAAATGCCGCTTTTTTTGCCTGAACCCTGATGTTCAGGCAGGTTTCACGTTAGGAGAGAACAGTATGAAAACCAAAATTCTAATTACAGCAATTCTGGCGACGGGAATATCCCTGCCCGTCATGGCAGACGGTCATGGCAATGTCATGGAAGCGCGCAAGATCATCAAGCAGTTCGCCACCGAGCTCAAGGGCGAACTGCAAAAGGCAATGAAAGAGGGCGGCCCCGTCAACGCCATTAGCGCCTGTAACAGCAAGGCGCCCGGCATTGCCGCCAACATCAGCGCCAGCAGCGGCTGGAGCGTCGCCCGCACCAGTCTCAAGCCCCGCGCCACCGCCAATGCGCCCCTGCCCTGGGAGCGGAAGGTGCTGGAAGAATTCGAAGCCAAAAAAGCGGCGGGCGCCGACCCGAAAACCCTCGATTACTCTGATGTGGTGGAAGAAGACGGCAAGAAAGTATTCCGCTACATGAAAGCCATTCCCACCGCCAAGGTCTGCCTGAATTGCCATGGCGGTGATGAGGTCAAGCCCGAAGTCGTGATGCGCCTGAAATCACTGTATCCCGCGGATCAGGCCCGCGGTTTCAAGGAAGGCGATATCCGTGGCGCTTTCGTCCTGAAGAAAACCTTCTGACCAGCAAAACACCCGCCATCGGGATTGCACAGGGATGTGCATGATCCTCAGCAGAAAACATGACCTGGGCGGCATAATTCCCGCATGCCACTGTGCTAGTATGAAGAAAAACAACCATCACGCTTTCTATCAGGTACATATTGGTGCAACACAAGTTCGATATCTATTTTTCCGGTGAAATACTGGAAGGCAGGGACGAACAGCAAGTCAGGGAGACCGTGGGAAAACTCTTCAAATTGTCTGGCGACAAGCTGGACAGCCTTTTTTCCGGTACGCCAAGACGCATCAAGAAAGACCTGAATGTAGAACAATCGGGACGCTTCCGTGAAACATTTCGCAAGGCGGGAGCAATCGTCCAGATTGTGGCTGCAGGCACACAACCGCCAGAGAAAACGCCCCATGCGGCAACAAGGCCTGGCGCCGCATCCCCCTCCGGGTTGAAGCTTGCGCCGGTTGGCTCGAACCTGGATCCCCTGCCCCGGGAAGCGGAACGCGGCATGCAGAAACCGTTGCCCCAAACCACGACACTGGAAATCGCCCCCATTGGGCCAGTGCCTGCCGGCCCTGATCCACGACCGGCTGACATCGATACCGGTACGCTGGCGGCGGCCCCGGCGGAAAGCGGATCCCTGGAAGAATTCGCCCCGGCGGTGGAGCCAGTCCCATTGCCCGACATCAGCAACCTGAACCTCGCCAAGGACAATCACCCCCTGCAGGAAGACAGGGAAAAGCACACAGACAATATCCCCGACACCAGCCACCTGGAAGCCGTACCGCCCAAGACCGGCTCTCTGGAAAAATTCGCCCAGCACAAAAAACCTGCGCCCATCCCGGATATCAGCAGCTTGTCACTGGACGGCTGAAAGCCGCACCACGAAGCGCCCCAGGGGATGGCGGTTCTCAAACAATAATGGCGTTCTTCCGGCATCGTCGGCCAGCCATACATACAGGGGACGGTGCGCCGGCTGCCGTTTCCCTTCCTCTACCGCATCAAAGCGCAGCTTCCACGCCAATTGTTTCTTTCCGCCTGCCTCGATCTGCTGCTTTTTCCGCACACGCACATGATAACGGTAAAGACGTTTCCCGTCGGTAACGGAAAAAACATACTCCTGGCCTGTCGCCAATGGCTTTTCCCGCATCACCTGTAACATGGACAGCCAGTCCAGCAGTCCATCTTCGACCGGGTGACGCGCATACTTGTGAAACTCGAACCGCTGACCCGGCTTTAGCCATGGCTGCAATACGGCGGGAAACAACTGCTCGCCAGCGGATTTACCCTTGGGCCGAAAACGCATCAGCTTGCCCTGCCCGGCATCCACCCAGTTGATTTCATGCTTGAGCCGGGAGGTTTTTTCATACTTTTCCAGCGCCAGCACCTGCTGCCCTCGAGGCGCATAGATGCTGCGATACCGCACACGGAAAGGAAAATGCCTTTCCACAAAGGGATAGGGCGCAGAAGTCACCTCCATGGTCAGCTGAATGGCCTTTTCCGGCACCGGCAGCTCCGCATTGTCGCTGTCCAGGCGCACCGCGGCGATAGGCAGAATCTCTCCCGCGCTGAACACCCCTGTATAACTGGCTTCATAATGCAGCGTCTCCGCGAACGGCAACACCGGGCTGACCAGCAGCAACGCCATCGGCAGCCAGGGTCTTTTCCTGCCAATGCTCATTGCTCAACCGCATTCAGCTGCGCATGAAACTTCCGGAAGGCTTCTTCCGGGCCGATCACCACCAGGACATCACCGTCATCCATACGGTGCCGCCGGGGATCCGTGGCGAAGATCAGATGGTCGCCAAGTTCACGATCCACCACGCCCAGGACAATCAAGTTGTAGCGTTCTTCAAGAGACAGCTCATCCAGATACTTTCCATGGAGGAAACAACCTTCGCGCACATGGATTTCCGCAATATCCAGGTTTACCTTGCCAAAAACCGTATGCTCCAGCGTCTCTGCAATCAGCGGGCGGTGCATGCGTTCGTAAATCTTGTAGCCGCTGATGCGGTAGGGATCGATGACCTTGGTGGCCCCCGCCGCATGCAGCCTTTCAATGGTGTCACGTACACCGCTGATGGATACAATCGGCAGCTCCGGCGCCATGGCGCGAGCGGAAATCACCAGAAAAACATTGCTGGCATCATCATCCAGCAGCGCAAACAGCACGTCCACCTCGCCACCGATACCAATACGCTTCAATTCCTCATCGTTCTGGAAGCTGATCCGCTCCGCCGAAAAGCCCTGCGCCCTGGCCTTTTCCACCACTGCTTCCCGGTCATCCACGACACGAACCCTTTCTCCCCGCTCGGTCAACTGACGGGCAACCTCCAGGCCCACTGCGCCCCCGCCAACGATTACAATTTTCTTTGCCTGGGAAAGCCCTTCCGCACTCATCTGCGCTTCCTCCCGGATTTAAGCTGCTGACGCATGTGCAGGACGCTGTACTTGTGGCCGAACACCAGCAACATGTCATCCGCCTGCAGTACAAAATCTGCGCCCGGATTGAAATGAAAACGCCGGGATTCCAGGTCAAAATGGCTGCGCACATGATCGCTGCTCCGATCCATGGGAGTGCTGACCCCGAACAGGATCAAACGCATGTCTTCCAGCGGCACTTCGCCAATGGTCTTGCCATCCAGCCAGGAGTCCGGCGGAACCCGGATGGTTTCCAGGGTGATATCCTTCTCCCCCATGACGATACCGTGAATGGCTTCGAAGGCCACGGGTTGGCCGACATACTCCCCGGCGATCAAACCAACAATCTTGAACGGTTCAATGGCATGATCGGCCCCGGCGTGCAGCAGCTTGTCCACGGACTGGCGCTGGTTGGCCCGGGAAATAATGGTGATATTCTCATCCAGCTGGCGTGCGGAGAGGGTGACATAGACGTTCACCACATCATCTCCCGTGAGACAGAGAATCTTTCCGGCGGAACGCCCCACGCCCAGCATCTGCAACAGGCCGATACGCTCGGATTTGCCCTCTACCACCAGATACCCCAACCGCCGGGCAAGCTCCACGGCTTCTGCATTGCTGTCGATAACGACGAACGGCAGCTTGTCCTTGGCCAGATACTCCGCCACCACCTGGCCAACCCGTCCAAAGCCGCAGATGACGGTGTAGCCCTTTTTCTTTTCCAGCAGCATCGCCACCCGCCGGTCCCGTACCTCACCCATCTTTTCCTGAAACGCGGAAACAATAATGGAGGTAAAAAAGGACAATACCCCCAGCCCGCTGATGATCAACACCATGGTCACCAGTCTCCCCTCGAAAGACTGGGGAGTAATATCGCCATAGCCTACGGTGGAAAGGGTTACCAAAGACCAGTAGATCCCCTCGAAAAAGCCTTCGATCTGCCCCCCGGTTTCACGGGATTCAAACAAATAGATCACCGAGGAACCCACCAGCAGAACAAAGGTCAGGAAAGCAAACAGGGAAAACAGCTCTATGCGCTTTTCCCGCAGCACCGAGCCAAATTGCTGGATGCTGTGGGCATAGCGGAACATCTTGAACAGACGGAACAGCAAAAACAGCCGCAAGATGCGCAGGGAACGATAACTGGGCAGGATGGCCAGAAGATCAATGATCGCCATGGGCGAACTCATATAGCTCCACTTGCTGCGCAGAATATTCCATACGGCCCTGGACAGGCGAAACGGCTCGTTGATCAGCTCGCTTTTTTCGTATTCATCCAGAACGATGCGATGGACGCTGGAATACACCCACATGCGCCCAAGGTATTCCAGAATGAAAAAAGAAACCGCCACGGCCTCGAACCAGCCCGCCCAGGCGCCAAGATGATGTTTTACGCTGTACAGCAGAAGGAACACGCTGCTCAGCACCAGCGCCATCATCAGCGAGTCGAAATAGGGACGCGCGCGGGAATGGGGGTTTTCCAGGAGATCATAAACCGCCTGCTTTGCGCGCTTATAGCCTTCAGACTCCTCCATCTGGTAGGCCAGGCGTATCACCAGATCCGACAGTTTCATGGCGCGGCAGCCACTTCCAGACGCTCGGTCTCCGCCAGGCGCACCTGGCGTCCGTCCACGGTGATGAAATCCCGCTCCTGGAGCTGACCGCGAACTACCTGATAATTGCTCACCCGCCCGGAACGGCTGTCAATCACCTGCACCTGGAGGATTTGATGGCTATCCCGCCAATTGAGGTAGATAATCACTGCTGTGCCCGCCAGCATCAGCGCGATCACCGCAACAGCCAGAGCCTTGAGCCAGCGCTTTTCCGCCTTCTTCCGCGGTGGCGGCGCAGGCGCTCTCGCCGGTCTGCCGCGAAACCTTACCATGGCGAACACCAGGCCAATCACAGCCAGGGTAAAAAGTATTTTTGTCAGCATGAACGAACGGGGACTTCCTTTGCTATCATGGAGCCAAAGTAACACCAATCCATACATATGAAAACTATCGTCTTGCTTATTCTGCTGTTCCTCCTTGCCGGCTGCAGCGCACCGGAAAAGCCCACGATCACCCTGTATCTCGCCATGCAACGCGGCGATATCGAACAGATCGAGCGCCATATCGCCTGGGGGACGGACATGAACCAGCTCGACCGCGATGGCTATGCCCCCCTGCATACCGCAGTGCGCAAGGGGCGCACCGCCATCACCCGCCTGCTGATCAAGGAGGGGGTGGATATCCATGTGCGGGACAGCAACGGCCATACGGCCATGTATCACGCCGTCCTTGGCGCCCATCCCCGCATTGCGGATCTGTTACTCAAGGCGGGCGCCGAACTGGATGCCAACGGCCTGCTGCTGGCTGCCGCAAAACAGGGCGTCAGCAAGCGCGAGGTCATCCGCTACCTGGCGGAGCACGGCGCTGACCTGGAAACCAAGGATGACAAGGGGGACACGCCGCTGCTCACCGCCATTCGCCAGGGCAACCACAAGCTGGCCAAACACCTGGTAAACTTCGGCGCCAGCGTCACTGCAACCGATGCTGAAGGAAAAACCGCACTGGAAATTGCAAATTCCCTTGGATTGAGGGATATTGCGCTGCTGTTACGACGCAATGGCGCAACCTAGGCCCTACCAGAAAAAGCGCCGATCAAGGCGTGAGGAGAGAAGTTTGCTTATTCCAGATGAACGACGCGCAACGCCGGGTGGCGCTTTTTCCGGCGCAAGCCGCAGGGCTGGGGCTGTTTTTCCACCCGGCGGCGTTATCATTCATTCCGGTAGTGTCACCACACATCGCTCATTTTGCCTTGCCGGGTGAAAAAACAGTCCCGGCAGCATCTATTGGATTCCTATTAACAGGCCCCAGGAGAAAACAACCCCATGGCGACTACCCCCGACGAAATCAGCATCAGCTACAAAGAAGGCGACCTCGAACTGGTCAAGGAACTGGACAAACAGGTTCTCACCAAGGGCGCCTGGACCACCATCATTTTCCGCTATCAGGACTGGAACAACGCCAAGCAGGAGTACGGCCCGGAAAAATACACCATTCGCCGTTACCAGAAACGCAATGGCGAATACCAGCAAAAATCCAAGTTCAATATTTCCAGCAAGGATCAGGCAAGAAAAATCATCGATGCGCTCAAGCACTGGACGGATGACGACTGACTGATCGCTCCTTTATGACGGAACACAGCCTGGAGATCGGCGCCATTCTCATGGGGCTGGCCGGCGGCCTGGCCATCTTTCTGTATGGCATGGAGCTACTGACCAACGCCCTGAAGGCAAGCACGGGCAAACGCCTGAAAACACTGCTGGCGCGCATGACCACCAACCGTTTCAAAGGGGTCGTGGCCGGCGCCCTGGTAACCGCCATCATTCAGTCTTCTTCCGTTACCACGGTGCTGGTGGTGGGTTTCGTCTCCGCCGGGCTGATGCATTTGCAGCAGACCATACCCATCATCATGGGCGCCAGTATCGGCACCACCATTACCGCGCAAATCATCGCCTTCAAGATCACTCATTTCTCCCTGCTGATCATCGCCGGCGGATTCGCCATGCAGTTTCTCGGCCGCAACGAGATCACGCAACGCACCGGCACCATGATTTTCGGTTTCGGCATGATCTTCTTCGGCATGAGCCTTATGGGAGATGCCACCTCCCCCCTGCGGGACTATCCTCCATTCGTCAGGTTTCTGCAGGAAATGGAGCACCCCTTGTATGGCATTCTCGCCAGCGCCGCATTTACCGCCGTGGTGCAAAGTTCCTCCGCCACCACCGGCGTCATCATCGTTCTCGCCTCCCAGGGGCTGATCACCCTGGATCAGGGCATCGCCCTGGTTTTCGGCGCCAATATCGGCACCTGTGTCACCGCCCTGCTGGCGGCCATCGGCAAATCCAGAGAAGCCCTGCGGGCGGCCATGGTGCACATCAGTTTCAACACACTGGGGGTGCTGGTCTGGTTCTGGTTCATTCCCGAATTCGCCGCCCTGGTGCGCGCCATCTCCCCCCTGCATCCGGAGCTGGCGGGCATCGACCGGCTCGCGGCGGAAACCCCGAGACAGATCGCCAATGCCCACAGCCTTTTCAATGTGGGCAACACCTTGCTGTTTATCGGCTTTACTCCCTGGTTCGCCAAACTCGTTACCTGGATGATCCCGGTGACCAAGGAAGAGAAATCACAGCATGTTGCACCCAAATATCTCGACAAGGGCCTGCTGGATACGCCTTCTCTCGCCCTGGATCGGGTGCGCATGGAAATCGGGCGCATGGCGGAGCGGGTGCTGCCCATGTTGCGCCAGGGCGTGCACTTGGCCATGGACGGCAGCGCCCGGGAGCTATCGGAACTCAGCCGCATGGACAGGGAAGTAGGCATGCTGCACGGGCCTATTCTCGATTATCTGCGGGAGCTGGCCAAGGGCGATCTCAGGTCAGACGAAGCGGAACTGCTGCACCACTACCTGACCATCGCCTCCTATTACGAGAATATCGGCGACAACCTCAAGTTACACCTCATCCATGTCGGCCGAAAACGCCTGCACGAAGAACTGGTCGTGGGTGAGAAAACCCGAAAGCTGTTCGAAGCGCTGGTGGACGAGCTTTTTCACCTGCTCGAAGAAGCTACGCAAGCCGTCACCCGCATGGACAAGAAAGCCGCCCGCAGAGTGCTCAAGGCCAAGAGCAGGGTCAGTGAACTTTCCGCCGAGATCGAGCGTCACATCGTACACCGCATGACAGCGGATGCTCCCCTGCGCAGGCTCACCTATCAGACGGAAACCGAGCTGCTGGAAGCACTGAAGCGCGTTTACTATTTCACCAAGCGCATTGGAAAAGAAGTGCTGATGGCGGAGTTCGGCGCAAAAAAGGAAAAACAGGCCGACTGACCGGCCTGGCGCGGCCCACCAAATCAATGCAGGCCGATTGCTTCCGGCCAGTCCAGCAGCGCATCAACCAGCTTTCGCTGCGCTGCCGTCAATTCCGCATCCACCGCCATGCGCGACAGCTGCCGGCGGTATTCCTCCAGAACGATGCTCGCTCCTCCCCGGGGATCGGTCAGCCGGTATCTGCGGTATTCTTCCCAACGCTGTTGTTCCGCCGCATCCAGGGTTTGCGGCCAATTGCGCGCCCGATAGCGAAACAACAGTTCGGGCAATCGATCATCTTCAAATGCAGGATGAAAGGACGCCAGCGCTTCCGGGCTGCAGCGCAGCACCTGATCACATAAGCGCCGGTCATTGTTCGACAGGAACCCGGCATACAGATTCTGGTCTGGATCCGCGCATTCCTCAAAATGCTCGCCCGTGAATACTTCCTGCAGTTTTTTCTGCAATTCCGGGGCGTTACGGATTGCCTGCAGATGCCGCTGTTCCCGCTCAGGATCCAGTTCCCATTGCTCCCTGGCGGCGCTGCCAAGGGTATTCAATGGAACCACCACCGGTGCATGATTCACGCTGATTACTTTCAGGGGAATGCGCTGCTCCCCTTGCGCCAACTCGCTGCTGGGCGTATAGAGTTTCTCGCGAATCTGTTCCGCACTGAGGTCAAACAGGGGCTGGGGGTCGATACGCAGGTCATAAACGATGATGCCGTTGCGGTTGGTCGGGTGCTGCGCCACAGGCACCACCACGGCGATGCAACCCAGACGCGCCGGGTATTTTGCCGACGCATGCACCACAGGCTGCTGGTCGCGCAGATTCAGCTGCTGCGCCAATTTACGCTTGTCCCGGTTGTTGAACAGATAGTCGAACAACCGCGGCTGCTTGTCCTTCACCAGCTTGGCCATGGCTATCGTCGCCCTGACATCCGCCAGAGCGTCATGGGCGCCTTCATGTTCGATGCCGTTGGCGGCGGTCAACAACTCCAGGCGAAAACTGGTTACGCCATGCTCATCCTGCGGCCAGTTGATCCCTTCCGGGCGTAGAGCATGCGTCAGGCGCACCATATCGATGATGTCCCAGCGCGAGTTGCCGTTCTGCCATTCCCGCGCATAGGGGTCGTAGAAATTTCTGTACAAACCATAGCGGGTGAACTCGTCATCGAAACGAATGCTGTTGTATCCCAGGGCGCAGGTGCCGGGACGCGACAGTTCTTCCTGAATGAGACGGAAGAACTCCGCCTCGCATACGCCCTTTTCCCGAGCAGCCTGGGGTGTGATGCCGGTTACCATACAGGCTGCGGGCTGAGGCAGCATGTCGTCCGCCGGGGCGGCATACACCATTAGCGGCGCACCAATGGGATTGAAATCCAGATCAGTGCGCAGGCCTGCAAACTGCACCGCCCGATCCTTTCGTGGATCCGTACCCCAGGTTTCGTAGTCGTGCCAGTAGAAACTGCTGCTCATGGTGCTCAGGTATCAGCAAAAGATTGCATCATATCAGGATGTCGGCCGGGGCAGCCCCATAAAAAAAGCCGCCATGCCTGGGCATGACGGCTTTTGCAAACCAGGGTGGTGCTCGAAGCCTGTTACTTGAGCTTCTCGCGAATACGGGCAGCCTTGCCCGTGCGACCCCGCAAATAATACAGCTTGGCGCGGCGCACCGCGCCACGGCGCTTCACTTCCACGCTGTCGATCATGGGGCTGTGAGTCTGAAAGACACGCTCTACGCCTTCGCCATGGGAAATCTTGCGTACAGTGAATGCGGAATTCAGGCCGCGGTTGCGCTTGGCGATCACCACGCCTTCAAACGCCTGCAAGCGCTCACGGTTGCCTTCTTTCACCTTGACCTTAACAACAACGGTATCACCGGGACCAAAGTCCGGGATCTCCTTGTTCATCTGTTCCGCTTCGAGTTCCTGGATGATATTGCTCATCGTTGTTGCTCCTCTACCAGTTCTGGCGCCTCACGGCGCGTATCATCATTAATCATAAAGTTCTGCCTTCAATATCTCATGAAGACGCCGACGCCCCCTGGTGGGTGCGTATGAATTCTTCCAGCAGGCGCTGTTCCTCATCGGACAGCTCCCGCTGCTCCAGCAAGTCCGGGCGGCGCAGCCAGGTGCGGCCCAGGGCCTGCTGCAAACGCCAGCGCTCAATGGCCGCATGATCCCCGGACAGCAGCACCTCCGGAACATCCCGTCCATCCAGGTCATCAGGGCGGGTATACTGGGGGAAATCCAGCAGACCATTCATGTAGGAATCCTGCTGTGCGGATTCCGCATGCCCCAACACCCCCGGAAGCAGCCGGATCACGGCATCCATGATCACCATGGCCGCGAGTTCGCCACCGGACAACACATAATCGCCAATGGACCATTCCTCATCCACGCAGCAATCCACCAGCCGCTCATCGATCCCTTCATAGCGGCCAGCCAGCAGTATCATACCACTTCGCCTTGCCATTTCCCTGGCGGCTTTCTGGTCAAAGCGCCGTCCTTGCGGGGTGAGATAGATCACCCGGCTGTGCGGCGCGGCCTGCTTCGCTTGCTGCAGCGCCGCCTTTAGCGGATCCACCTTCATCACCATGCCCGGGCCGCCTCCATAGGGACGGTCATCCACGGTACGGTGGTGATCCTCCGTATAGTCCCGGGGATTCCACAAATGCAGACTGGCCTGTTTTCCCTGCAACGCCTTGCCGGTAACCCCTTGTTTCGCCGCCTCGAACATCGCCGGAAACAGGCTGACCACATCAAATCTCATCAGAACTCCGGATCCCAGTCCACCCTGATCCGTCCCTGTTCCAGATCCACATCCTGAATCACCTGTTCCCATATCCAGGGAATGAGACGCTCCTTCTCTCCCCGAACCACCAGCACATCATTGGCGCCGGTTTCAAACAAGTGGCTGACCCTGCCCAGATTCACACCCTGGCAAGTGACAACCTGCAATCCTTCCAGATCCGCCCAGTAAAACTCGTCCGCCGTCACCGGCAGCTGGGAGCGGCGTACTGCAATGGCCGCCTCCATCAATTCCCGGGCGGTTTCCCGGTCGTTACAGCCCTGTAATTTGGCCAGCACCAGCTTTCCCTGCCGCCGTCCGGCTTCCGGCAACCATTTTTCCCAGCCCTGGCCGCGTTGCAGATACCAAGGGGAGTATGTGAGGATGTTCTCCCGCGGCCTGGTATCGGAAAATACTTTCAACCAGCCCTGAACGCCATGCAAACCGGAAATACGACCGAGGGTGACCAGCCGGTCCGGCCCGTCACCCTCGATGCTCCACCCCGTAACCTGGCTATCGTTCACCGCCCAGGCTCACGACAACCCTCAGGCTGCTTCGCTCTGCCCCTGCTTGCGGTACTGAGCCACCAGCGAGGCGACACGTTCACTCATCTGCGCACCCTTGGCAATCCAGTTGTCTACCTGCGCCAGATCGATGCGCAGGGCCTCTTCGTTTTCTTTCGCTACAGGGTTGAAGAACCCCAGGCGCTCAATGTAGCGGCCATCACGAGGGCTGCGGGAATCGGTAGCGACGATGTGGTAGAAAGGGCGCTTCTTGGCGCCAGTTCTGGCAAGACGAATGGTAACCATATTGAGTAAAAGCCTTAAAATTCAGTGTAATCCAGCGATTCAGCGCAAACCGAACCCGGGTAAACGTGGCATTTTACTATATTTTGCGAGAAAGTGAAGCACGGAAAGCATTTATTCGCCCGGCAGTTTGGGATGTCGTCCTCTGGACCTCAGACGCGAGCACACCCATGGACATCGTGAGTCGCCGGGTTAATATTTGTCCGTCCGCAACAATTCCCTGAACCTGCTGTCTCAGTAAAGAATGACACAAAGGCCAAGGCGGATACTTTACCGGAGAGCATATCCAGGCTGGCGTCTGGTATCATTATTGTTTACCCCTACGCCACCATTGTCACCCGGATTTCAGAACGATTCATGAATGAAGAAGAAATATTCCAGCGCCTGCTGGCATTGGTAGGGCAATACCACGCAGGACGCAAGCAGGGAAAATTCCTGGATTATCTGGAGCCCGATGCGCTGGCGGCAAAGCTGGCCCTGGAAAAATCCGCCACCGGAGACTGGCAGCAATTGTTTGCATGGATGGAACAATACCTGCAGCATTCCGTGAAAACCGGCCACCCGGGTTTTCTCAACCGCATGTGGTCTGGCGCCAATCTGCCCTCCATTGCCGGGGAAATCATTACCGCTGTCAGCAACACCTCCGCCTGCACCTACGAAGGCGCGCCGGTTTCCACGCTGATGGAGCATTTCATGCTCGATACCATGCTGGATCTGGCGGGCTTCGAGGGGGGAGAGGGACAGATGACCAGCGGCTCGAGCAGCGGCAACATGATCGCCATGCTCGCTGCCAGAAACCGGGCTGCCGAAACCAGCAAACAGGACGGGCTGTTCGCACAGCCTCCCCTGGTGGCCTTTGTATCTGCCGATTCCCACTACTCCCTGGACAAGGCCGCAAACATTCTCGGTATCGGCACCCGACAGTTGGTCAAGGTGCCAGTGGACGAGCGCGGACGCATGCAGACAAAGGCCCTGGAGCAGTTGCTGCAACAGCACCAGCAGGCGGGC
>Ga0256834_1002151_pt1 | contig 12677 bp, 8 predicted proteins | sample 4281140metaG_FD_190536 | JGI IMG/M metagenome (GOLD analysis project Ga0256834, IMG submission 190536) | Hydrothermal vent microbial communities from East Pacific Rise, Pacific Ocean - 4281-140 | ecosystem: Environmental > Aquatic > Marine > Hydrothermal vents | place: Pacific Ocean: East Pacific... | reverse complement strand
TCCTCCTTTTAAGGAATATCCAAATACTGAGGCATTTATGCTTCCTTTAGAGGAAAGCTGGTTTGACGAATTTTTTAAGGTAATTGCCAAAAGAAGGAGTCAAAGAGAGTATTCAGGTTATCCAATCACCTTGAAAGAGATTTCTCTTTTATGCTTTGCTGCCCAGGGAATAACTGGAAAACTTAACTCCTACCTTTTAAGAACTGCTCCTTCAGCAGGGGCGTTGTATCCAATTGAAACCTATCTTGCTGTAAATTATTCCCGTGAAATTCCTCAAGGGCTATATCACTTAAATGTAAGGGACTTCAGCCTTGAGTTAATCAAAGAAGGATACTTTGGGGGAGTCTTGACAGAACTAGCCTTGTTTCAAGAGTTTTTCTCCAGTGCTAGCGTGATTTTTTTGTGGAGTGCAGTTATATACAGGACTTTAAGTAAGTATGGAGACAGAGGGATAAGGTACATCTTCATGGATGTGGCTCACATTTGCCAAAATGTGCTTTTAGCAGCCCAGGCTCTTGAACTTAAAGCCTGCCCCGTAGGGGCGTTTTTTGATGTGGAAATTGCAGAGCTTTTAGGACTTGACCCAGAGGAAGAACCGATAGTATACGCTGCAACCGTAGGAAAGTAAGCCTTAGCTCCTCTTTGCCTTTTTCTTTTGATACCTTTTCCAGGGTTTTTCCTTTTTTTTGCCGTGGGTGATTTTTCTGTAAGGTAAGACCTCTTCCTCTGGTTCCTCAGAAACAGGCGAAACAAATGGAATGATTTTTGGCTCTTTCTGGGGTGGTTTGGGTGGAGGAGAGTACTTCTTTATAAACTTGTCGTCAATTTTTGGACCTCTCATTGCAGAAAACGGAATCTCTGGAACTAAAAAAATCGAATCCTGAAAGTTAAACACGATCTTTGAGTCGAGTTTTCTGGGATCAACTTCGATTACCAAAGCTCCCTTAACCTTTGCCCAATTTTGAGCTAACTCTTGGGAGGTAAAAAGGGGAATCATGGATTGCCTTGGTTTCCAAATTCCATCGATAGAAATCCTCAACCAGGCTTTTGGCTTGACAAAAGTCCATAGTTTAGTAAAATTATAAATCTGCCGAATATTTTCAGGGGTGGGAGGTGAGAAAAAGACTTCTCTTGCTCGGACCAAACCGAAATCTTCTAAAAATTCAAAAAAATCTCTGTAATAGTAAGAAAATGCCTGCTTTAATGTTTCTAACCTTACTTTTTTAAATTTTTTAGTAAAAATTAGTACTTGAAAAATTTCTTTAATTTTGAAAAATCCATTATTATTAGGGACTAAACCGAACTCTTCGGGGTGATGAGCAAGCATGTACTTTAAAAATTTAAATAAAGTCTCGTCCATGGTTGAATCAGAATTAAAGGTGTTTTATGTTTTAACTTGGGGTAGTTTAAGGTCTAAATTATAACATAAAAATAGAAAATAAAAGAGGGGTGAGAAAAGGACATGGCAAATAAGAGCTTAAACGAAAAGATAATCGAGCTTGGAAAATCTGGGAAGCTTACCTATGATCTCCTTAACAAGCTTCTTCCAGAGGAATACAATGACCTCGACAAAATGGAGGAGATCTTTGACCTCCTTGAGAGTTACGGAATAGAATTAAAGGACATGGATCCTTACGAAAGAGAGGAATACATAGAGAAAAAGGTTCACGACAAAATGAAGGAACTCTCCACCTTTGTTGAAGGGGAGCTTGAAGAAGAGGAAACCATCTCAGAACCAGCAAGTGAGGAGCTTCTTTCTCTTTACCTCAAAGAGATGGGAAAGTACGACCTTCTCACTCCAGAAAAGGAGGAGGAGCTTTCAAAACAGATAAGAGAGGGATTTGACAGCATAATAAACCTTATAGAAGAAAGCAACCTTGCCTACGAGGAAATAAAAGAGCTTAAGGAATCCATTTCTGATTGGAAAAAGAGAGATCCTAGCCTTAAACCCAAAAAGAGCTATGTCAATTACCTCGAGTCCGTGGTAAAAGACTGTGAACAAAAGTATTCCAGAAGTGCAGACAAAGAGGCTCACAAAGATATCCTGGAGTTTTGCAAAAGGGTAAAGCGTTACATCAATCAGATAGAAAGAGCAAAAGACGAAATGGTAAAGGCTAACCTTAGGCTCGTCGTTTCAATTGCTAAAAAGTATGTTAGACAGGGACTTTCTCTTGCTGATCTGATTCAGGAGGGTAATCTCGGATTGATGAGAGCGGTTTACAGGTTTGACTACAGAAAGGGTAACAAGTTTAGTACATACGCCTCGTGGTGGATAAGACAGTCCATTACAAGGGCAATTCTTGACAAAACCCGCACTATTAGACTACCCGTACACTTTCTCGAGCTTAGAAACTATGTGTTTAAAGTGTTCTACGAGCTTTCAAAGGAGCTAGGAAGAGAGCCCACTCCTGAGGAGCTTTCTCAAAGAACAGGTGTACCTTACGAAAAGATATTGGTAATATTTGAGACCTCAAAAGAACCCGTATCTCTCGAAACCCCTATAGGAGACGAGGACAGCACACTGGGTAACTTTATCGAAAACAAAAAAAGCCCCTCTCCTTACGAATCCACCAGGAAAAAGGATGTCTCTGAGAAGATAAAAAAGTTTCTCTCGACCCTTTCTCCTAGAGAGGAAAAGATAATTCGTATGAGGTTTGGACTTGGAGAATACGAAGGTTACACCCTTGAAGAGATTGGCTACATGTTCAAGGTTTCAAGAGAGAGAATCCGTCAAATAGAGAAAAAGGCACTTGCTAAAATGAGACAACTTGCTCAAAAGGAAAAGTTTGACTTTAGAGACTAAAACAATCCAACCTGTTTGGGCTTTTTGGGAGGCTTTTTAATCCTGGTTATCGGTAGGTCTGCAAGGTAACGGGATGTTCCGTGTTTTAAAGTGAAGTTAAAAATCTTCCTTCTTTTCGTACTGGTAAAGTAGAATGCACTTTTGGCTCTGGTGATTGCCACATAGAGAAGTCTCTTTTCTTCGTCTTCCCTCGTGTCTTTAAAGAGTTTGAGAGGAATCAATCCGTTTTCAGCTCCAACCAAAAACACATACTCAGCCTCTAATCCCTTTGAAGAGTGTATTGACAAAAAGTTGACCCCCTCCTTTTTTACCTGAAAGAGGTCTTCTAAAGAGATGGTTTCGAGGTAAACCTTGAACTTTTCTTCGTCCCTGTTGCTTAACTCCCAAAGATTTTTAAGCAATCCTTTTACTTCCCTTGGAGCTGAAGAAATCGCAGTTTCTGCGTCTAAAAGGGGGTTTTCCATGTTTTTTAAAAATCCTTCTATCTCTTTTTTTAGCTCCTCTGCCTGTGCCTCTACTGAGTTTACGGGTATTCCTTGATCCTCAAAAACCTCTCTTACATGAGCTGCAGCCTGTCTAATTCTACTAAGGATAAAAATGTCACCAGGAGCAACATCACTTAACCGTTGTTCCTCGAGTTGAAGCCCTCCTATTAACTCTTTTACCTTTTTTGCGAGAAAATCTGCCTCTTGATAAGGAGTCTCTAGCTCAAATCCTTCAACAGAGCCTCCTGAGACCAAGGGTTTGTAAGACGGCACCTTCCAAGGGCTTTCCTTAAACCTTTCTGCTACCTTTAAGATCTCTTCACGGCACCTAAAGCTCTTGGTCAGGTGTAATCTTTTTAGGTCTGGAATTCCCTCTAGAAAGTCTCTGATCCTCAAAAGATCCACTCCCTTGAAGGAGTAGATTGCCTGATTGGGATCCCCAAAAAAGACGAAGTTCGAAGAGGGAAAACCCTTTAAAAACTCTAAAATCTCTTCCCCCATGTCCTGAAACTCGTCAATCACGAGAAATTTGGGTAAAGATAGGTGTTTTAAGATGGGTATAGTCTCGAGTAAGAGAAGTTCAAAGTCAAGAAGTCCCTTCTCCTTTAAAAATGTTCTGTAAGCTTTAAGTCCCTCTTTGGTTTTAAGAGGACTTTTTTGTCTTGGGAAAAGTTTTTTCAAGATGTCTCTTTTTTCGTCTTCAGAAATAAGAGGAGGATTCTTCTGATAGTAGTCCCTCCAAATGTCGTACGCAAACCCGTGAAAGGTGTCAACTTTTACGCTGTCTAACCCTTCCTTTGAAAACTTCTCCTTCAACTCCCTTGAAACCTTTAGCGAGTAGCTTAAAACGACCACATCCTCTGGGGATTCACTTTCAAGGAGATTTTTCACCTTTTTGATAAGAGTAAATGTCTTCCCTGTCCCAGGACCTGCTATAACTAGCAAACTTCCTGGAGTTTCAACTACCCTTTTTTGCTCTTCCGTAAGTAGTGCTTCCATAGGAAATCTATTTTAAAGACTAAAAAGTTTTTCTCAAGGTTTTGAGTAACTCTTGTTTTTATGGAAAATTTTTTTATAATCTTAACTCATATCCACCCTTTAAAGGAGAAAAACATGCAATCTAAAGAAAAGTTCTATCTATTTTTCCTCTTGGTCATAGGTATGATTTTTGGAGCCTACATAAGGTTTGCTTCAATCCCTTTCTGGAATCACTATAAACACCTGTTTTTTTACAAGGGAGAACCATTGTATAGTGAATTTGACTCCTTCTTGTTTGCAAGATACGCAAGAGACATAAAAGAAGGTATTTTCCACCCTGGAGAGGTGGATAGTTTCAGATTTTTTCCTGACAACACCACCTCTGCAAAAGTTAAAGACATGAAGTTTTACAGAGAATACTCTAGAGAGGGCACCTTAATAAGTTTTATCTGGGGTATGCTTTCAAAAGTTACCGGGATCCCCATTGCAAAGCTGACCTGGTATCTGGTGCCGATTTTTGCCGTACTTTTGGCTATACCCGTTTTTCTGTTTTTTAAAGAGTTGGGTTATCCCTATGCTGGAATTTTAGGAGCTCTCGTTGGAATAACCTGTGGAATGTATTACTTTAGAACCGATCTGATGAGACTTGACACAGACATGTTTACTTTGACCTTTCCGTTTTTGATCGGTTACTTCTTTTTAAAGTTTTTTAAAGAGTCTAATGAGTCCAAAAAGTACCTGTGGATTGCCCTTTCTAGCGTTAGCGTAATTCTCTATCAAATGTGGTACGCCCACGCAAACCTCTGCTTCGTACTTTTGGGAGCGTTTCTCGTAAGATTTTTCTGGGAAAAGAGGTTAAATCTGAAAAAGAACGACATTGCCTTTTTGTCAATTCTGATAGTTCCCCAATTATGGTACATCTACAAAGGTCCTTTACTTCTGTTCTATCAACTACGGAACATCGTGTTTAACATAAAGCACACAACCAGTGCCCAGCAGTTGTTTAAAGACTTCCCCAACATTTACATGTCTATATCTGAGCTTCAACACCTGTCTCCCAAAGCAGTTTTTGGTTACATCATTTATCACTACTGGATCGTAGGGCTTATAGGGTTTGTAGGATTCGCTATCTTTTGCATAAGACACTTAAAAGACGCTATTTTAATTCTTCCACTGTTTTTAGTAGGGATTTTGTCCTTTATTTCTGGATCCAGGTTCGTAATGTACCTTGGACCATTTGTAGGGGCAGGTTTAGGAGCTATTTTACACTTTATTTTTAACTGGTTTTTACCTAAACTCGGGCTTTTTGAGGACGAGAGAAAGAGAAAGATAGTTTTGCATGTGCTAGGGACGGCTCTTTTCGTATTTCTAATACTCATTCAATACCCTTTAAAAAAGGTCTATGCTACCCCTAAAATATTTTCTCCTCTAGTTAAAGACATGAAGTATCTAAGCACCCACACACCTAAAAATTCTGTTATATGGACATGGTGGGACTACGGCTATGCATTTCAGCTTTACGCAAGAAGAGCAACCTTTCACGACGGTGGGTCTCAAGGATCTCCTAAAACCTACTTTATAGCAAGGAGCTTTGCTACTAACTCTCCAGAGGAGGCTTGGAACATAACCTCCTTTATAACGAATTACGGTTTAACTGGCATAGCAAAAAACTTGCTAAAGGGATTAACCGCAGAAAGCCTCGTAAAAAAGGTGGAACACGGAGACTTTGACAAACCCCTTAAAGCCCCTGTTTACTGGGTGTTTACCAGTGACCTCGTACCAAAGTTCCCATGGATTTACTACTTTGGAAGCTACGACTTTCACACCCACAAGGGTAAACACATACAGATACTCCAGGTATTGGGTTGTAATCAAATAACTTCAAAAATACTAGCCTGTGGTGTGGTCTCTAGCCCAAGAGGGATTGATGTCTTAATGTTAGACCTTTCTTCAGGCATGGCTTATCTAAACAAAATCGTTCCTGGTAGTCTTACAGCCAAAATTTTGGGATTTAACGGCACTTCAGGTAAAATTTACGCAGTTTTTAACAGGTCACCAGAGACACTAAAGGTAACCAGGTTTAAAGAAAACAAAGGAGGAATCGTCGTTGCTTTTATTACAGACAAGATGAACAGGCACTTCATCTACATGTTTCCCTACGATGTAGGGACATCCGTATTCGTAAAAATGTACCTTCTCAGGGATTACGATCAGAGGTACTTTAAGCTCGTTTTAGACGACTTTCCCGTAGCAGTGGTTTACAGAGTAAAAACCCGGAAAGGGAGGTAGATTATGGCAATAAAAGTTAACCTGAAAGATGTGGAATTTAAACCTCATCCCAAGTTTGAAGGAGTAGAAATCGCTTTCGTTACTACCAAGGACTCAACACCCCAAATGAGTTTAACTCTTTTAAAAATAGCTCCGGGAATAGAAGTTCCTATTCACACTCACGAGAACGAGGTTGACAGTATATTCGTTATAAAAGGAAGAGGAAAGGCTTTTTTAAACGGTGAGTGGAAAGACCTAGAAGAAGGAGACATAGTGGTCATACCTCCTAAAGACGAGCACGGGGTTAGGTCTGAGACAGAATTGGTCTGTTACATAATTCACGCTCCGGCTCTGTGGTAAAGGAGGCAAAGAGTGGACATTTACGAAAAGGCAAAGATTCTAATCTCTGCACTTCCCTATTTTAGAGAGTTTTACAAAAAGGTGATGGTGATTAAGTACGGTGGACACGCAATGGTTGACGAGTCTTTAAAGGCTGCCTTTGCACAGGACATTGCCCTCATGAAGTATGTTGGAATAAGACCTATAATAGTTCACGGCGGAGGACCTCAAATAAATCAGGTTATGGAGAGAATGGGGATACAACCGGTTTTTATAGAAGGGCAAAGGGTCACTGACGAAGAAACCATGAATGTGGTGGAGATGGTACTTGTAGGAACCGTTAATAAGAGTATAGTAAGTTTAATGAATCACACGGGTATCAAAGCCGTAGGGCTTTCTGGAAGAGACGGCAATCTCATAATAGCTGAGAAGATGAAAATATACAAGTATACTGGAAAAGACAGACCACCTGAAATAATAGACATAGGAAGGGTTGGGAAGGTAAGCAAGGTAAATCCAGAGATTCTTTACACCCTTATAGAAAACGACTTCGTACCCGTGGTTGCTCCGGTTGGAGTAGGTCCTGACGGAGCAGCTTATAACATAAATGCAGACTTAGTAGCAGGAGCAATTGCCGGAGCACTAAAGGCTGAAAAGGTTATATTTCTTTCTGATGTAGAGGGCGTAAAAGACAAAAATGGAAGTCTCATATCTACCCTTTATGTAGAGGAGATAGACGAGCTTATTCAAGAAGGAGTGATTAAGGGTGGAATGATTCCCAAGATAAAGAGTGCCAGAAAGGCAATCTTGTCAGGAGTAAAAAAGGCACACATAATAGATGGTAGGATTACGCATAGCTTGTTAGTTGAACTATTCACTGACGAGGGGCTAGGAACCCAGGTAATCAAGAAAAATCAGTGAAAGGGGGTGCGAGTTTGAGTGAGAAAGTGCTAGAAAAGACCTACGATCCATCCAAGGTTGAGGAAAAGTGGTACAAGGTTTGGGAAGAAAAAGGTTACTTTGAACCAACATACGACGAAAAAAAGCCAAAGTATTCCATAGTAATTCCCCCTCCGAATGTAACAGGGGTTTTACACATAGGACACGCCCTTAACAACACCTTACAGGATGTGCTTGCAAGGTACAAGAGAATGGATGGTTGGGATGTCTTATGGGTACCAGGAACTGACCACGCAGGCATTGCCACTCAAAATGTCGTGGAAAGACAGCTTGCAAAGGAAGGTCTTACCAGGCACGAGCTTGGCAGAGAAAAGTTTTTAGAACGGGTTTGGCAGTGGAAAGAGCAATACGGTAACAGGATCATAGAACAGTTAAAAAGACTTGGTGCCAGCTGTAGCTGGAGTTATCAAAGGTTTACCATGGACGAAGGATTGTCCAGAGCTGTAAGGGAGGTTTTCGTTAGGCTTTGGGAAGAAGGACTTATTTACAGAGGGGATTACATAATAAACTGGTGTCCCAGGTGTCAAACAGCTCTTGCTGACCTTGAGGTTGACTTCAAGCCAACTAAGGGTAAGTTGTGGTACCTCAAGTATCCCTTTGAAGACGGAAGTGGTTACATAGTCGTTGCCACGACCAGACCCGAAACCATGCTTGGTGACACTGCAGTTGCTGTTAATCCTGAAGATCCAAGGTATAAAGATGTAATAGGGAAAAAACTTAGGCTTCCTCTGGTAAACAGAATCATTCCGATAATAGCAGACAAGGTAGTCGAGGCAGAGTTTGGTACGGGTGCAGTGAAGGTTACTCCTGCTCACGACTTTACAGACTTTGAAATAGCTAAAAGACACGGATTAGAGTTCGTGAAAGTTATTGACGAAACCGGAAAAATGACGGAAAAGGCAGGAAAGTACGCAGGACTTGACAGGTTTGAAGCAAGAAAAAGGGTGATAGAAGACCTTAAGTCTCAGGGATTACTAGAGAAAGAAGAGGACTATGAGGTAGTTTTAGGGCATTGTTATAGGTGTGACACCGTTATAGAGCCTCTTATCTCTAAGCAGTGGTTCGTATCTATGAAACCTCTTGCTCAGCCTGCAATTGCTGCCGTTGACAACGGATTTATCAGATTCATTCCAGAAAACTGGACGAATCTTTACTTTGATTGGATGAGGAACATAAAAGACTGGTGTATTTCAAGGCAGATATGGTGGGGGCACAGGATCCCCGTGTGGTATTGTCAAAACTGTGGAGAGGTTATAGTTTCGGTAGAGGATGTTGAGGAATGTCCAAATTGTGGTTCAAATAATCTCGATAGAGACGAGGATGTGCTTGACACCTGGTTTTCTTCTGCACTTTGGCCTTTTTCTACGATGGGTTGGCCAGAAAAAACCAAAACCCTTAAGACATTTTATCCTACTTCTGTTTTGGTTACCAGTTTTGACATAATTTACTTCTGGGTGGCTAGAATGATAATGATGGGTATCCACTTCATGGGTGAAGTGCCTTTTAGAGATGTATACATCCACGCCCTTGTTAGAGACGAAAAAGGGCAAAAGATGAGCAAGTCAAGGGGAAATGTCATAGATCCCCTAGAAGTCATAAAGGACTTTGGTACGGATGCTCTGAGGTTTACGCTGGTTGCACTTGCTGCCCAGGGAAGAGACATAAAACTTTCAAAGGCTAGAATTGAAGGATTCAGGCACTTTTTAAACAAAATCTGGAATGCAACCAGGTTTATTCTCATGAACACTCAGGACTTTTCAGGATCGATCGAAGACTTTGATCCTGAAAAGCTCCCTCTCTGGAGTAAGTGGATAGTGTCTGAGCTTAACGATACCGTATCTTTGGTCAGACAGAAGCTAGACGAGTACGAATTTGACCAGGCTGCTATGGGGATCTATCACTTTTTCTGGAATAGGTTCTGCGACTGGTATCTCGAGGTGTCAAAGATATACCTAAAAGGAAAGGAAAGAAAGACGACCCAAAAGGTACTTTTATTCGTTCTTAAAGAAAGCCTAAAACTGCTTCACCCATTTATTCCTTTCATAACAGAAGAACTCTGGCAGTACATCCCAGAAAAAGAAAAGGAACACATAATAGTAGCCCCTTATCCTAAAGTTAAAGAAGAGTTTGTTTTAAAAGAGGCTGTAGAGAAAATAAGACTTCTTCAGGAATTGATAGTAGCTATCAGAAACCTAAAGGCAGAGTACGGACTTTCTGGTAAAACGGACTTGAGCGTGGTTTTTAAAGGAGATAAAGAGGTTTTAGACCTCGTTTCAAGTGAAAAAGAGGCAGTTTGTTTTCTCGCAAGGGTTAAGGATGTGGAGTTGTGCGAAGAATACGACAAGAAAAAGGGAGAAGTTTCAGCACTTTTATCTCGTGGAGAGGTGTTTTTAAATCTGGAGGGACTCGTAGATATTGAAAAAGAGGTAAAAAGGCTTAATAAAGAAAAAGAGAAACTTCTAAAAAAGCTGGCTCTGGTAGAGAAAAAGTTGAATAACAAAGACTTTTTGGAAAGGGCTCCAAAAGAGGTGGTAGAAAAGGAGAAAAAACAGTACGAAGAGTTGAAACAAAGACTTGAAAAAATTGACAGATATCTTAACCAATTAAAATAAAACGAGGTGCAATTCTATGGGAAGCGACAAGCGTTATTACACGCGATATACGATAAAGTTAAAAGGTAAAGTAGCACACGAAAAGGGCTTTACCTTTGCAGTAGAGATTGAGGACTTGAGTATAGAAGGAGCCAGGTTAAGGACCTACGATTATGTACCTATAGAAAGGGGGGAGTACATATACCTCGTTATAAAGTGGGAAAGCTCTATAAAAGTTAAAGGAGAAATAAGGTGGATTAAAAAGGGTAAACCCTTCATTGAATTTGGAGTAAAGTTCGTAGAGATGAGCATGGAAGACAGAGAAACCCTTTCTTCTCTTATTTCCCAGTACGCTCTTACGAATCTTACAGATGTGTACGCAAAGTAGCCTTTTTTTGAATGTTGTTAAGTTTAAGAACGACGACCTTTGATATACCCTTTTCTTCCATGGTAACCCCTAAAAGGGTATCCACCTCTTTCATTATGTTAGGATTGTGAGTTACCAGAATCACCTGGGAATTTTTCTTTATTAGCTCAAGCATTTTTACGAATTGAATGGAGTTTTTTTCGTCAAGGGGTGCGTCAACCTCGTCCAGAATGCAAAAGGCACCGGGTTTTACCAGATAAAAAGCGATTAGAATAGTAATCACACACAGGGCTTTTTCTCCCCCTGAAAGCATGTGTAGGTGACGGATGTTTTTACCTGGAATGTGTATCTTTAGCTCAAGCCCTGCTTCAAGGGGGTCTTCTTCGGTTAAAACGAGCTTTGCCTTGCCTCCTGGAAAGGCAACTGGAAAGATGTTCTCTAACTTGGCATTTACCTCTTCTAGGGCTCTTAATAGTTTTTCTCTGGAGGTTTGTTTCAAGTTTTCAAGTATGTCTTTTAGCTCTTTTATAGAAATCTCCAGTTCTTCTTTTTGTTTTATCATGTTTTCGTATCTCTCTTTTACGAGCTCAAACTCTCTAATACTTGCTAAATTTACCTCTTTAAATTCTTTGAGCTCTTTTTTTAATCTCTCAATTTCACCCTCTACTTCCCTTAAGTTTATCTCTTTGCTCGTCAGTTCCTTTTTTACCTCTTCTACGAAATCACCTTCAAATTCTTCGAGTTCTTTTTTTATTGCGTCAAGCTTAATCTCTAACTCCGTCAGAGTAACACTTAAGGAGTGTTCTTTGTTTTCAAGCTTTCTTAACTCCTTTTCCAGGTCTCTTTCCTTAAGTTGAATCTGTTTTACCTCTTTTTCCCTTTTCTCTTTTTCTTCAAGAAGCTTAGAAAGTTCTTTTTTTATAAGTAACACCCTTTCTTCCTTTGCACTAAGCTCTTTTTTTAACTCCTTAACCCTGTCTCTTATGTAGGTGATTTCCTTTTCTAACCTCTCCTTTTCAAACCTGAAGTTTCTTAATGTGTGAACGGCTTTTTCTCTTTTCGCTTCGAGATCCGACTTTCTACCTATAAGAGAATCTCTTTGTGTCTTTATTTCCACGACCTTTTCGTAAAGAACCTTTAATTCGTTTTCAACCTCTCTCAATGCTTTTTTGCGCCTTTTGAGGCTCTCGTCCAAGACCTTAAACTCTTTCTCAAGGCTCTTTAACCTCTCGTCAAAAAGCTTTAGTTCCTCTTCACATCCCTTTAATTCCTGTGAAACTCTTTCTTTCTTTTTGTTTATCTCCTCTCTTTTTTCCTCAAGAGCTGCTTTTTTTTCCTTAAGTCTTTCAGAAGCAAGTAAAAACTCCTGCCTCTTCTCTTGAACTTTTTTTATCTCAGCCTCTAAACCTTTTACTCTTTCTTCAATCTGCTTTATTCTGCCTTTAAGCTCTGCTACTTCGGACTTAAAGCTACTTTCCAAGGACTCCAGCTTGGAAAGTTTTTCTTCCAGTCTTTTTATAAGCTCATTTAATTCCTTTTTTTCCTTTTCCAGAGAAAAAAATCCCTTTTTAGACTTTTTTAAAACGAAGAAAAAACCAAAGGGAGAGAAAAGAAGTTTTGACTTTGAGATGTACAAAAATCTGGATTCCTTTAGACCTCGTTTAATACTTTCTAAGTCAGCATCTTCGATCCTTTCAACCTTAAAAAGTCTATTTGGATCCTCAGAGGCGAAAAATCCAATTAAGTTTTCAGAAGAATTAGTAGACAGCTCTAAAGCTTCTTCCAAGTCTTTTACGACTAAAGCACTTAAAAGGTCACCTAAAGCAGTTTCAAGAACTTCTAAATCTTCTTTTTTTATGCTAAGCACACTACCCAAAGGTTTATAA
>Ga0256834_1002150_pt1 | contig 12683 bp, 13 predicted proteins | sample 4281140metaG_FD_190536 | JGI IMG/M metagenome (GOLD analysis project Ga0256834, IMG submission 190536) | Hydrothermal vent microbial communities from East Pacific Rise, Pacific Ocean - 4281-140 | ecosystem: Environmental > Aquatic > Marine > Hydrothermal vents | place: Pacific Ocean: East... | reverse complement strand
TTAAAACTTAATTTGGCCATCTCTGTCTTTTATTTAAGCTAAGATAAAGAAAATCAACCAAATAAACAAGAAAATTTAATAAAATCCATCAAAATAAAAAGGGCTGTCCAAAACTTAATGGACAGCCTCACTTAAAAAATGTTATTTTAAATGACTTACTTCAAAAACCGTTTGTATTCCTCCTGTTCAATCGTTCCGTTACCGTTGGCATCTAACGTGCCAAAGACTTCTTTGATTTTCTTTTCATAATCCGCTTTATCCACTCCGGCATCGCCCATTTGACTATACATTTGGGTTTTATTCAGGAACAATGCTTTCTCGGCCGCCAATGCATCCTTCGCATTTTGTCGATACCTCTCCCATTCTTCCTTCTCGATTCTTCCGTTGCCGTTCTTATCGATTTCCGCGAATAAATCGCCGGCTCCCTTTAAAAATTCATCATGATTCAACAAGCCGTTTTGATCTTCATCCCATTGCGAATACATCGCCACTTTTTCCCTAAACATGGCTTTGTCCTGCGCTTCTTCTTCTTTTGCCGCTTGTTTTTCGGCGAGATTTTCGGTTGTCACGGCTTTTTCAGCCTTACTGTCATTGCCTTGACCGTTTTGGCACGAAATAAAAGCGCCCGGCATCAAGATCATCATAAAAACTACTTTCCATAATTTTTTCATAATTCTATAAATTTAAAATTACCGTTTCATTTCTTTCAAATTTCATACCTAATAACAAATAATTTATTGTATTTTTAAGAAAAATATAATTTAACATATTATACCAACAAAATCCATTCAAACAACACAAAAAAAACGAAACTTTCGTCACACAAACGCCAGTTTGGCACTAACAAAAAGTTGCCTTTATTATATGACGATATAGATAATTCAAAATAATCGTTGAAATTTATCCGAAAACCGGAAATTCTTTATCTTTACAAAAACGAATTACCAAGCCATGAAATATCGATTGATGCTTATTTTTTTTCTATTATGGCAAACATCCCTATTAGCACAAACGCTCAACTTGTCCACCCCCCGTTCCACCCTATACACCCATTTGGAAAACCTTAAACCCGATCATTATCATCCCGAAATCGCCGCCCAAACCGTCTACGGACTCACCGGCAAAAAGGCCGAAGATAAAGCCTTAAAACTCAAGTACATATACGACGCCAAAGGCCTCATCATCGACTATGCCACCATACCCAACGACCCGGATTATACCGACAGTACACATTTTACTTTTCCCAAACATGCATACAAACCCTTCCCGTTGCGCTTACCTGAAATATATCTGGAAAAATACGGCAATAAATGGTATTACTCGCGCCAAACGGTTTCTCAAATCGATTTGATATTCAATGAGTTATACCCATACGGTGTAGACTTCGTTTCCTCCGTTCCGCCCGAATTTCAAACGAAATTCCTTGGTATTGCTATCTGGAAATGGACAGGGTTGATTTTATTGCTTATCGGTGCCTATTTATTACACGTTTTAGCCAAAAAATTATTGTATTGGATATTTCGCTTCCTCAAAAACCATGTCGTTTCGGAACGTTTCAAAACCGTCGAACGAATCAATCTCCGTTTATTACAATTCTCCGACCCGATTTCATACTTGGTTTCCTTGGCCTTTTTAATCAAACTCCTACCGAGTTTATTCCTTCCCGCCCGGTTTACGGCCTTTATCATGTCCGGCCTTAATGTGGCCCTGCTTATCTTTTGGGTTTTTGTTTTTCTGCGCTTGGTAGACGTCATCATGTCATTTTATATAACCCGTGCCGAACAAAGCGAAAGTAAACTGGACGATCAACTGGTGCCGATTCTGCGAAACACACTGAAAGTTATCGTTCTGAGCTTCGGAATATTCAAATTATTGATACTTTTCGGCGCCGATCCCAAAACCATCTTGGCCGGGGTATCCATAGGCGGGTTAGCCATAGGCTTGGCTTCGCAGGACACCATTAAAAATTTAATCGGTACGTTTATGATTTTTGTAGACAAGCCCTTTCGTATCGGTGATTGGATTTCTTTCGAGAATGTAGAAGGGTCCGTGGAAGAAGTAGGATTTCGTTCCTCTTCCATCCGTGCCGCCGACACGACTATTTTCAAAGTTCCCAACAGCAAATTGGCCGAAATCGTTATCAATAATAAAGGCCAACGCGTTTATCGCCGCTATCAAACGCAAATCGGCATCCGATACGACACACCCCCGCATCTGGTGGAAGCTTTCGTAGAAGGAATCAAAGAAATCATCGAAGTGCACCCACTCACCCGGAACTCCTCCGACCACACGGCCTACAACATGCGACCCTACAACGTGGAATTCATAGAATACGGCGATTCCGCCCTGCTCATCATGGTCAATGTCTATTTCAAAACCACCGATTGGGGTGAAGAAATGCACGGAAGACATGTGCTTCATTTGGGAATTCTTGAACTAGCCGAAAAATTAGGCGTGGGATTTGCCTTCCCTTCACAAACACTCTATATGGAATTATTCCCCGAAAAAAAACCGGAATATCCCGAATATCCGCAAGACCCTGCGGAAATAAAAAAACGCATAGAAGAAGCCGTCGCCAACTTCAATGCCAAAATCAGTAAATACTAACGATAGTGGGCTGGTATCAACACATTATGGCGGCTTTTTATGATCCTTTCATGCAATCATTGGAAGGCGACTTATTGCACCACCGTCAATTTTTGCTGAACTCCGCCCAAGGAAAAATCCTGGAAGTAGGCGCAGGAACAGGCGTTAATTTTACACTTTATCCGAAACATGCGGAAGTTTATGCCATCGAGCCCTCAAAACCCATGTTTAAACGAGCAATGAAAAAAATTCCTCCCGGTTCAAATATTCGTATATACAATACAAGTATCGAAGAGGTGGAAAATATACAAGAAATACCCGCCGCATTCGACACCATTGTTTCCATGCTGGTACTTTGCACGGTAAAAAATTTGGATACTACCATCGAAATTTACAAACGCCTCCTCCGCCCCGGCGGACTATTACTGGTTCTGGAACATATCCACGCAAGCAATAGTCTCTACGGAAAATTTCAAACTTTGATTAATCCTATTTGGCGGCCCTTTGCCGACGGATGCAATCTGACACGGAGACAGGACATATCCTTGAAAACCGCCGGATTTATTCCGGCAAACGAAACATACTTTCGGCTGGGCACGGATTGGTACCGTGCGATTATGCAATTAAACGAAAAAAAATCTCACCGGCTAAAATCCGGATAAAAAAGCAACGTATCTCCCCGAAAAGTCGTAATTTCGTAAAATCAAAAAAAAGAACACTTTGGCCGCCACAAAAGACAAGCGAACACCTCTGATGCAACAATATTTCGGCATCAAAAAAAAATACCCGGATGCCATTTTGCTTTTCCGGGTAGGAGATTTTTATGAAACCTTCGGTGAAGACGCCGTAAAAACAGCCGACACACTGGGAATTGTATTAACCAAACGCGGCAACGGCTCCGAAGCCGAAACCGCATTAGCCGGATTTCCCTATCATGCACTAAATACATATTTACCCAAGCTGGTTCGCGCCGGCATGCGAGTAGCCATTTGTGAACAATTGGAAGACCCCAAAAAAGCCAAAAAAATCGTCAAACGCGGTGTCACAGAAGTTATCACACCGGGATTAGCCTACAGCGACGACGTTTTGGAAAAAGATAAAAATAATTTTTTGGCCGCTCTTTATCGCGGAAAAAAAATATACGGTCTCGCTTTGCTCGACGTATCCACCGGAGAATTTTACGTGGCACGCGGCCAAGCGGAATATATCGCTAAAATCCTCAATAACTTCCATCCCCAAGAAATTCTCCTCCCACGCACAGACGAAGAAGACTTTTACAAAAAATTCGGGGTGAAAACACATATATTTTATCCCGACGACTGGGTTTTTCAAGAAGACTACGCCCGCGAATTGCTTACATCCAAATTCGAAACCGCTTCGCTTAAAGGTTTCGGAATCGACGACATGACCGAAAGTATCATCGCCGCCGGAGCCATTTTGCATTACCTGAAACAAAACCTCAACCACCAAACCGGACACATTCGCCGGATTGCACGCTTGGCCGACGATCAATATGTATGGCTCGACCGCTTTACCATGCGCAATTTGGAATTAATCGACAGCCCCCACGGAAAAGAAGCCACATTGCTGAACGTTTTAGATAAAACCCTGACACCTATGGGCGGCAGATTAATTCGCCGTTGGCTGGCATTTCCGCTTAAGTCCATCAATGCTATCAATCAACGGCTTGAAATCACTTCCGCCTTGGTCAAAGACGACGAATTACGCGAAAATACCGCTCTAAACCTTAAAGGAATCGGCGACCCCGAAAGGATTTTATCACGCATTGTTACCGGCAAAGCCAATCCTCGCGAAATTTGGCAACTGCATCGCGCACTGGAACACACACGCCCGATTAAACGCAATTTTCTGCAAAACGAAAATCCGTCCTTACAAACCCTGGCCTCCGAAATCGAAGAACCGGGCGAACTTACGGCGCTAATCGAAAAATACCTAAACACCGACCCGCCGGTCAATCTATCCAAAGGCGGCGTAATTCGCAATGGCGTTTCGGAAGAATTGGACGAATTGCGTGACATTACCCGTCATGCACGCGAAAAACTGGACGAAATTTTGCAACGCGAAATCCGGCGCACCGGCATCACCTCCTTAAAAATCGGATTCAACAACGTATTCGGCTACTATCTGGAAGTGCGCAACAAATTTAAAAATCACGTGCCGGAAGATTGGATACGCAAGCAAACACTCACCGCTTCGGAACGATATATCACACCGGAACTGAAAGAATTGGAGGAAAAAATACTCGGCGCCGAAGAAAAAATACTGGAACTGGAGCAAACTTTATACGCGGAATTACTCGAAAAAATCAGTCATTTCGTTTTGCCGGTGCAAAAAAACGCCCGCATCCTGGCACAAATCGACGTATTGCTATCCTTCGCCCGGACGGCTATCCGCAATCATTATGTCCGCCCCGAAATCAACAATAGCGATGTGCTGGAAATTCACGAAGGAAGACATCCCGTAATCGAATTGCAACTGCCCGAAACCGAAAGTTATGTAGCCAACGATATTTACCTCGACCGAAATCACCGGCAAATCCTTATGATAACCGGTCCGAATATGTCCGGTAAATCGGCTTTCTTGCGCCAAACCGCATTGATTGCCATTATGGCACAAATCGGCAGTTTCGTCCCGGCACGTTCGGCTAAAATCGGGTTACTCGACCGGATTTTTACCCGCGTGGGTGCCAGCGATAATATCGCCATGGGCGAATCGACATTTATGGTGGAGATGAACGAAACGGCAAGTATCCTTAATAATCTTTCGGAACGAAGTTTGATTTTACTCGACGAAATCGGGCGGGGAACAAGTACTTACGACGGCATTTCCATCGCTTGGGCTATTGCCGAATATTTGCACGAACACCCTACACGCCCCAAAACCTTATTTGCCACCCATTATCACGAGCTGAACGAAATGGAAAATCATTTCGAACGTATCAAAAATTTTCACGTCTCCGTAAAAGAATTCAAAGATAAAGTCATTTTTGTCCGCAAATTAATAGAAGGCGGAAGCAAACACAGCTTCGGAATTCATGTAGCCAAATTAGCCGGCATGCCTGCCTATGTAATTCGCAAAGCCGAAAAAATGCTCAAAAAACTGGAAGAAACCCACCGCCAAGATCAAATCAAAGAAAAACTATCGGAAAAAGACCCCGTCCAGCTGACCTTTTTCCAATTGGACGATCCTTTGCTCGAAGAAATCCGCGACCTGATTTTGGAAAGCGACATCAACCAAATGACACCCGTAGAAGCATTGAACCTGCTCAACGAAATTAAAACCAAACTGATCAAAAAATAAAACACCATGAAAAAAATCGTATGGATACTGTTGGTAACCGGTTTAATTTCCCTGAATGCATGTCAAGAAAAACAAAAACCGCCCGTTCCCAAAGTAAATGAAGATATCAAAACGATTCCCGATTCCACCTTGGCCTATCGCTTCTATCAAGTAAAAAACAAAAGCCCCGAAGAAACCGCCAAAGCCTTTAAAAGTTTCCTCGAAGAAGAAGGCATGTATTATCCCAAATTCATCGATTTCCAAAAAGCGGCCTCCTTGGACAACAATCCCGTGGAAATGCCCCAAACCATCCTGGCCATCTTCGGAAACCCCAAAGAAATGGCCAAATTAATTAACGAAAATCCCGAAGCCGCCCTCGACCTGCCGTTCAGAATTTTAATTTATAAAGATACCGAAGGCAATGTGCTAATTACCTATGAAGATTTTATGTCTTTCAAAAAACGTCACTTTCTATCGGACAGTCAAGGAATCTTAAAGGCTTATGCCGATATGCTAAAGCGCTTTGAAGTAAAACTATCCAAAGTGCAAATCAAAAAAATCAAGCAAACCGAAGATGAGTAAAAAAGGACTGAAAAAATTTCTCAAGAAGAATGGCTACTACGCCATTCCGATTATCATCACAGCCCCAAACGGCCATATGCCGGCGGGACACCTTTTCGTTTCCGTGAAACTCAACGGGAAAAAAGCCTTATTCATGCTGGATACCGGTGCATCCGTATCCGTATTGGACAAATCTTCGGTGAAAAAATTCAAAGTGAAAACCGGTATGGAAGAAGACACCGAAATAAATGCTTTGTCCGCTTCGGGTTTATTGAATAATATCGATTTTTCCACAGAAAACAAATTGAAATTGGGAAAAATCAAATTCCAAAATGTGCCCTTATTAATCATGGATCTATCACATTTGGCCAACGCTGAAGAATTGAGCGATTTGCATATAGACGGCGTGCTCGGTTCCGATATCCTGTATCGTGGAAAAGCAATCATCGATTATAGCCGTTTTTATTTATTCTTAAAACCGGAAAAATGAAATACCGCAAAGCCGTTGCGCTTATCGTTGTGATTTCGGGGCTAACCCTGGCCGGCATGCAACTCTATTTTGTAATAACCTCGGCGGCACCGTGGAAAGAAAAAATTTTTTCCTCCCTGCTGATATTGGCTATTCTGGCCGTAGTGGCGGGAAGCTGGCACGAATTCAAAAAATCCTGGAAATGAAACTCTCCGTCGTCATCGCCACCTATAACCGGAGCCGGCATTTGAAAGATTCTTTGGAAGCTTGGGCGGAGCAAGATTTTCCGAAGGAAGATTTTGAAATCATCGTGGTGAACAACGGATCGACGGACGATACCGAACAGGTGTGTCTTGATTTTGAACGCCGGCACCCGGAGATAAATTTTCAATATGTTTTTTTGAATCATCCTTGTTTGTCTTGCGCAAGAAATAAAGGCATAGAACTTTCTTCCGGAGATTACATAACGTTTGTTGACGACGACGCCCGGCCGGAGAAGCATTACATAGCAAACTTTAAGCGCCACACGTCCGGATTTCCCGGCATTCGGGCATTCGGCGGAAGGGTTTTGCCGCATTATGAAACCGGAGAAGCACCCGAATGGATGAGCCGTTATTTGCAACGATTGTTATCATTCGTGGACTTGGGAAATGAAATCAAAATTTTCGATAAAAAATATCCCGTGGGATGCAACATGCTTTTCCGGAAAGATTTGTTTGAAGAGGTCGGGATGTTCGATATACCGGCGGGTTACCGTTCCGAGGACAAACATTTTTTTCTGAAGGTAAAGCGGGCGGGAAATAAGGTATTGTATTTACCCGACGTTACGGTGTATCATTTCATCGATGCGTGGCGCTTGACCGGGGAATATGTCGTCAAAACTTCCTGCAAAAACGGTTGTTCGGACCGGATTATGTACGATTTGTTTCCGCATTCGTATTTTTTAAAAGCCAAACATTTTACCGGCTTGGGCTTTAAATTGCTTGCTTCGATGTTGCTGTGGGCGGCTTTTGCCCTAAGAAACGAGCGGATTAAAGGGAAATATTTATTTTTGTCCATGTGGCATACGACAAGGGGATTTTTGCGGGGATGTAAAAGGTGTCAATAATTTTCTTACCTTTGAATTTAAATTTACGTAATGAAGTTTCTATTTACCGTTTTCTACTTATTTTTTTTACAAACTTTTTTTTCCCAACAAATCGAAAGAGAAGTTATAAGCAATGCCGGTGAGCCGGTTTTATTATCAAACGGATACCGTTTTGATTGGAACTTGGGCGAAACAATAGTTACCACCGAAAGCAGCACATCGGTAATTTTTACGCAAGGTTTCGAGCAACCCAACCGTAAAGCCGATGTCTCGATAGACGAAGAAAATTATATCGATATAACGGTTTATCCCAATCCGTTTACCGGTTACATCGAACTTGAAATTCAAAATTTCCAACCCGAAACCTTGGAATTGAAGATATATGATATTTCGGGAAAATTAATTTTTTCCAAACGGCTTCAGGACTCACACGAGACTATTGAACTTCGCTCGCTCTCTGGAGGCGTTTATATGTTTTATGTGACGGAAAACCAAGCAATCAAATATTTTACCGGAATTATCAAGCAATAAACCAAATTAACATAATGAAAAACTTTATTTTTGTTCTGTCGGCCTTTGTATTTTCAGTAATTCAATTATCTTATGCACAATCACCGCATTCGATAAATTACCAAGCCGTTGTGAGGGATGTTTCGGGGCAGCCCGTTGTCAATCAAAATGTTAGCGTGCGAGTAAGCATTTTGGCGGAAGTCAATCAGCAACAAACCGTTGTATATTCCGAAACGCATCTTGTCACCACCAATGACTACGGATTATTTTCGTTAAAAATAGGCGAGGGCAATCCGGTTTCGGGCGTTTTCGAGGATATTGATTGGTTGTATAACCATCACCGGATCAAAATAGAAGCGGATCATACGGGTGGTAATAATTATCAGCTTTTGGGAATTATCGAGCTTTCTTCCGTTCCTTATGCATTGATGAGTAAGCGAACGGGCATTTTGACCTCCGATGACAGAACCGTTGTCGTTTCTCGAAAAAACGTTCCTTTTCCGCTGGATACCACTTTTGAATATGCTACGATGAATGTTTTTGTCAGACCGGTGGTTTACAATCCTAACGAACAACACTTGGACGGTTTGTCCATTATCAATAATGAGAACACGCCCGGCGATGTATCTCTAAAATTGGTTTCCCGGTCGAATTATACGTGGAATAACATTCATATGATGAGTACCGTTGTATTGAGTTCGGTGGCTTCCGGCCCCAACATGGCGGATTTCGTTATTCAGAACGAATATGCCGGACCCAACTTGGTTTCCGAAACTTTTCGTATCAAGTATAACGGAAACGTCGGCATAGGTTCTGAAGATCCTCAAGAAAGATTACAAGTTTCTAACGGAAACATTTATTTGGACGAAATAGGAAGCGGGGTGATTATGAAATCGCCGAACGGAAACTGTTGGTTGTTTAAACCCGACAACTCGGGAAATCTTCAAGGTCAGGCAATACCTTGTCCGTAAATTTTGAAGAAGAACTTGGATTTTCGAGTATCTTTGCAATAAAAAAATGCGGGTTATCACTTTCGGCACTTTTGATTTGTTACACATCGGTCACGTCAATATCTTAAAAAGAGCCAAAGAACTCGGCGACACTTTGATCGTGGGGGTATCGAGCGATGCACTCAATTACCGGAAAAAAGGACGCTATCCTGTATATAATCAGAATGACAGGATGGCAATTGTGAAAGCCATCAGATATGTGGACGAGGTTTTTCTCGAAGAAAGCTTGGAATTGAAGCGCGAATATATTCTCAAGTATAAAGCCGATATTTTGGTGATGGGGAGCGATTGGGAAGGTAAATTCGATCATTTGTCGGATATTTGCCGCGTGATTTATTTGCCCCGGACGGAAAATATTTCCACGTCGGCTACCAAGATTAAGATTAAGGATCATTTGTAAAGTTCGGAAAATAATACTTTGAACAGTCTTTCGGAAGAATTACCGTCGTTAAATGCGTTAAATTTCCCGGCAAAGGCTTGGTATTTTTTTAAGTATTCGGAATTTTTTTGCCAAATGTCCGAATTTTTTATAAGACGCAACAATTCACTTTCGGACCGGGCGAAGGGTCCGGGTAATTCTTTGAAATAATCGTAATACATTCCCCGGCATTTTTTCAAATATTCCTCGTAATCATAGGGATAATAAATCACCGGTTTGCCCGTGAGCACAAAGTCGAAAAAGCTACTGGAATAGTCGGTAATAAGTATGTCGATATGGGGTAATAATTCGTTCAAATCGTCCACTTGGCCGGAAATGTCGCGGATATGCGTAAGTCCGCCAGGCAATACGAGGGCTTTTTCCAAGGGATGTTTTTTGACCAGTAAAATAAAATGATTATCCCGGAGATACCGGTCTAAATCCCGGATTTTTTCGCTGAAGGGTTTTACTTCGGGATAATTGTCGCGGTAAGTGGGTGCGTAGAGCAATATTTTTTTGTAGGAGTCGAGGTTCAAAGATTTTTTGTAGTCGAAAAAACGGAGCTTTTCATCGAAAAACAGATCGTTGCGCGGATAGCCCGTAACGATAATGTTTTTATTACCGAAGGCCGACAACAATGTCCGGCTTTCTACTTTGGATTTGGAAACGACATACTTGTATCTTAGCTTGGAATAAAGTTTAAACTTCCGGGCTAAATTGTCCAAGAACGGATTTTTAATTATTTGAAAAGCATCGTCACCTACTTTTTTTAAGGGCGTTCCGTGGTTGGTTTGCACATAATCGAATCTACCGGTGATGGAGCGGGTGTAAGATACGTCCAAAGAAGATTTTTCAATCACCGAATAGCGGGCGCGAAGCAAGATGAAAAAACCTTTGAAGCTCAAAGGCCGGACGACGGGCATTCCCCGCTGTTTTAAAAATTCGTAAATCTCCGGATTCCGGGTGGACCAAACCGCCCGTATGCCGGGTTGGTGTTGATTGAGCCAAGTATAAAACGCTTTGGGGTTTCCGTTGAATAAACGTCCGTCGGTGGAGCCTAATACAATTAAATTTTTCCTTTTGGGAACGAAAAACGAGAAAAACCCTAAAATAGCCTGCAACAAAAAACTCATTTAAAAAAATTTTTTCCAAGTTAAAAAATTAAATTTTGATTTGCACCTCGTAGCGGCCAATAGAAACTTTGAAAAAATGAAGGAGTTAAAAACTAATAGCGAAAAACGATGAATTATTACCCGACATACACTCCAAACCAATCGAGGGGTTAACCGCAGGCGGGCGTTTCGTATTTTCCCGGTTCGTTTTTTTTCTAAAAAAACCGGACAAAAAATCCGAAGGATTTTAAAGGGGAGCAATTTCACTAAAACCTGAAAAATCCCTATCTTTACCTTGATGACTGCGGAACACTCATACCAATTTACAAGCGCCATCCCGCCCGCCAAGCCCGTGGCCGTGGACACACCCGGTGTGCGCGCTGCCGCCCGCCCGCGCGCCCAAGTCTATTGGTTCCACCCCGACCACCTCGGCACCGGCACCCTCATCACCGACCTCGAAGGAAGGTCCCACCAATTCTTCCTCAACCTCCCCTACGGCGAAACCTTCATCGAGCAAGGCGGTCACACCTACGATAACCCCTACAAGTTCAACGGCAAGGAGCTCGATGAAGAAACCGGATTGTATTACTACGGAGCGAGATACTATAACCCCAAGATCAGCCTATGGCTCTCCGTTGACCCGCTGGCGGGAGTAAATCCCGACAAAACACCATATAATTACACAAGCAACAATCCTGTTGTGAGAATTGACCCTACGGGGATGGTGGATAACCCGATTTATGGAACCGACGGAACTTTTTTGGGAACGGATGACAAAGGATTGCAAGGCGAAATGATTGTGATGAATAAAGAAGACTTCAAACAAGGTATGTCGCATGAAGAAGCCATGAAATTAAATAAAGGAATAGACGGCTTTTTAAACCCGGATATTGCCAATCAAGCATTGGAACATTACAGCAAATTGCCTGATAGACCCGATTATGATGGTTTTGTTACTATTGAAGAAGGAATTGAATGGGCTAAAAAACATCCGAATGCTTTACAAAATCCTACACCCGATAACTCATTATATTTAGATGCTTCAAAATTAAATTTTGGAAATTTAAGTGTTAAAAATATTGGTTTGAAAGAAGGAGAAAAAGGAAATATAAACTTATATGATTATGTAAAATTATTTAATAATAAATCTCGCGCCACAGTATATGCTTTGGGAAATACTCAGATGAAACTAATTAATAAAAAAACTGGTACAGTGAAACTGTTTTGGGATAATTATGATTGGGATTATCATCATAACCCTCCCTCCGGTCTTCGTGATCGCTTAGTTCAATTCGAAAGAGTAAGAAAAGGCTTGAATGATGAACATGGATTTAGAGTATATATTTACGGTCAAGGCAAAATCAACCAATAAATGAAAAGTTTAGTTTCTGTTTTTTTAATAGTAATCTTAGTTAATTCCTGTATTTTTATTCGTATGGATGATAGCATTGACTTGGGAAAAAACTATCGATATATACCGGATTTTCCTCAAACTATAATTTATAATCATTGTTGTCCGATAAAAAATCAGAATCTATATCAAAAAACAAGCGGAGCTGAAAAAATTCAAACTCCGCTTGTATCTTTGTGTTACAATAAAAATCAAAGACATGAGCAAAGATATAAATTT
>Ga0256834_1002149_pt1 | contig 12685 bp, 8 predicted proteins | sample 4281140metaG_FD_190536 | JGI IMG/M metagenome (GOLD analysis project Ga0256834, IMG submission 190536) | Hydrothermal vent microbial communities from East Pacific Rise, Pacific Ocean - 4281-140 | ecosystem: Environmental > Aquatic > Marine > Hydrothermal vents | place: Pacific Ocean: East Pacific... | reverse complement strand
CCGGTTTCACCGACCATGCAGAACTTTTCTCCCTTGTATATTGTGAAAGACATGTCCTCGATGGCTTTGACTACGCCGGCGTAAGTGTAGAAGTATACGTAGAGGTCTTTTACCTCTATTATGGGCTCACGGAACTGGGGGCCGCTCACTGCTCTTCACCCTCCCTTCTCTTCTTCCTCTTCTTGATCTTGAACTCGATGCTTCTACGTGTCCTGGGGTCGAGGATGTCTCTTAGGCTGTCTCCGAAGAGGTTCCATCCGAGCACTGAGATCAGTATTGCTAGTCCTGGGAATATCACCAGCCACCATTTGCCCTGGACTAGGTACTGTGATCCTGCCTGCACTATTGCTCCCCAGTCAGGTATCTTTACCATTGCTCCCATTAGGAAGCTTAGGCCAGCCTCTGTCAGGATAACGCCTCCGATGTCGAGAGTCATCATCACTATGATCGGGCCCAGGATGTTGGGTAGGATGTGGCGGAACATGATCGCTGGCGAGCTGAGCCCTAGTGCTTTTGATGCCTCTACATACACGTTGTTCTTCTCCTGTAGTGTTAAGCCTCTCGTTACTCTCGCGTAGCCTGGCCACCAGACAATCCATAGTGCGACGATAATTGATAGTATTGGGGCCACGTTGAGCGCGTCGACAGGTTTGACTCCGAATAATGCTGAGACGAGGCTTGTCAGGAACTGGCTGTGGGCTATGGCTAGTGCTATTCTCTGCGTTAAAGCACTGCTAAAAGCTAGTGCTAGGATTAGGCCGGGGAAGGCTAGGAATATATCTGTTAGCCTCATGAGTATTTCGTCTACTGCGCCTCCATAGTATCCGGCAACCAAGCCTATGATTATACCTATGGTTATACCTATTGGTAGAACCAGCACTGTCGCCATGAGCGAGACTCTAGCACCATACAATAGTAGGCTGAACAAGTCCCTGCCTAGATCGTCAGTTCCCAGTATGGCTCCACCTGTACCGGGAGGTGCTAGATAGTATTCCTGATAGTTGCCTGTAGCCATGATGTATGAGAAGTCGTAGCTGTGAGGTGCTATCCAAGGACCTATGATTCCTATTACTACGAATCCTAAGCCGAGCACTAGGCCCGCTATACCGATCGGGCTACGGTTTAGAGCATATAGCATCAGTCTCCATTCATCTATCCTGCTCTTGTTCTTCTTGGCCCAGTCCTTCTTGAACAGCGTTATTATTTTCACTATAAATGCTATTAGTGCATCGCTAAACCTGTCGAGGATCTTTTTCTCATATACTTCTTCCGCTGACATCAGAACCTCACCCTCGGATCTATTATCGCATATAGTATGTCGACGATCAGGTTGGTGATCACATAGATAATAGCTACGAGAAAAGTACCTGCGATCAATAATGGGAAGTCCATATAGAATATAGCGTCCACCATCGCGCGGCCCATACCGGGAATGCTGAACACGGTCTCCGTGATCGGGGCTCCGCCTAGTAGTCCTCCGAACTGTAGACCCAGCACAGTAACTACTGGTACTAGGGCGTTCCTTAACGCGTGCGTCATTATCCTGCGGTGTTTAAGGCCACGCATTCTCGCGAAATATATGAAGTCGCTGTTTATTGCTTCTAGGAAGCTGTTTCTGACGAGCCTCGCTATGACACCGATTCCGGCGAATCCGAGGGTGAATCCTGGCAGTATGAATCTTTGTATATTCTCCCATACTACGTTCCATTCGCCGCTGAGCAGTGCATCTATGATCGGTACTCCGGTTATGTGTACCTTCGGGTAGGGTATACCGGCGATGTTGATCCATCCTAGCTGGTAGAAGAAGATATAGATGAAAATGTATCCCAGCCAGAATATCGGCACGGATACTCCTACCAGTGCCCATGTCCTAACCAATGCATCTATCCAGGAGTCCTTCTTTAGAGCAGATATTATTCCGAGGGGGATACCCAGTACTATTAGGAAGAATAACGCGAATAATGTTAGCTGAAAAGTAATGGGAAATCTCGACAACATATAGGTCATTACCGGGTATCCCCAACGAGGATCTATTATGGAGTTTGTCAGTATGCCCTTCATGAAGTAGTAGTACTGCACATACCATGGATCGTTGAGATGGTACTCTCTAATGATCTGCTGGACAACCTGGGGGTTGGCCTTGATACCGCCAGCCCACGCCTGGGCAGGGTTGGCGGGGATGGCGAATGCTATTATGTATGCGAGGAAGGTAACACCTATTAGCGTTGGTATGAAGGTCAATGCTCTGCGGGCTAGGAAGCGCTTAATATCCGCCATTAAGTTCACCCATCCGGTGCTCCCATGTGCGTGTGTCCCATACTTGTTCCACAGGTAATACGATTCGGATTATAACTGTGTTGTTCCTAAATAAAACTAATTCTCAGTACGGATATTGCTGGCTGCACTGGGAGTTTCAATTAATATGTTAATACATAACATTGTAATAAGTGTCTCGCACAGGACAAAAACACTATTGTCCGAGCAATTCTCTCCTAATCCTGATCCCTTCTAGGAAGAACAGGAGAGAAGAAACGAAAGATACAGCCAATGCTATAGCGCGGTCAAAGGTTAATCCCTTCAATGATATGACGAGCACCTCACCTATACATACTCCTAGAAAGAAAAACCCGTAAATCATTATCCTAGGCAACAACTTATGGCCTAAGTGAACATATCCCTCAATGTTAATAATTTTCCCTACAACAAATCCTTCAGGCGTCCTCTTAACAAGGCCTGACTCAGCCATTCTCTTCAAGTGATAATGAACGCTGCTTGGTGCGATACCAAGCATAGAAGCTATTTCTCTAACACTCAAAGGCCTATTCGCTTCAAGTAAGCATGCATAAATCTTCAATTGGGTCCTATCAAGTCTATTTTTCTTCAAAGCTACATACCGAGTAAAAGTCTTGGCCTTGGTGTACTGATATTTTTTGTCGTGTTCGAAAACTGGACAGCCGTGTCCAGACCTTCATAATAAATGATATGGAACACCCAGTAATCTACCGGGTGAAACGGATGAGTAGGAGAATATATGTGTTTGCTGCACTAGCTCTAGCGATAGGTATTCTAGTACCAATAGCCGGGCTACTGTTCTGGCCACAGGAAACAACGCCATTAACAATTACTACGCCGACCCCGATCCAGCCATTCCCTACAAATAACCCTGTACAACCATCAATTATACCCCAGCCCGTCACAGCCGCTAACCTGGTCAAGTTCTCATCGTATAAAGAGCTAATAACATATCTTGAATCAGTATTAAAAACTGAGGAGACAGCCGGAGCAGGCTATACAAGGGAAGGAACCGTAAATCAGCCCTACCCGTTACTAGTAACAGCGGTATCTACCCTATCTGGCGGAATATCATCAGTAGCTGGCTCAATCGTTAAGATGGGCTCGGTACAGTATTCGGGAACAAATGTTCAAGTCGCCGGGATAGACGAGCCAGATATAGTGAAAACTAATGGTAAAATAATAGCTGTAGCGAGCGGGAACAAGATATACTTAGTCGACCCTATCCATAAGAAAGTAGTATCAATCCTAGAAATGAATCATACAATAACAGGGTTACTGCTTGAGAACAACACACTTGCAGTGATAATGTCGAACAAGACATCAGTAAACATAATTATACTTGGCGAGCCGATCGAGAAGCCTCTAGGCAATACTGAACTGACAATTATATCGCTGATCAATATCACTGATCCCGAAAAACCAGTACTTGTCAAGACATTCACTGTATCAGGCCACCTTATCAGTGCCAGGCTGTATCGTGGAGTCCTTTATGTCGTTACAGCCCAGCACATTGGAGAGGAGAACCTACTTCCTATCGTAAATAACAAGCCGGTTCCAATACGTAATATAATATTAGCGTCTACTCCTCCGTCAACGTACACTAATATCATAGCTATAAACACTGAGACCCTCCAGTATAATGTCTTATCACTCATAATGAGTTCCGCATCAAAGATCTACATGTCCTATCACCATTTAATAGTGGTCTCACCAGCAGAAAACATGTACATGCTAGCTGTGAAAACAATATTACATATATCAATTAAACTACTACCAAAGAATATCGCATCCAATATAACGGGTCTCCTCGAAAACAATACGTATCAGTCGATAATGGAAGCATACAGAATATTCTATGACTATGTATCATCTCTACCTGTTGATGAGGCCGAGAAACTAGCAGCCACTATAAACGAGTTAATCAATTATAGAGAGATCGCCCCAGCCACGAAATTCTATGTATTCAATATTGACGGGGTTAAGATAGCGTACAAAGGAAAATTCAGTATTAACGGCACGCTCTACAATCAGTTCTGTATGGATGAATATATGAACAAATTCTTCGTTGTAGCTACGAATTATATCAAGATAATACCCTCAATAGACGTCTACAGCTACAAGCCAGTACAACCATCTGGAACAGGAAACATAAACATTATAATTACAGGACCTAACGGAGAGAGGAAAGTAATAACGACAACCGTGAACGTCTACACCAGTAGTAATAACAGATTAATCGTGATTATAGATTATAGGAGAGTATATAGGGCTAATCAGCTCGCAATAGTCGACCTCGACACACTGAAAAAAGTATCACTAATAAGTAATATTGCGCCCGGCGAAGATATTAAGACCGCTAGAATGATAGGCGACTTATTCATACTCGTAACATATCGTAATATCGACCCACTCTTCGCAATCAACATCAGGGATCCATATCATCCAAAAGTCATAGGATATCTGAAAATACCGGGTTATAACGTGTACCTGCATCCTCTAAAAGACGGCTTACTACTTGGCATAGGAGTTGATAGAGGAAACCTCACGGTATCATTATACAATATCAGTGACCCAGCACACGTAGCAGAGATCTCTAGGGCTAATATAGGGAGATACATCACATCCCCAGTACTATATGATTATCACGCGTTCACCATTATCCCCGATAAGGACGTGTTCATAATACCGCTGAGCCGTGGATGGGCTTGGGCGTCAGGAGCAACCACTAATACCGGTGTATGGTGTCGCTGGTGCTTCGGCTTCCTCATAATGCGGTACAGTGATAATGGATTAGAGCTGATTAAGATAGTTGAACTGCCAGGTGGTTCTAGATCGCTGTATATCGATAACGATCTATACCTGGTGTCTCAGAATAAGATCCTTGTCCTGGACATGGAGAACTACGGTATAGTCGGAGAGATAAAGCTCTAGCATTGTTCTGTGAGAAAAGAATTTTTAATTTAAAAAATATGTTTTTTAAACCCTATACACTTCCTCGTTAGGGCTTATAGCCGTATAGCTGGTACCAGAGTGTCGCGTTCCAGTAGTACGGGTTGAGCTTCAGTATTATGTATGAGTCCTGCTTGAAGCTCGCCACGTAGTATGGTCCTGTTCCTATCGGGTGGGTGTGTAGGAACTGGTGTGTTGGCTCCTTGTCGCCTGTGCCTATGTACTTGGCCCAGGCTGCCGGGTTCTTACCCCACTGTGCTGCCTTCATTGCTTCCTCGTACTTGCCCTTTAGCTGCGGTACGTTGTCGAATAGGTACTTGGCAGGTATTATCATTGTGAATGGGTCGGCTAGTATGTTCAGTATTGCCGAGTATGGCTTGTAGAGCTTTAGCATGACTACTCCGGCAGTCTTACCGTTGTATCCGAATAGCTGTAGCAGCTGTGATAGGCTCTTCACTTCTTCTGTCTTGCCATTGTATGTTGCGTAGATTCCTCCCTTGGCTAGTATCTGGTTGAACTCGTTCTCAGTATAGACTTTGCTGGCGTTGACATCGATGAATGTTGTTATCATCCATGACGGGTCTAGGTTTAACCTAGCAATTCTCCATATAGTGAATAGTACGTCGGTGGCGTTGACAGGGTATACCTTGCCTGTGTTGGGGTCGTATGCCTTTAGACCTGCTCTTATTACGAAGAACCACTCGGTGGCGTCTTTACTGTATGCCCATGCAACAGCTGCGTCTGGCACTACATGGGTTGTCTCGGACTTCCAGTATGTTACAAGGGTGTCGCCGATCTCGTGGAAGATCTCCCATCCGAAGGTCTCGTAGCTCTTGGCGGGGTCGAAGCTCTGAGGCCATCCGATCGTTGTTATTACTAGTGTGTGGGCGTCGTTGACGTAGTTGCCTATACCGATGCTAGGCGGGTTGGGTATAGGCTTCTCCCATATTAGATCCCATCTCTCTGCTAGGATCGGGTTGTAGTATCTTCCCTGTAGCCAGTCCCAGTAGTCACGTACAACCATGTACTGTCCTAGCCATATCATTGGTAGCTGTAGGTTGGATATCCTCTCTACTGCCTGGTAGATTGCTTCTCTTACCTTGTACTCGATGCTGTATCTGCCTGCCTGTATTAGTGCGTCTAGGGTTACGTTCCTATAGTATGCAGGGTCTATGTTGACGAAAGCAGTACAGTTGGGTACAGGAGTCTGCTTCTCGGAGAGCTTGTACTGTACTACTACTATTGGCTTGCCGCTAACGCTTACGCTGGCGCCTGTTCCAGCAGGTCCAACTACTACGTAGGCGTTCTGGGTGTCTATGACTGTTGCCTTGCTGAGATACTTTGACACGTCAGAGGCTGAGTTGACCTGGTATACGTGGACGTAGTCGAAGTGTGTTCCACCGCCGACTAGTGGTCCAGCGTAGTCGTCAGGGTCTAGGTAGTCGGGTGCCCATCCGATTATGTATACGTCGAAGTCTGGCTTACTTGTCTTCTCTAGAAGCTGTGGCCATGATAGTGACTGTACCATTACCTTGAATCCTAGCTGTCCCCAGTACTGTGAGAGTAGGCTTGCGATCTTTGCTCTCTGGGTGTTGCCCTGGTTGTAGTATATTGTTATTACGTACTGTGATGGGTTGATTCCGCTCTTCTGTATGAGCTCCTTGGCCTTTGCTAGGTCGAACTTGTACTGGTTGACCTTGTAGTCTGTCCAGCCGAGCATGCCCTTGGGTATTACGCCTACTAGGCTAGTGACTGTGCCAGCGTAGACAGTCTCCCAGATCATCTTGTAGGGTGTTGCGTAGGCCAGTGCCTGTCTGACGAGGAGGTTGTTGAACGGCGGCTTATAGGTGTTGAGCACTACGTAGACTATTGTCAGGCTTAGACCCATCTCCTGCTTTATGATCTTGAAGTTTGTTCCATCATAGGTTGTGCCCGCGAGGGCGTTTAGCTGGTCAGCGGGCACTGCACCCATGTCTGCTACTCCTTTCTTGATAGTCAATACTCTGGTGGTTGGGTCGTTCTGGATCAGGTAGATGACAGTGGTGTGTATCGGGGGCTTCTGGCTCGGAGGAGCGGTGGTGGTCTGAGTGCCAGTCGCGGTTGTAGTCGGGCTAGCGGTCTGCGTCTGAGTGGGTGACTGGGTCGTCGTGGTGGTCGGAGCGGTGGTCGTGGTGGTAGTTGTGCGCTGGCTCTGCGACATATAATAATATGCACCGGCTATAATACCTATGATTATAATAATAGCTATAGCTGCGGCTGCCCCTTTGGATAGGGCACGCATATATTTGGATCTCATGAGTACTCTCCCCATTACAATTTTCATTTACGTGAAGAAAAGAGGGGATTGGATTATAAAAATCTAACCCCACGATTTTCCCTCTCCCCATATTACACTGAAATAGTACATACTTTTGTTTTACGGTATCAACACTAACCCATATAATATGTATTGACATAGTAGATACAGACGAGTAACAAGGGATGAGCATAGTTGTCCAAAGCACTAATCATCATACCAGCCTATAAGATGAAGGTTCGAGACAAAGAATACCTCGTCGACGCTTTCTTCATAGACGACAGACTAGACTTTCCATGCCGCAGAGCCCTTCTAATATTTAATACCGTGGAAAAAACAAGCTCACCGCCTCCCGTAGACAAGAAGTACGTGATCAAAAACATTGTAGAGCCCCAGAGAACAGTGGAATTATTAAGAGATGCGCTCGAATGGACGGAAAAAATGAGGCTCGAACTGGCCAGGAGAACATTCAGAAGATACCGAATGGCCCTCCTGATACCGGTATTCAAGACACCTAAGAAGCTCGAAGAAAGTATAAGGGGAGAGAAGATACCCGATGAATGGGAGCTTAATGGTGCACTCCATATCTTAAAACACATAGTATTTCCTAGTGGAACCAGAGAATTACCCGTGATAACTGGGCGGGGAAAAATAGGTATTGCAATAAAATATACAGGTAAAAAATTAGCGTTGATATGGGGTTCCAGCCCAATTATCGAGAAAAACTATTCCTGGCTACTAGATAATGATGAGACTTTCCGTAAGACATTATTGAAAATCCTAAGCAGCAAATGATCTCCGCCTTAAGAGATACATTTCCTTGAACATCTCCTTACACGCCTGCTCGATCCTATCCTCTCTGATCAGGAGATCCATGAACATCTTTAGATCAGCTTGTCCCCCTATAGTAACAGTGCTTGATGTATAAGCCATTGGTAGACGGTCAAGATATAATACATATATTCTATCCGAGCACATATTTACAAGGTCATGAATACCTTTTCCTGAACGTACAAGTTGCTCGGCGCTCGATAATAGGTTCTTCGAGTAGATTGCCTGCCCATGCACTATTTCGTCATCCTGCCATCCCGGGGCAACTATGAGGTACTCGCCAGACTTCCAAAGCCTCACCAGTACATCAACGAAGCGCTTGTTAATACATGGCATATTTGGAGAAAACACGAACACATCGTCGTTAAGATAACGTAGTGCTACTGCTAAATTAGATAGAAAATATGGTTTACTATGAGTATCTCTTATCCCTTTTACACCTAGATGTTGTGTTACTTCTTCAAATATTGTTCCTCCACCAACAATACTGGCTTCTCCAAATATGTTTTTCACAGTTCTATAAACCCTTTCAACCATCGTGGTTCCGTCTATTGTGCTAAAAATAATTCTTTTTAATTCATCCTCCTGTGAAACATTAAGCAAAATCGCGGCCCGCAAGTCCTAATTACACCTTGCATTATCCTAAATCAGTTCTAGAGTGAATCGGCGTTCTTTTTATTAGTTTGTTCCATAATCTTCCTCATTTCTTTCTAATCTTCATACGAGAAAAGATTCTCAATATACATACTAATATTTGTCTGTCTTAACCCGAAGATATAGTGTTGATAACAATGTTTAAACGGGGCAAGATAACCCTGTTATATTAAATCCTTATCACCTTTGCACGAGAATACTTAGCAATCAAACCTATAAAGTCATAGCCCGGATCAAAGCCCCTACCCCTAGGATCAACAATATATAGCCTAATACCATTCCGTCTAATCTCTCCTGACAAAGTCCTTAGCTCGTCAACAACGTTTTTCCCGGTCAACGAGACATTAGCTTTACCATCAGTAATTAGAAACACTTCAATGGCCGCATCCCGGTACTTTCTCCTGAACAACTCCGCTTCCCTGATCACTCTGTAGAGGCATGCAGACAAAGGAGTTCTACGGCCGGAAGGGATGCTGTCGAGTACCTCGATAACTCTTCTGTAATTCCTAGACGGTGGAATGTATTCCTTAACTCCTTCTCCTCTGAAAACAATTAGTGATAACCATGTTTTCAATGTATAGCTACGCCTAGCGATCGCGTGCGCGATGGCTTTAGCGATCATTATTCTTTTCCGATAATTCATGCTACCACTGGCATCTAAGCAGATCATTGTGAGCACGGGGACTGGTGTTCGTCTCAGTTTCTCAGCCAATACAAGGCCATTACCACTTATCTTCGAAGCTATAATCGTCCCAACTAGGTCAACGTCTCTTGGATCCCTTACAGGATAGATATAACCAATAGGCGCGCCTGTAAATCCACCAATCCTCGTCCTACAGATCTTTCTACTTCTGCGTGAAAAACCATTATCCCTGTATCCATGATAAGAACTCTTAATCTCCTGTATATAGAGACTAGTAGGTGATCTGCTGGGCTTCATGACTAGCTCATTACCGCCTCCTGCTACAGGATTAGTGCTTCCACCGTGTTTATCGTTAGAATTATTATTCTCCCTGCTATCATCACGGCTCCCACGCGTGGATCGAGGACGTGGGTTATGCTCAAAAGGGCGGGGTTTCTTCTGAATAGTGTTTTCGAACGGTTCGAGATGGATTCTGTGGGGAAGAGCCAGCTTCATAGCTTTCTCCACGTCTTCCTCGCTGACTTTTCTCCTACCATCAAGGGCTGCGAGGGCCTTGGCTGTTCTAACTATTGTTATTTCTGCACGGCATGTCTTGATCCTCATTTCTACGAGTTTCTCGGCAATCATTCTGAGAAGATCATCATCTATTTCAACCTCTTTGATTATCTTCCTCGCATAAACTATTCTTTCACAGAGCTCTCTCTCAAGAGGCTCGTACTTCTTATAGAAACCCACCGGGTCATTGCTGTACTCTTCAACTCTTCGGACAATCTCCATTCTAAGCTCTGGATCCATTGGCGCTTTTACATCTACAACGAGCCCAAACCTATCAAGCAGCTGAGGCCTTAGCTCTCCTTCTTCTGGATTCATGCTTCCAACTAATATGAATCTTGATGGATGACGGAATGACACGTGTTCTCTTTCTATGATGTTCCAGCCATACGCGGCGGCGTCCAGTATTAGGTCAGCTATATAGTCGTCGAGCAGGTTAACCTCGTCAATATACAGGATATTCCTATTGGCTTCTGCGAGAAGGCCTGGGCTAACCGCTTTAACTCCTTCTCGGAGGAATCTCTCGACGTCTATGGTTCCTATTAGTCTGTCCGGAGTAACGCTTAGCGGTAGATCCACGACACGCATTTTCCTCTTAGCTACTGGTAGTTCTTCTCCCTTACTCCATCTCTTGTAGCAACTATCACACATTAGCGCGGGATTTTCCGGGTCGCAGTTAAAGGGGCAGTCCGCCACTACTTTGATCTCTGGCAAGAGGTTTGCAAGTGATCTTACAAGTGTCGTCTTACCAGTACCCTTATCTCCTCTTAGAAGGACACCGCCGATCAAGGGGTTCACGGCTACGGCTAGAAGGGCTGTTTTCGCGTCTTCGAGGCCTACTATTGCTGTGAAGGGAAAAACCGTTGTTCTGCCGTGTTCCTCCATTATCTGCACCTTTCCCCATCAGCCTGTGTACCATTCTAGCCCTACCTATATCTTATCCAATATTTTATCGATTCTCTCCATCCGTTTCTTCCAGTCATCAACCTCCGTATAAGATACTACGTCTATCGATCCTCCCTGTACCTCGCCGCTTCCAAGTTCCTCTTCTAGATACCCTTCGATCTCCGAGTAGATCCTGCGGAGTTTCTCGAGGATTTCCGGAGGAGCACGCCATATGCCACGGGCAGCTGCCTCGATCAAGCGCCTGGTTATCTCTTCGACAGCCCATTTATTATGTTCTAGGAACCATTTCCTCATCTCCTCGTTAAGGACGTATTTCTCGGCTATCCGGTTGAACATCCAGTCCTGGGCCAATCCAGATACTGAGGCCCACCCATAGAAGTGTAGTATTTTCCGCTGAAACTCGCTCGCTCCGCGATAGCCGTGCTTCTTCATCTCCTCGATCCATTGATCATTGAGTAGTTTAGCCCTAACAACCCTCTCGATCTCCTCATCCATACCCCTAATCCGGAGCCTATAAGTATTCCTCGTATCAACTGTGACCGCCTCAACTTGTCTCCCCGATAGGGTTTTAGCAGCATTATAGAATCCTCCGTGGTATGAGAAGTAGCAGCAACAACCAAATATGTCGTGCTCATCGCTGACATGGTTCCTGTTAACCATATCTACGCGTTTAAGGCTTAAGGCGAGGTGCTCATGCGATTCCACACCGTATTTCCTCCGGGTATATGCGTATCCGCTCCACTGTATCCATATCTTGGCTAGCTCCTCCCTATCCTTCCATGCGGAGGCCTCGACCGCTAGATTTACTCCTGCACCGTAGCTTCCGGGCGGTGAGCCATAGACCCTGTACTTGGCCCGTTCCTCGGCTTCTTCGCGCTTATACCCAAGCTCTAATAGTTTCTCCACGTCTTCCAAGTAATGTTTTCTAGGATAATTCATCTCGGGCGGCTCGTCGAGACTTATTACAAGGGACACAGCCTTATCGATCAAGTCGATATAGTTCGGGAGAATATCCCTGACAATACCGCTAATCCTAACCAGCACATCTATCCTCGGCCTACCGAGCTTCTCCAAGGGAATAGGCTTCAAGCCAACAACATTGCCGGCATCATCCCATACGGGTTCGACGCCGAGCAAGTAGAGGATCTGGGCCAGCTGCTCACCATCGGCTTTGAAAGCATCGATACTCCACAATACCTGTCCGATAGTCTCGGGGAGACGGCCGTGTTTCCTGCGATAATACTCTATGAGTAGTTCAGCTGATCTGACTCCAACCATCCACGCGGCTCTAGTTGGCAATGTTCTTGGGTCTAGTAAGTAGAAGTTCCTACCAGTGGGGAGGACACTGGTCTTACCACGGTACAGGTTTCCTGAAGGCCCCGGCTCAATGTATCCTCCGCTCACCCCGTTCAAGAGAGAATATAGTTCTTTATCTGATCTCATGAGTAGTCCGGCTATTCCCAGCACGTTTTGTAGCGGCTCCAATACATCGCGGCAATCACTAATGGTTATACCAAAATATTCTTTGATAACACCTTTGATAACACTACAGAAGCCCC
>Ga0256834_1002148_pt1 | contig 12685 bp, 11 predicted proteins | sample 4281140metaG_FD_190536 | JGI IMG/M metagenome (GOLD analysis project Ga0256834, IMG submission 190536) | Hydrothermal vent microbial communities from East Pacific Rise, Pacific Ocean - 4281-140 | ecosystem: Environmental > Aquatic > Marine > Hydrothermal vents | place: Pacific Ocean: East... | reverse complement strand
CTCCCCCTTATGCTCTCCTCCCTAACGTCACTGTCCTCTGCTACTACGACTCCTTCAGAGTTTACGTCTCCGAGAAAGGACACAGGCCTCCTCGAAAGGAGCATCTCTCCTCTGATTTTTGTTCCGCTTTCGTCACTTTTCACTTCGGCTGCGAAAATTGTCCTCAGCCTGAACTTGAACTCGGACATGATACCTCCAGCTGAGAAATGACGATTAGGCAAACCTGAGCTTCGCTACCTTATTGCCGTTGTAAACGGCAACGATTCCCGGCATCGGGTTTAGGTTCATCTTTTTCTGGAACTCCGTCTGGGACTGCCAAGTGCTCGAGTTGATGGCGAAAACTCCCCTGTAAAAAGTTGCTCCAAACGTGTGAACGTGGCCAGTATGTAACACGTCGGGAACTTCTTCTATGACGAGGTAGTCTTCTCTCTCAGGAGCTATTGGTGACCTCCTTCCGTAGGCAGGAGACAAGTGTCTCCTCTTAAGCAGCTCTACAACAGCTTCCTCCGGTCTCTCGTATCCAAGCCTTGGGATTCTCGTTATTAAATCGTCTATGCTTCTTCCGTGGTATATCTGGACCTTTACGCCGTCGAGGGTTACGAGAGCTGGATTTCCGACATGGATAACGTTGTTCGGAAAGAGGGAGGCAAACTCTTTCGGCAGCTTCGGCTGGGGCTCAGCCTGCCTCACGGCGTCGTGGTTTCCGGGTGATAAAATTATTTTAACTCTCTTCGGAAGCTTCTCTATTTGCTCAGCCGCAAACTCGTACTGCCCGTAGATGTCAGCAATTGAGAGTTCACTCTCCTGCCCAGGATAGATTCCAACTCCGTCAACGACATCTCCAGCGAGAATTATGTACTTTATACTCTCAGCAACCTCGTTCATTCTCTCGTTTCCACTCTCGCAGTTCATGAAGCTGACGAACCTATTCCACGCATCCTCCATGAAAGTTATACTGCCGAAGTGCGTGTCAGAAATGAAAGCAACGCAGAATCCCCAATCTTTCTTCCCGTTTCCGTTTATGGGTACATCCGGAAAAGTTATCCTGTCAGCAATTAGGCACCTTCCGTTCCAATTACCACTAACGGCTATAACTTCATCTCCTAGAAGCTCCATTGCCTCATCCTTCAGCTTTCCCGTCGCTATGACTGTTGCCACACCCGTTCTATCCTCCAGCTCTATCACTGCATTTCCGTTGTTCGTCTCCCTCACGTCGTTGACAATGCCGATCACATCAACGTTCTGGGACTTCAACTTTCTCAAAGCCGAGATCGGGACTGGATTTATTCTCGTTCTGAGTATTGAGGAGAGTTTCTCGTATCTGGAGTTGAAATAGGCGACGAAGTCCTCAACCTTCCCCTGACAGCAAGAGTTGCCGCTTACGTCTTTCAGCACCTGTATTAGGCCTGAGCTGTTTACCGTTTTTGTTGTTCTCCCTCCTTTCACTTCAGTGCTTATAGCAATGCCGTTACCTTCCCCATAGTTTCTCTCCTTTTTACTTCCGTTTGACTTATTTCCGTTTTTGTTTCTGTTAACTCTGTTGAACTCTTCTATGGCCGTTTTAACGTCCTCAAGCGTTATTATAAACGAGCCAGAACAGTTTTTACACACAAATGAGATTAGGTCGTCTAACCTTGACCTGTCGTAACTCCTGAGCAACTCCACGACTTTTGGATGAACGTTAAACCCCTCAACGGCGAACTTTTTCACTATAAGTTTGCTCTCCGCGTCGACATCTTTAATTACCATCTGCTATTCCTCCACCGCATGGACAGCGTTCCGGGGATTGTCAGAGACTTAGCTTCTGCACTAATTATAGTTGCGGTTGTGCTCGGAGTTGGCTACGCTCTCACCGGAGCATGGCCTTTCATGGTAGCAGTTGAGTCTGGGAGTATGGTCCCCCACCTCAGCGTAGGTGATGTTGTTATTCTCGTGAGCCCGGCTAAGAAACACGTGATTACCTGGGTTGAGGGAATAAAGGAGGGTTACAAATCCTTCGGAGATTACGGAGACGTAATAATCTACTACCCCAACGGAAACAGAGGTGTAACGCCGATTATTCACAGGGTAATAGCTTGGGTTAACAAAGGCCAGCCCATAGTCGGGATAAACAGGAGCACCGGCAAGTTGGGGGAGCTGAGGTACTACCACGGCATGCTAATAGTTACCAACAAGTCGGTTGGTAAGGTCGTGATAGCTCAGTCCTCTGGTTATATCACTCAGGGGGATCACAACCCCATACCCGACGAGCCAGAATTAACCCAGCCCGTTAAGCCAAACTGGATCCTCGGTGTTGCGGTTTACAGGATACCTTACGTCGGTTACCTCAGAATTGTGATGCAGAGACTAATCTAGTTGATTAGGATATTTATCTACAAAAATCTTTTACTAATTGTGGTTAAAAGTGCTTACTAAGTATAATTTTTTAATTAAAATTTTATATGTGATCTATTTGAGTAAACTTGCAAAAGATAATTGAGTAAAAGATATATGCCCGTTGAACAACTCTTAACTGCATGTCCGATAAAGCTCCTACGTTTGATGAAAGGAGTGCTGAGTTTTACACGGTACTTGCAGTAATTGCTTTTAACGTGCTTACAACTGTGTGGTTTATAGTTTTAAACAACAAACCCCTATCTTGGGATCCAGCACTACACATGCTTTACTCTTACGTTTACTACAAGCTCCTTACTATGTTTAACTTCGGTGCACTGGTTCATGTGAGTAACTATTATCCTCCGTTTTTCCACCTTACGGCCGCTTTCATGTACATTCTGTTTGGCTTTTCCGAAAAAATAGCAGTGGCCACAAATATACTCTACTACTTCCTGCTCGTGTTCGCAGTTTACAAAACGGCTACCGAAGTGTGGGACAGGAGAGCTGGTTACTTTTCTGTTATGTTGATTTCCGGATACCCACTCTTGGTCATTATGGAAAGAAAATTCATGATAGATTTTGCGTTTACAGCGATGGTGGCTCTGACGGTTTACTTTTTCGTAAAGTCAAGGGGTTTGAGAGACCTTCGGTATTCTGCCCTTTTTGGTCTATCATTTGGACTGACAACGCTTACAAAGTGGAACGCTTTTGTCTATATACTTCCTTTTGCCTTAGCTGACCTGTACTTCGAGTACTCAGAAAACATTCGAGATGTGAAAAACGCTCTGGGAAATGTGTCAGTTGCTGCTGCAGTTGCCTTTGTATCTGCGGCTTGGTGGTACCTGCCTAACTTGTTTGTAGTCTTTAAAAGACTCGAGTACTTCGCGAGCATAGGGGGTAAGGAAGGTGACCCCACGTTCTGGACGCTTAAAGGATGGCTGTATTACCTGAAAGACCTCGACGCTTCCGTGGGTATCGTGTTCATGCTCACCTTTCTGGCTGCAGTAGTGTGGTTTGCTTATCGGAGAAAAGTGAGTAAGAAAATGGACAGGTACGTGAAGGCTATGTTGTTTTCGCTCTTAACTACATATGTTATCCTCACGTTTCTGAGCAACAAGGATCACAGGTACATCCTTCCCTTGCTACCATACGTTGCTTGGATATCTGGTGTCTTTCTAAGAGATGTTTCGGAAGAGCTGTCCGGTAAACTTGGACTCAAAAAAGTTGTGTTTACTGTGTTAATTTCGCTTGTCGTATTAGTTCAATTGTCTGCGGTTAGCTTTGCCGTGCCCAACCTTCACAATCCGTACCTTCTTTCTTCTGATCGTCCGGAATCTCAGAATTGGCACATAAACGACATACTGAACACAATAGCTAAGTACGCTAGGCCGGGAGATGTTGTTATAACGCTGGCCGATCATCCGTACCTTAACGGACAGTCTCTTGACTTCTACAGGGTTATTCACGGTTACGACTTCAGGGTTTTTAACGGAGTTTACCTGCCAGTAAATGCAGTCGTTAAAAACTTCAACAAAATCAACTTTGTCATAGTTATCGAACCGAGAGAACACAAGGGCGTTTACGGGAAAGCTGAGGCGCTGTTGTACAAAGCCTTCTATCAATACAAAGACTCGTTCGAGCTAATCGGCGAGTTCCACCTGCCTGACAACTCCACCGCGTACATATACATGAACAGGGCGTGCCACTAAAGTTCGAGCACGGTAAGAAAACTTTAAATTAACTCTGGCCGCTAAAGCCAGCAATGACGGGTAAAGTCGAAAAATTCTGGCATATACCTTTCATAGTCGCAGCACTCGTCGTCAGTCTTTACCTCAGAATCATTCGGCCGTGGCACGCCGTTTTTCAGTGGACCACCCTGCTGGGAGGAAACGACCCGTGGTACTACTACAGGCTGATAATAAATTGTATACACAACTTCCCCAATAGAATCTGGTTCGACGCTTTCACATACTATCCATACGGCTCCTATGTGCACTTTGGTCCGTTTCTTGTTTACACGAGTGCAATTGCCTCGATAATTGCTGGTGCTCACACACCTGCTCAAGTCAGAAGCGTGATAGCGTTCATACCCACCATTGGTGGAACTCTACTGGCTCTTCCAGTGTACTTGTTAACGAGGGAAGTTTTTGGCAAAAAAGCTGGAGCTTTTGCAGCTTTTCTGGTGGTAATAGTTCCCGGACAGCTACTAGCTAGGAGTATACTGGGCTTCAACGACCACCATGTCTGGGAGACTTTCTGGATGGTCGCATCTCTCGCTTTCTACGCTTACTCCCTCAACGTGTGGAGAGGGAAATGTGCACTGGAAAACCTCAGGAGTGGGAGAGTTATAGCACCCATACTTGCCGGCGTGGCTTTTGGAAGTTACCTCGACACTTGGGCTCCAGGGTTCGTTTTGGCACCGATAATAACGCTTTACGTCTTCCTGCTGTACCTGTTGGGTAAGTGGATTAAAGGGGACAAGAGCAATTCTGCAGTAGCTGGGGCTGTGATGTTTGCGGTCGCGGCGGTTGTTTATTTGCCTTTTGCGTTTCATTATCCTGGGTTCAGTACCGTGTTTTACTCTCCTTTTCAACTCGTAGTATTACTTGGATTTGCGTTTCTGTTGTGTCTATTCTATTTCGTAGAAAAAATTCAGAAGGTAAAGGGACTTCCGGACTACTACGTTCCTGGAGCAATAACGGCAGCAGCAGTAGTGGTCGCTGGAATTGCTTTTCTGGTTGACCCTGGCTTCATGCATGACCTGCTTGGCGTAATTGGAGTAATCCACCCTAGAGGTGGGCAGCTAACGATAGCCGAAGTACAGCCCTTCTTCACCATGGGTGGTCAGTTCAGTTTCATTCCGGCCTGGCTGAATTTTGGAATGACATTCTTCTTCGCGATACCTGGGTACTTATGTGCCCTTTACTGGCTTTACAGAGAGAGAAAAGACGTTTACCTGCTAATGCTTGTGTGGGCAACGGTGATGTTCATTGCCCTGTGTGGGCAGAACAGGTTTGCTTACTACTTTGGAGCAGTTACAGCAATCTTCTCAGCAGCATTTCTTGTCTTCCTGCTGAAGGTTTACGCTTCATACTACTCTCAGGGAAAGACGACGAGGCTTTACGTGGTAACGGCTCTCTGGATTCTCGGCCTGCTTGTATTGAGGCTTGACGTGAACAAGTTTCCGTTCGCCCTTGGCATAGCTCTTCCAGCAGTGATTGATGCTATGCTTAATCTTGGAAATGAGGGCAAGCTTGATGCTAGATTTTTCAGAGAACTTAAGCTAGGGCTAAACTCTAAAAAGCAAACGCTTGCAGTAGTAACGATCGTCGCGTTGCTTGCTTCATCACTCTTTGTTATTGCACCCACTTTCGGAGAGTCCTACATCCAGAGTCAGTATGCTGGGGGAATAAACTACCAGTGGTACCACGCCCTTACGTGGATGAGGAACAACACACCGTACAAGTCCTTCTACGATGAGTACTTCTACGAACTTTACAAACCAGGCTACAAACCTGGGCATCCAAAGCTCTACCCGTATCCTCACCCGACTTACGGCGTTATGAGCTGGTGGGACTACGGACACTGGATTGAAGCGATAGCTCACAGAATGCCAATAGCCAATCCGTTCCAGCAGGGGATAGGGAACAAGTACAACAATGTCCCAGGAGCGGCACCTTTCTTTACAGCTTTCAACGAGAGCTACGCCGACAGCATAGCCAAAAAACTGAACGTGAAGTACGTAATAAGCGATGTGGAGATGGCAACTGGAAAGTTCTACGCCATGGCCGTGTGGGCTGAAGGCAGTCTCGCAAAGGCTGGAATGACGTACTACGCCGGTATAGGTTACCTCTACGAGTACAACGGAAGAGTCGGTCTTGCGATGAGCCCGATGGATGTGCCTCAGGGAGCGAGAATCTTCTCCACAATACAGCTTCCGGGAGAGAACTATTTCAGGACAATGGAGGCGAAATTCCACATAATGGATGGATGCGGACTGAGGCACTACAGGATGATTTACGAGAGCAAACCTGTAAGCAGGAACTCGATGATGGGACTCGAGGAAATGATATACCGGAGCATATTCGACAACGCGTACGCTTCAAAACTTGGACTGCCAAAGGTTAACGTCACGACTACTGGCTTCGTCAAGGTGTTCGAGTACGTCAAGGGTGCAAGAATAGTTGGAAAAGTACCGGCTGGTGTCAAGTGGGTGACGATAGAGTGTAAAGTTAGAACTAATCAGGGTAGGACGTTCGTTTACGAGCAGAAGACGGAGGTTAAGAACGGCACATACGAGTTCATCGTACCCTACGCACAGAACACGACGTATCCGGTCAAGCCCACCCCCTACATAATAAAGGCTGGGAAGGTCGAGGAGAGTCTGACCGTAAGTGACAAGGATGTGGAGCAGGGCAAGACAATAACGCTGAACCTTTCCTGATTTATTGAATTTTGGCCGTTTATTTTAATTTTGAAAAATTTTTTAATTTGATTGTTAATTTACGTTGATTTCTAAAATTAGACTTCTCAGCTCTTAATCTCTGACGTCAAAATGGGAAGTTTTGTGAAATCTTATGAAAATTTCTAAAAATTATGTAACTGATGATTAAAAGAGTAGTAACAAAATTTTTATGTTGCATTCTCTGCCTCAGTTCTGATGTTTGAGGAGGTGGTCGAATGAGCTACTTCGACGAGGTAGCGCCGAACGCGAAGAAGGTGGCTATATACGGAAAGGGAGGAATAGGGAAGTCGACTACATGCCAGAACACAGCAGCAGCGTTAGCTTACTACTTCAAGAAGAAGGTGATGATTCACGGTTGCGATCCAAAGGCTGATGCGACTAGGATGATCCTGCACGGCAAGCCACAGGAGACGATAATGGACGTGATGAGAGAGGAAGGAGAAGACGCAGTAACCCTTGACAGGGTGAGGAAGGTAGGGTTCTGCGGGATACTCTGCGTTGAAAGCGGAGGTCCAGAGCCGGGAGTTGGATGCGCTGGTAGAGGTGTGATTACTGCAGTTCAGAAGATGATGGAGTTAGGAGGTTACCCGGACGACCTTGATGTCTTGTTCTTCGACGTGCTTGGAGACGTTGTTTGCGGAGGTTTTGCAATGCCGCTCAGAGATGGATTGGCTAAGGAGATCTACATAGTCGCGAGCGGTGAGATGATGGCGATATACGCTGCTAACAACATTAGCAGGGGCATTCTGAAGTACGCTGAGCAATCTGGAGTCAGGCTTGGAGGGATAATCTGCAACTCAAGAAAGGTGGACAGAGAGAGGGAGCTGATAGAGGAGTTCTGCGACGCTCTCGGTACGAAGATGATCCACTTTGTACCAAGGGACAACATAGTGCAGATAGCAGAGTTCAACAAGATGACCGTTATTGAGTACGATCCTGAGTGCAATCAGGCTCAGGAGTACAAGAAGCTGGCGAAGAAGATACTGGAGAACGACGAATTAACGATACCAAAGCCGCTGACGATGGATGAACTCGAAAAGTTGTGCAACAAGTACGGAATAACCGGTTAAAGCGAAACAGCTGTGCAGGGAGCTGGAGGAGTGGCGAATGAAACTCGTCAAGGCGATAGTTAGACCAGAGAAGGTTGACGATGTCGTTGACGCTTTGAACAACGAGGGATTTCCCGCTTTTACGAAGATAGACGTCGTTGGAAGAGGTAAGCAGGGGGGAATAAAGGTTGGAGAGTACGTGTACGATGAACTGCCGAAAACGCTGCTTCTGATAGCTGTTAATGACGAGGATGTAGCCAAGGTCGTGGACGTGATAAAGGAGAACGCTTACACTGGAAACTTTGGTGATGGCAAGATCTTCATCCAGCCAATAGAGGAGGCCTACACGATAAGGACGGGTGAGAAGGGAATATGAAGGAAGTGATGGCGATAATAAGGCCGAGCAAGGTGTCTAGGACTGTAAAGGCTCTCGAAGCCGTTGGTTTTCCCGCGATGACAGCGATGAGGTGCTACGGAAGGGGTAAGCAGAGAGGCTATCTTGATGCTTCTCTACCCGAGGATGTCGATGTTGAGAGGATACTGAAGGAGGGAGAAAAGCAAGGGCTGCGGATGAAGTACATTCCAAAGAGGCTGCTGAGCGTTGTGGTTGACGACGCAGATGTTCCGCTCGTGGTTGGCATAATAATGAAGGTTAACAGAACCGGCAAAATTGGAGATGGTAGAATATTCGTTCTGCCTGTGGAGGATGCTGTCAGGGTCAGGACGGGAGAGAGGGGTGTTGAAGCTATATAATATTTTTATATTCAAAATTTATTTAAAAAATACTACGTAAAAGGAGGTGGAAAATGCCGTTCGTTTTGTTGAAGTGCGATGAGCCCATTCCTGAGAGGATGAAGCACACTTACGCTTACGATCCGGAGGAGGAGATAGTTCCGCTCTGCAACTCAAACACGGTGCCAGGAGATCTGACGGAAAGGGGCTGTGCTTTTGCCGGAGCAAGAGGAGTTGTTGGGGGGCCGATAAAGGATGTCATACACATGATCCACGGCCCGATAGGCTGTGCCGTTTACACTTGGGGTACGAGGAGGAATCTGAGCGACAACGACCTCCATAGACGTTACTGCTTCTCCACAGACATGCAGGAGACCGACATAGTTTACGGCGGAGAGAAGAAGCTGGCTAAGGCGTGTTTGGAGGCAAACGAGGAATTCCCTCAGGCGAAGGGGATAATAATCTACACAACCTGCCCAACTGCTTTGATAGGAGATAACGTCGAGGCTGTTGCGAAGAAGGTAGAGGATGAGATAAAGAAGCCGGTAGTTGCGATAAACAGCCCAGGTTACGCTGGAGTGAGCCAGTCCAAGGGACACCACGTCTTCAACATGACATTTTACCGCTACATAAAGAAGGCTAGAGAGAAGTTTCCGGAGAAGTGCCTGAAGGAGGAGGAGAAGACGCCCTATGATGTCGCTTTGATCGGAGAGTACAACATGGACTGGGATGTTGCGGTTTGGAAGCCACTCCTCGAAAAGATAGGATGTAGAGTTGTGGTCATCTTCACCGGTAACTCGTCCATAGACGATTTGTTCAAGCTACCTGATGTCAAGCTTAGCATAGTTCTATGCCAGAGATCTGCTGAGTACATAGCGGAGATGATTCGGGACGGATTCAACGTCCCGTTCATAAGAGTGAGCATGTTCGGAATAACGGAAACGACTGAATCCCTCTACAGAATCGCCGAAGCCCTGGACCTTCCGAAGGAAAGAGTTGATGAAGTCGTCGAAGCTGAAATGAGTGCGATAAAGCCACAGCTTGACTTCTATAGGGAGAAGTTCGAGGGAATGACATGTCTTTGTTACGTCGGAGCTCCAAGGACTTGGCACTGGGTCATGGCGATGAAGGACCTCGGCATAGATTACGTGGTTGCTTGTACGACATTTGGGCACGAAGAGGACTACGAGAAGATAAACAGGAACCTGAAGAAGGCAGGAGTAAGGGGAGTCGTGATAATAGATGCACCAAACGAGCTTGAACTCGAAGAGGCTGTGAAGACTTTTCGGCCAGACTTCATGCTTACAGGCTTGAAGGAGAGGTATCTCTTTAGAAAGTATGGAGTTCCAACGATAAACTCCCACTCCTACGAACAGGGGCCATATGTGGCATATAGAGGCTTCGTGAACTTTGCAAGGGACATCTACAAGGCCGTTTATCACCCGATTTGGAACACGTTGAGGGAGGGTGAGAAGAAGTTCGAGCCATACCTGAAGACGTGAGGTGGTCAGTTTGGGTGAGATAACTTACGTGGAAAAGCAGAGAGCTGTCACGATAAACCCGAACAAGATATGCCAGCCTATAGGAGCGATGTGGGCAACGCTTGGTGTTCACAAGGGTATACCTTTCGTTCAGGGTTCTCAGGGATGTTGTACTTACGTGAGGTACACGTTCAACAGGCACTTCAGAGAACCTGTGACTATAGCAGTCGCATCCTTCCACGAGCACGCTGCCGTTTATGGAGGTATGAAGAATCTCATTGAGGGCGTATTTAACTTGGTTGCGAGGTACGATCCAGACCTGATAGCAGTCATAACTACCTGCTCGTCCGAAACGATAGGAGATGACATAGAGGCCTTCATAAGAGGCGCGAAGAAGAAGATCGCGAGGGAACTGGGGGAGGAGAAGGCTCAACTACCGGTTATACCTGTTCACTGTCCTTCCTTTGTTGGAAGTCATGTTGTTGGATACGACAATGCCTCCAAGGCCTTTCTTGGCTATCTTGCGAAGAAGAGTGAGAATGAGGGAGAAAAGCTCATAAACGTAATTCCGGGATTTGGAGTTAATCCCGGGGACATAGAGGAGATAAAGAGGATACTCGGCCTGTTCGGTTTAAAGGAAAAGAAGGACTACTCCGTCCTGTTTGACATAAGCGAAACGCTCTATCAGCCTCTGAGAGAACCGATAAAGGAGCTCCCCTACTACCCGAAGGGAGGAACGCTCGTAGAGGAGTTTGTTGATGCTGCCAACGCAAAGGCAACTTTTGCTCTCTGCCAGCACGCTGGAGGTGGCGGGGCAGAGTTTTTGAAGATGCGGTTTGGCGTCGAGCCCTACTACGGTCTGCCAATAGGGATAAAGAACACGGATGACTTTCTGATAAACCTCGCAAAGGTTACCGGAGAGGGCATTCCGGACAAGCTTCTGGACGAGAGGGGGAGGTTGATAGATGCGATAGTCGACACAGTTCACTACACGATGAATGTTAGAGTTGGAATATTCGGCGATCCCGACTTCGTAATAGCGATAACGAGGTTCTGCTGCGAGATCGGCTTAAAGCCAGTAGTTGTTAACACTCAAACCCCATCGAAGGTTTACAGGCAGGAGATGGAGAAGATTGCCAAGGAGTACGACGTAAACTTTGAAGTCCAGTTCTCTGACCTCTGGGACTTTGAGAAGTCCGTGAAGGAGAAGGGAGTCGAGCTACTGATAGGGCATCCAAGAGGAGGTGCTAAGCTGGCTGAAGAACTCGGGATAGGGCTCGTTAGAGTTGGGTTCCCAATTTACGATAGAGTTGGGTACTTCAGGTGGCCGATAGTCGGATACATGGGCAGTCTGAGGTTCTTTGACGAGATCGTCAACACAATACTCGACACGAGAGTTCCGTGGGACCAGAAGCAGCAGTAAATTGAGATAACAAAGTGCAAAGGCGAACGATAGCGAATGGGAAGGATGGAGAATGCGGGGGTGGTAAAAATATGAAGGTTCTCAGGGTTAGATTTTACGACAGGCTTGGTAGAGTTGCAGAAAACGGGAACTTTGCCTACATCACCTTCCACGTCGGAGAGGGGGAGGGGATGAGGAAGCCAAGAGATGGTGACCTACTGGTTCAAGTAACAAACGTTAAGGGAGTACCGGTCATAGTGGCTAGGTTCGTTACAGGGGAGTTTCTTGCTGCTTTCAGAAAGCCAGACGACATAAAGAACTTAGACGAGCTCAGCAAGTACAGCGTTCCCGAGGAGACGATAGAGGAAATCAGAAGGGTGTGCAGGGAAAAGGGGATCGACTGGGTGTAAGTGCGTTGGGGGTAGTCGCATGGAGAAGCTCGTTTACATGGAGCTCGACCCGAAGTATCAGGACCTCAGAATACTTTTCGAGAAGGCCGTAAATGCAAGAAAGAAAACGCTGTTCCTTGACGCTTACATTAAGTTCTTCGAAAAGCTCGAGGAGTTTCTGAAACTCGCGAGGAAGCTTGGGCTGAGCGAGGAGGACATAGACCGCTATTTCCCCGATGTAGTTTACATGGAGAGGAGCGTTAAGGAGAGGTACGAGGAGTGGATGAATCTCTAAATTTTTTATTGATTTTTGTCTGTTAATATAATATTTTGTAAGTATAATAAAAATTATTAAAATAAAAAATAGAAATTAAAACAAAAAATCAATCAGTCGAAATCAGGTATATCAGCACTCCGAAGCATATCAGCAGTGGAACGAGGAACGCGAGCGTTATTGCGTACAAGCTGTTCATCGTTGTAAGTGGGTTCGGCTTTGCCATGCTCAGTATTCCCTCGAGACTCTTTACGACTGCTGGTGGTAAGCCTGAGACATTCACTATCAGTAGAGGGTACTGGCTGAACGCGTTGAGTAACTCTCCCGTGAAGATTGCAGCGATTCCGGCAGCTCCTGCAATCTCCGCGCTTCTAACGGTTTTCGACCTCAGGAAGTAGGCTATCGCTCCGAGCTGGATTGTAACGAAGGCAATCTTCAACAGGAACATCCAGCTTACGTCGTGCTTGGCTGTCAGTCCGAGGAAGGTAAAAACGTTGTCGAACTTGTACGGAGCGAA
>Ga0256834_1002147_pt1 | contig 12686 bp, 9 predicted proteins | sample 4281140metaG_FD_190536 | JGI IMG/M metagenome (GOLD analysis project Ga0256834, IMG submission 190536) | Hydrothermal vent microbial communities from East Pacific Rise, Pacific Ocean - 4281-140 | ecosystem: Environmental > Aquatic > Marine > Hydrothermal vents | place: Pacific Ocean: East Pacific... | reverse complement strand
CGCGTGCAGGCGGGGCAGGTGGTGCGGGTGCCGCCATTGCCCGAACCGCACGAAATTACCGCGCGGGCCAAAACCTATGACATGATCAGCAACGACGATGTTGAAATGATGCAGGACGCGGTTCTGTATCGCGACGATTACCTGATTGCGATCAACAAGCCGCCGGGCCTGCCGACGCAGGGCGGTAGCAAACAGACCCGCCATGTGGATATGCTGGCCGATGCCCTGCGTTTTGGCTATGACCAGAAACCGCGGCTGGTGCACCGGTTGGACAAGGATACCTCGGGCATTCTGTTGCTGGCCCGCACGCGGCAAGTGGCGTCTATGCTGACCGAAGCCTTCCGTTCCCGCGAAACCCGCAAGGTTTACTGGGCTGCCGTTGCCGGTTGCCCGTCGCCCAAGATGGGCACGATCAAATACGGGCTGCTAAAGGCGGGCGGGCATGGCCACGAAAAGATGGTTTGCATCCACCCCGATGATGTGGCGCATACGGACGGGGCCAAACGCTCGACCACCGATTACATGGTGCTGGACAGCGCCGCCAAGCGGTGCGCGTGGGTGGCGCTGGTGCCGATCACGGGGCGCACACACCAGTTGCGGGCGCATATGGCCGAAATGGGCCACCCGATTATCGGCGATGGCAAATACGGTGGCTCGGGTCAGGAAAATCAGGGCGACGGTTGGGGCGCGCAATTGGGTGGCGAGATTAGCCGCAAAATGCACCTGCACGCCCGCAGCCTGTCGTTTCCGCATCCTATGACCGGCAAGATGGTGAAAATCATCGCGCCGATGCCGGCCCATATGAAGCAGACATGGGCAACCTTTGCCTGGGATGAACGCGACGTGGCGGATGACCCGTTCGAGGAATATCTATGAGCCAGCCGTTGCGTTTGGCGGTGTTTGACGTGGATGGCACTCTGGTAGACAGCCAGCACCACATCGCCGCCGCGATGGCCCAGACCTATGCGGCCGAGGGGCTGGACAGCCCGCCGCTGGAACAGGTGCGAGGGATAATCGGTCTGTCACTGCCCCGCGCGATGCGGCAGCTTTCGCCTGATCTGACCGATGTGCAATACGATGCGCTGGTCGAAGGCTATAAGGCGACCTTCAGAAACAAACGCGAGGCAGGGCAGAGCGCGCCGCTATATGCAGGTATCCGTGATCTGCTGGACGGGTTGGCGCAGGATGATCACCTGTTGCTGGGCGTTGCCACCGGCAAATCGCGGCGCGGGCTGGACGCGATGTTGCGGGCGCACGGGCTGGAACAGATGTTTGTTACCGCGCAGGTGGCGGATGATCACCCGTCCAAACCCCACCCGTCAATGCTGCATGCCACGCTGTCGGATACGGGTGTCGAGGCACAGCATGGTGTGATGATTGGCGACACCACATTTGATATGGAAATGGGTTGTGCAGCCGGTATGATCAGTATCGGCGTGTCGTGGGGGTATCACGATGTGGACTGCCTGCGCACGGCAGGGGCTGCGCATATTGTGGATGATACGGTGGCGCTGGCTGCGCTGCTGACAGAGCTTTGGGGATAGATCATGGCGGAATGGGCTGCAAAACGGTTTTGGAAAAAGGCAACGGTCGAAAAGGCGGGCGATGGCTATCAGGTGCTGCTGGACGGGCGTAAATTGCGCACGCCGGTGAAAAGCGAACTGATCGTGCCCAGCCGCGTGATGGCCGAAGCGATTGCCGCCGAATGGGACGCGCAAGAAGAAAAGATCGACCCGATCACCATGCCAGTCACGCGATCCGCCAATGCCGCGATCGATAAAGTCGGGACAATGCACGCCGAAGTCGCGGCACTGGTGGCGGAATATGGCGGTACCGACCTGCTGTGCTACCGCGCGGAATCGCCGGAAGAGCTGGTCAAACGCCAGTGCGAGGCGTGGGACCCGTTGCTGGAATGGGCCGCTGAAACCTTGAAAGCACCATTGAAAACTGGAATCGGTATTGTGCATGTACCGCAGGATACCGCGGTACTCCAGACGCTTGCCAAACGGGTTTCGGATATGGACAATTTTCAGTTGGCTGCGTTTCACGATCTGGTCGGGATGTCTGGGTCGCTGATTATCGGTTTTGCCGCAATACACACCTTCCTGCCAGTGCCCGAATTATGGCGCCGTTCAAGAATCGACGAGGACTGGCAGGTCGAACAATGGGGCGAGGATGACGAGGCGTCCGCAACCGAAGCGGGAAAGAGGCAAGGCTTTGAACACGCTGCCCGATTCTATTTTATGGTTAAGAATGGCTAATTTGACCGTAAATTTCGCAATTAACCCCTTGCCTTTTCGATTCATGCGAAAAAGCAGGTCCGATAGTGGCTTAATTCCGAAACCACCCTTGACGTTTTCTTAAATATTGGCCCAAACTAGTGCCCGTTGGGAAGGCAATGCCTTTCTACCGTATCGCTCTCGGTCCTTTCGGGCCGAATAAACCGTTCCATACGGGACGGACTATCAGGAAGAGGTAAACATGAAAAAATCCGTATTTCTTGGCGCTCTGACAGTTGCCAGCCTTACAGCTGGGATTGCAGCTGCTGGCACACTTGATGACGTGAAAGCACGCGGCAAATTGAACTGTGGTGTGTCCACTGGTCTGGTTGGCTTTGCATCACCAGATGCAAACGGCAAATGGGAAGGCTACGACGTAGCTATCTGTCGCGCTGTTGCAGCTGCCGTGCTGGGCGACAACACTGCTGTTGAATTCGTTCCGCTCAGCTCGAAGACACGCTTCACCGCGCTGGCTTCTGGCGAAGTTGACATGCTGGCTCGTAACACCACATGGACATTCTCGCGCGACGTTGACCTGAAGTTGGACTTCGTTGGCGTTAACTACTATGACGGCCAAGGCTTCATGGTTCCCAAAGCATTGGGTGTGACTTCGGCCAAAGATCTGGACGGCGCGACTGTTTGTATCCAAACCGGTACAACAACCGAGCTGAACCTGGCTGACTTCTTCCGCGTAAACGGCATTTCGTATGAGCCGGTACCGGTTGAAAACAACGCTGAAGCACAGCAGCAGTACCTGTCCGGTGCTTGTGACACGCTGACAACAGACGCTTCGGCTCTGGCTGCTACACGCGCAGCATTCGAAAATCCCGGCGATCACATCCTTTTGCCGGAAATCGTATCCAAAGAGCCTCTGGGTCCGTTGGTTCGTCATGGCGACAACCAGTGGGGCGACACAGTTCGCTGGACTTTGAACGCGCTGATCTCGGCTGAAGAGCTGGGCATCACTTCGGCTAACATCGAAGAGCTGAGCAAAGGCACAAACAACCCTGAAATCAACCGTATCCTCGGCACCGAAGGCAACTTGGGCGAAATGCTGGGTCTGGACGCTGACTGGGCGAAACGTGCGATTTCTTCGGAAGGCAACTTTGGTGAAATCTTTGAAGCCAACATTGGCGAAAAGACACCAATCGGTCTGGCCCGTGGCCTGAACGCACAGTGGACCGAAGGCGGCCTGATTTACTCGCCTCCTTTCCGCTAGGATCCTAGATGATCTGGGCGCGGGTTTATCCCCGCGCCCTTTTCACATCTTAACTATTTTAAATAAAATCACCTGAGCCGAGGCAGCGGGAAAAACCGCGTCATTAAAACAGGCCAGGGAGCATGGGGATGTCTCTTATGACAACACTGACCGACCCTCCGAAGGAGTCGTTCCGCCTGTCTATGCTGCTTTATGATACCCGCTATCGTTCAACAACCATTCAGGTTGTCGCGCTATTGGGGTTCATGTTGGGCGCAGCTTGGCTGATCAACAATGTTATCGTTAATCTGGCGGTAGCCGGGAAAACCTTTAACTACGGTTTTCTGAAAGAAGCCTCTGGGTATGACATCAACCAGAAACTGATTGCCTATAATTCGCAGTCGTCGCATATGCGCGCGGCTGTTGTTGGCTTGATGAATACATTGCTCGTGGCCGTTATGGGGTGTATCGCAGCAACTATTCTGGGTGTAATCATCGGTATTCTTCGCTTGTCCAAGAACTGGGTCATTTCCCGATTGGCAGCTGTTTTCGTAGAAGCCATGCGGAATGTTCCGCTGCTGCTTTGGATCGTGTTGATCATGGCGGCAACAACGCACCAGCTGCCTGCTCCCAAGGACTTCCGAGGTGAAGACCCCGCAGCAACGATGAAGCTGTTTGACAGTGTGGCGATTACGAACCGCGGTGTCTATATACCGGAACCGCTGTTTTCCAAGGGACTCGGTGATTTGCCGATATTCCCTGATAAAGAGTCCAAAGCCTGTCAGGCCTTTTATAATCCGGATGGTACACCCGGGACGGCCAAACTGGCTAAATTCTGCGGCACCTTCCAGATTAGTATTGATCTTATGGCAATTCTTGCCGTTCTGTTTGCGGGACTGATAACCAGCAAACTGATCAAGACACGCGCCGACCAGATACAGAAAGATACGGGCGTACGCCCTGTTACATGGTATGCGCGATTGTCCGTTGTATTTCTGCCAACATTGGCAGTGATGTATATCCTCGGGTTTTACCTGGGTTATCCAGCACTCAAAGGGTTCAACTTCCAGGGCGGCATTCATATGCGCTCGTCCCTGCTGGCACTCTGGGTTGCTCTGTCGCTCTATACGGCTGCATTTATCGCTGAGATCGTACGCGCCGGCATTATGGCGATTTCCAAAGGCCAGTCAGAAGCGGCTGCCGCCCTAGGTCTACGCCAGAACCGGATTATGAGCCTGATTGTTCTGCCGCAAGCGCTACGTGTTATCGTTCCGCCGCTGATCTCGCAATTTCTTAATCTGACCAAAAACTCGTCTCTGGCGATTGCGGTTGGCTATATGGATATCACCGGCACACTGGGGGGGATTACCCTGAACCAGACCGGTCGCGAGCTGGAAACAGTTTTGTTGCTGATGCTGATCTACCTGATTATCTCGCTGACGGTTTCTTCGGTGATGAATTACTACAACGAACGTACAAAGCTGAAGGAGCGCTGATATGACAATGAATTCTACGCAATCATATGTGCGCACCGAAATGCTTCCGGAAAAGACACCCCCGGTTACCAATGTCGGGATTATCGGGTGGGTCAGGAAAAACCTGTTCGCCACCTGGCTGGACACCATTCTGACACTGATGGCGCTTTACATAGCATATTCGGTTCTTGCCTTTCTGATCCCCTGGGTTTTCGGCGGCTTCTGGAATGCAAATTCTCTGACTGAATGCCGGGCAAAAATCATCGAAGTTTATGGTGAGTCACAAAACCGGGCCTGCTGGGGCGTAATCCGTGAACGTTTTTGGCAGCTTATGTATGGGTTTTACCCTGCACATCTTTACTGGCGACCAAATCTGGCTCTTATCCTTCTCTTTGCTGGGTTGGCACCTATTCTGTTTGGCAATCTGCCTAAGAAATTCCTGGTGGTGTCAATTGCCGTTCCGTTCATTGCCCCTTGGTTGCTTTGGGGGGGGACAATATGGGTACCTGTTACCGCATTCCTGGGTTTCGTTGTCGGGTTTCTGGTGCATAAATTCGTATCCGCATCTATCAGTTCGCTCCTTGGTTTGATTCTGGGTGTTCTGGCGGCAATTCTCTGGTGGCTGATCCTGATGGGACCGGTTGAGGAAACCCTGCAAAGTATTGCACCGTTAGCAATCGAAAGTGTCGAAAGCCGGAAATTCGGTGGGTTTATGCTTTCGATTCTGCTGGGATTTACAGGGATTATCCTGTCCTTCCCGCTGGGAATTGTTCTGGCGCTTGGGCGACAATCAAATCTGATTATCGTGAAAGCTCTTTGTGTCGGGTTCATCGAGTTTATCCGCGGTGTGCCGCTGATCACTCTGTTGTTCGTAGCATCGGTGCTGTTGCAATACTTCCTGCCCAAAGGCACCGAGTTTGACATCATCCTTCGGGTTATGATCATGGTCACCATTTTTGCCGCTGCCTATATGGCCGAGGTAATCCGTGGTGGTTTGGCCGCTCTGCCGAAAGGTCAGTACGAGGCAGCCGATGCGCTGGGCCTTGACTACTGGCAGGCGCAGCGTCTGATCATCATGCCGCAAGCATTGAAGATTTCGATCCCGGGTATCGTTTCAACCTTTATCGGGTTGTTCAAGGATACCACTCTGGTTTCGATCATTGCGATGGCTGACCCGATCCAGTGGGTGAAATTCATCCAGTCCGATTCCGATTGGAATGGCATCATTTGGGAACTCTACGGCTTTGTCGCCTTTGTGTTCTTCATCTTCTGCTTCTCCATGTCCCGCTATTCCATGTATCTGGAGCGCAAGCTTCAGACTGGTCATTAATTAAAGGAGTGACGTAAATGTCTGAATCCGCAACAGCACGCGCCCAGATGTCCATTTCGGACGAAGTGGCAATCGAAATCACCAATATGAACAAATGGTATGGTGCCTTTCACGTTCTGAAAGACATCAACCTGACGGTTCATCGCGGTGAACGGATCGTGGTTTGTGGCCCTTCGGGGTCGGGTAAATCCACATTGATCCGCTGCATAAACCGGCTTGAGGAACATCAGGAAGGAACGATCATCGTTGACGGAACCGAGCTGTCCTCGGATCTGAAAAACATCGACAAGATCCGGTCCGAGGTTGGCATGTGCTTTCAGCACTTCAACCTGTTCCCGCACCTGACCATTCTGGAAAACTGCACATTGGCCCCGATCTGGGTTCGCAAGACACCCAAGGCCGAGGCCGAAGCAACAGCGATGCATTTCCTTGAAAAGGTGAAGATCCCCGAGCAGGCCGACAAATATCCCGGCCAATTGTCCGGTGGTCAGCAACAGCGTGTGGCGATTGCCCGTTCCTTGTGCATGAAGCCGCGCATCATGCTGTTTGACGAGCCGACATCGGCGCTGGACCCCGAGATGATCAAAGAGGTTCTGGATACGATGATCGAGCTGGCCGAAGAAGGCATGACGATGATCTGTGTGACCCACGAAATGGGTTTTGCCCAAGCTGTGGCAAACCGCGTTATCTTTATGGACCAAGGCCAGATTGTGGAGCAGAACGAACCGAAAGAGTTCTTCAACAATCCGCAATCCGATCGTACCAAACTGTTCCTCAGCCAGATTCTGGGCCACTAGGAACAAGCAAACAAACCAAACAAAAAAGCCCCGTGCGAGATGCGCGGGGCTTTTTGCGTTTTTTTGGCTGCGGTGACTTAAGTCAGACCGTCCAGCGTTTTCTTCAACTTTTCCATCATTTCGTCGATGTGGGATTTTTCGGAGATGAACATCGGCGACAGAATTCCGCAATCACCGGTGAATTTCACATGCATCCCGTTCCAGAACAAATCAACCTGCGCCTGCCCGCCACGCTGGCCCGGTTTGCCGTTTGATTTCAGCTCGACCCCTGCGGCCATACCGATACCGCGGATGTCTTTGACCATCGGGTGATCCTTTAGCTGATAAACCGAATCCAGAAAGTAGGGCGTCATATCGGCGGCGCGGCCATACAGATCGTCATCCTCGTAAATCGACAACGCGGCCAGACCGGCGGCGCAGGCCGCGGGGTGGCCGGAGTAGGTATAGCCGTGGAAAAACTCGATCGCGCCGGGCGCGGCTTTGTCGGAAATCACATCGTGGATTTTATCGGTGGTGGCCACGGCCCCCATCGGGATGGACCCGTTTGTCAGCGCCTTGGCCATCGTCATGATGTCGGGCGTCACGCCAAAAGCATCAGCGGCGAATTTTCCGCCGATTCGACCAAAGCCGGTGATCACTTCGTCAAACACCAGCAGGATACCGTTCTCATCACAAATCTGGCGCAGCCGTTCCAGATAGCCAACCGGCGGGGCAAGGATGCCGGTGGACCCTGCGACGGGTTCGACAAAACAGGCGGCAATGGTTTGCCCGCCAAATGTATCCACCGCGCGCTGCAAATCTTCGGCCAGTTCCACGCCGGTTAGCGGCTGGCCGCGCACCATCAATTCGTCCGCATTCCATGTGTGGCGCATCATGACGATGTTGGGCATCACGGCCGGAAAGGATTTGCGATTATTCACCAGCCCTGACAGCGACACGCCGCCAATGTTCACCCCGTGATAGGCCCGTTCGCGCGACACAAATCGCGTGCGGTCGTTGCCCATGGCCGAATGATAGGCCATCACCATTTTCAACGCGGTATCTATGGCTTCGGATCCTGAATTGACGAAAAAGACGTGGTTGAATTCTTCGGGCAGCAGCCGCGCCAGATTTTCGGCCAAAGCAAAGCTAAGCGGATGGGCCGATCCGAACGGCGCCACATAGGTCGTTATCTGCATCGCATCATGCACTGCCTCGATGATTTTTGGATGACAATGGCCGGCGGGGCTGCAGAACAAACCGCTCGAGGCATCAATCACAGTGCCACCTTTGTGGTCGGTCATATAGACACCCTTGGCCTGTGTGATCAGGCGCGGGTTTTCCTTGAAGCCCTTGTTGTCAGTGAACGGCATCCAGTATTCCGCGAGCGAATTTGTTTTCACGTCAAAAGCCATGATCGGGTCCTTACCGTCGAATTGTAATGGGGTGTGGCGCGCGATTGCGCCGGATTTCGGATTTGACATTAGGAGGCGGCTGTGAATTCCATAGGGCCAGTTGAAATCCGAATATAAGGCCAGATGAACCCGCCATGCCGTTAGTCGAAGACACCTTTTTCCTGGACCCGAATTTTCAGGGCACATTGCAAAGCCAGATACAGCAGATCGTGGCCTCGGCTATTTTGGCGGGTCGTTTGCAGGCGGGGGAAAAACTGCCGTCATCGCGTAAGCTAGCGGAACATTTGGGAATTTCACGGATCACGGTGACGCTGGCCTATCACGAACTGGTGGCGGATGATTACATCAAATCGGCCAGCCGGTCGGGCTATTACGTTTCCGAAACCGCGCCGATGGTGCCCTTGCCCGCGATCAAAGGCGAGATGCGCAAGGATACGGTGGATTGGTCTAAGGCGGTGCAGCGCGATTTTACCGGCGGCAAAACGGTCAAGAAAAATTACAACTGGCGCAGCTATCCCTACCCGTTCATGTATGGCCAGCCGGACCCGGATCTGTTCAATCAGGCCAGTTGGCGGTTGTGCGCAATGCAGGCGCTGGGGAAAAAGGAATTCGACAGTCTGACCTCGGATTACGCCGAACAGGACGACCCCGAGCTGATCAATTTCATTGCCCGCCACACCCTGCCACGGCGCGGGATTCTGGCGCGACCGGAACAGATACTGGTGACGGTCGGGGCGCAGAATGCGCTGTGGATGGCGGCGCAGATTTTGCTGAATGAAGGGCGCTCGGCGGCTTATGAAAACCCCGGCTATCACGGCATCCGCGAGATTTTGCGCCATACAGGGTGCACCCAACATCCTGTGGAGATCGACGATCAGGGGTTGCCGCCGGATATGCTGCCACCGGACATTAACGCGCTGTTCATCACGCCCAGCCACCAATGCCCGACAACCACAACCATGCCAATGGATCGGCGGCGCGAATTATTGCGGCTGGCGAACGAGCGCAATTTTCTGATTGTCGAGGATGACTACGAATTCGAGATGAGTTTTCTGAAGGCCCCGTCGCCCGCGCTGAAGTCGCTGGATGAGGACGGGCGGGTGATCTATGTCGGCAGTTTTTCCAAGTCGTTATTCCCCGGTTTGCGGTTGGGGTATCTGGTGGGGTCCGAGCCATTTATCGAACAGGCACGCGCGCTGCGGTTGGCATCCTTGCGCCATCCGCCGGGGTATATGCAGCGCACCACGGCGTATTTTCTGGGGCTGGGGCATTACGATGCGATGATCAAACGGATGCGTGGCGTGTACCAGAAACGGCGTCAGGTGACAGCGCAGGCGCTGGAGAAAACCGAGATGAAAGTGGCTGGGCGTGCATCATTCGGCGGGTCGGGATTCTGGGTCGAAGCGCCCAAACGAGTCGATACCGAAGTGCTACGCCACAGACTGGCCAATAACGGGGTTTTGATCGAGGCCGGAAACCCGTTTTTTGCCGGAGAAGACTCGCCACGCAATTTTTTCCGCTTGGCCTATTCGTCGATCTCGTCCGAACGGATTCCCGAAGGGATTCGGCGGATTTCCCAAGCAATTAAGGAGTATTAGGCGATATTTACGATAGATGGTATGCTGTAATAATCCACCTGGGCGGGATTCAATCCTGCCCAAATCGACCAAATCTAAAACTGGATATACGGCGCGTTTAAACTGGACATATACGCATGTCCTATTGCTGTTAAACTATTTCTGTTTTGCGTGGCGTTTTTCGTTCTTGCCGCTGCGCTGTCACAAAAACGAGACATAAAGTCCCTAAATAGCAAAGAGCGCGTTAGACTGTTAACCGAGGGTGTATCGCATTGATCCGCCCGTAATTCTCCGGGAGGGAGAAACTACATGACGAAAACCAACTCAACCTTCAATCGCCGTTCATTTCTGAAATCGGGCACGGCTGTCGGTGCTGCTGCACTGGCCACACCTGCTCTGGTTTCCAAGGCGCTTGCCTCGTCTGGTGAAATGACGCTGATGGACTGGTCGGATTACTGGCCCGAAGAAATGCTGGCCCAGTTCACATCCGAAACCGGTATTAAAGTGAACTACATCGGTATCGGTTCGAACGAAGAACTGATCAACAAGATGAAAGCCTCGAACGGCGCTGGTGCTGACCTGATCGGTCCGACCAACAACCGGTCCTTGCAGTGGGGTCCGCTGGATCTGGTGCAGCCCTTTGACATGAGCCGCATCAACATTGACGCTGCAAACCCTGCAATGGCCAAAATCGGTCCTGACGCATGGGATTTCGGCGGCAAAGGCAACACATGGATCCCGCACATCTGGGGTACAGAAGGCATGGCATGGCGCGTTGACAAATGGGCACCTGCCCGTGCAGACGGCGTTCCGTCCTATGGCGAAATCTGGTCCGACGAAAATGCTGGTAAAACCATGATCCGCGCGCACTCGGGTATGCTGTGTGCCGGTCTGTTCATGGAAGCATCCGGTCAGATGGATCCTGGTTCGGTTTGGGCTGCTTACGAGTCCGAAGAGAACATGCGCAAGACATGGGCCAAGATTACCGATTGGTGTATCGCCCGCAAAGGCAACCTGAAACTGATCTGGAACGACGCCGACAGCCAGAAGAACGGCCTGTTGAATGATGGTGTTGTTGTTGGCCAGACTTGGGATGGACCGCCACTGGCGCTGAAAACTGCTGGCGAGCCTGTAACCTACCAGGCACCAGCCGAAGGTGCGATGGCTTGGGTTGATGGTCTGGCAATGCCGAAGGGCGCCAAGAACATTGACGAGGTTTATGAACTGATCAAGTTTGCCTACAACCCCGAGAATGCCGGTAAGGCAATCGACAAGCATGGCTACAACTCGCCGATTCTGGGTGCTGACAAATTTGCATCCGAAAACTATGCGAAAAACTTTGCCGAAGCCTATCCTGGTGATGCGCTGGCAAACTTGAACGCATGGCCGGCCGAGGCACCTTGGTATGCCGACATCCGCACCGAGTTTGTGAACAAGTTCCAAAGCTCTTAAGCGAAGAAATAAAACTGTCCGGCTGCATTGATGTGTGGCCGGACATCTATTTTCAGGCCTAGCGCCTGACATAAAGGGCCCGAAGTGGTCCGACTAATGAATTCAAAACGGGGATAATCACATGAGTTCTGGTGTAGCTGTTGATCTGGAAAATGTCTGGATCAAATTCGGAGATTTTGTCGCGGTTCGCGAGGCAAATGTTCACATCAACGGCGGTGAATTCTTCTCGTTCCTTGGCCCATCGGGCTGTGGGAAAACCACCATCCTGCGCGCGGTCTCCGGCTTTCTTGAGCCGTCCGACGGCCGCGTCCTGATTGGCGGAAACGATATGGCGGGCATCGGCCCGAACAAACGCCCAACTGCGCTGATCTTTCAAAACCTGGCGCTGTTTCCTTTGATGAAGGTCTGGGAAAACATTTCCTTTTCAATGGAAGTGACCGGTGCAAGTGCTGCTGAACGTCGCAAGCGGGCGGACGAATTGCTGGATATGATCGCGCTGGACGGGCAAGGAGACAAGCTGCCATCTGAACTGTCGGGCGGTCAGAAACAGCGTGTGGCGATTGCCCGCGCGTTATGCGCCAACCCCGATGTTTTGTTGCTGGACGAACCCCTGTCGGCACTTGACCTGAAACTACGCCAACACATGCGCACCGAGCTGCGGGAGATCCAGCAGCGGGTTGGTATTACCTTTATCTACATCACCCATGATCAGGGCGAGGCCCTGACCATGTCGGATAGTGTGGCGGTGATGAAGGCCGGTGTGATCGACCAGATCGACACGGGCCATAATGTTTACGATAACCCGTCAACCCCGTTCGTTGCCTCCTTTGTGGGCGAGAACAACGTGTTCCGCGGCAAGATCAAATCCATCAGCGGCGAGCAGGCCATCATTAGCACCAACCGCTCTGGCGATTTGCTGGCGCGTGTTACACCAATGCAAGTGGGTAAGCTGGGCGTTGGCGATGAGGCGATGATGTTCATCCGCCCCGAGGCCCTGGTGCTGGGTGCCGATACCGGCAACGACAAGACCACAATTTCCGCCAATGTAGTGAACGAGGAATTCGAGGGGAATTCCTTTAGTGTGTTCCTGGAAGGCGATGGCGGCAAACTGATCAAAATGGCGGTTCCCAATGTCGGGCAGGACCACATTTCGGACAAGGGCGAAAACCTGTCACTGCATTACG
>Ga0256834_1002146_pt1 | contig 12694 bp, 7 predicted proteins | sample 4281140metaG_FD_190536 | JGI IMG/M metagenome (GOLD analysis project Ga0256834, IMG submission 190536) | Hydrothermal vent microbial communities from East Pacific Rise, Pacific Ocean - 4281-140 | ecosystem: Environmental > Aquatic > Marine > Hydrothermal vents | place: Pacific Ocean: East Pacific... | reverse complement strand
AAGAAACTTCATCAATAACAAAAGTTTTTAAGATTTTATCTTTTAAATCTAGTAAAACACGCTGTGCTGTTTTTGCTCCAATTCCTTTAACTGACTGAATAGCTCCTACATTTCCAGAACCAATAGCCTGTTGAATTTCATCTGTATTCATTGAAGATAACATTGTACGTGCAATACTAGGCCCTACTCCTGAAACAGAAATGAGTAATTTAAAAATTTCACGTTCCGTTTTACTAATAAAACCATATAGCGTATGTGAATCTTCTTTTATTGAAAGATGGGTATACAATAAAATAGCTTCATTATCTGGTAAAAGAGAAAACGTGTTTAAAGAAATGTTTAACCAATAGCCAATACCATTTGCTTCTATTACAACATAGGTTGGGTTTTTTTCAACTAACTTACCTCTTATATGGGTTATCATATTTTATCTTTTCTAACAACCTCAAATGTAATAAAATTATTATTGTTTTTTGCTATTTTCTTGAGCATCTACCACCGCTACACAAACCATATTTACAATCTCATCTACACTAGATCCTAAATGTAAAATATGTACTGGTTTTTTTAATCCCATAACAACCGGACCTATTGATTCAACATTGTTTAGGCTCTTGATTAACTTATAGCTAATGTTTGCTGAATTCAAGTTTGGAAAAATTAATCCATTCACTTTTTTATTTAATAACTTGGTAAAAGGAAATTTTTCATCTCTTAACTCTCTACTCAATGCAAAATCTGCTTGAATTTCACCATCAATTATAATTTCAGGGTAATGTTTATGAAGATAGTCTACTGCATTTGAAGCTTTTGTTGCCGATTTTGACTTTGCAGATCCAAAATTTGAATACGACAACATTGCTAAGTTAGGTTCAACACCAAAAATTTTCATAACTCCAGCAGTCATTATAGCAATTTGAACCAGTTCTTCTTGAGTTGGATTTATATTGAAAGCAGTGTCAGAGAAAAACATTGGTCCTCGCTCAGTCATCATAATATTAGTTGCTGCAACCCTAAGTACACCATCAGCTTTTCCAATCAATTCGATTATTGGCTTTGCAACGGTAGGATAACTGCGTGAATAACCCGTAACTAAAGAGTCTGCTTCTCCTTCATTTACCATCATTGCTGCAAAATAATTACGCTCTCGCATCCATTTCTGCGCATCTAATATTGAAATCCCTTTACGTTTTCTCTTTTCCCAATATATTCGAGCAAAACGATTTCTTCTTTCTTTTTCCTCTTTAGATTTTGGGTCTATTATTTCTACATCTCCTTCAAAATTAATTTCCGTCATTAATTCCCTAATAATTTTTTTATCTCCAAGTAAAATTGGAATTCCAATTCCATCTTCATAAACAGTATGTGCAGCTTTTAATACATCAAAATGATCTGCTTCAGCAAAAACAACTGTTTTAGGGTCTGATTTAGCACGTGAAGTAAGCATTCTCATTAACTTATTTCCAGTTCCTAATCTTTCAGCCAACTCTTCTTCGTAAGCTTCCCAGTCTTTTATTGGTTCTTTTGCAACCCCTGATTCCATTGCTGCTTTCGCAACCGCTGGAGGAACTTTAGTTATGAGTCTATTATCAAATGGTGTAGGTATAATGTATTCTCTACCAAATTGAATATTCGTTTTTCCGTAGGTAATATTTACGTGTTCTGGTACCGTTTCTTTTGCTAAATCAGCCAATGCATGAACTGCGGCAATTTTCATTTCTTCATTAATGGCTGTAGCCTTAACATCTAGTGCCCCTCTAAAAATAAATGGAAAACCAAGTACATTATTCACCTGATTAGGATTATCCGACCTTCCGGTAGCCATAATAATATCTTTCCTTGTTTCTACAGCTAGTTTGTATTCAATTTCAGGAGTTGGGTTCGCCATTGCAAAAACTATAGGATCTTTTGACATGGTTAACAACATTTTTGGAGTAACAAGATGTCCTTTTGACAAACCAATAAATATATCTGAATTAACCATAGCTTCTTCTAAAGTATGTATGTTTCTATCTGTTGCAAATTCGGCTTTTTGCGTACTTAAATTTTTAATGTCTTTTCTAATAACCCCTTTGCTATCACACATAACAAGATTTTCTCTCTTAGCGCCAATAGCTATATATAAACGTGAACAAGAAATTGCTGCAGCACCGGCACCACTCACTACAATTTTAACTTTTGAAATATCTTTTCCTGCTATTTCAACTGCATTTTTTAAGGCAGCAGCTGATATTATTGCTGTTCCGTGCTGATCGTCATGCATTACAGGAATATCTAATTCCTCTTTCAATCTACGTTCAATTTCAAAAGCTTCAGGTGCTTTGATATCTTCTAAATTAATTCCTCCAAAAGTTGGTGATATATTTTTTACAGTTTCTATAAATTTATCTACATCTGTTGTATCAACTTCAATATCAAAAACATCAATTCCAGCAAATATTTTAAATAATAATCCTTTACCTTCCATTACGGGTTTTCCTGCTATCGCTCCAATATCTCCCAATCCTAAAACTGCTGTTCCATTTGAAATAACAGCTACTAAATTTCCTTTTGAAGTATATTTATAGGCATTATTCGGGTCTTTCTCAATTTCTAAACATGGTATAGCAACACCTGGTGTATATGCCAATGATAAATCTTTTTGGGTTGCATGTTTTTTGGTTGGAATTACTTGAATTTTACCTGGAGATGGTTTTGCATGATACAATAACGCTTCTCTTCTTAATTTAGAATCACTCATGATATTTTCAATTTAAAATCTTTTACAAAGATAACTAGTTTTACATAATAAATTTAAAATAACAAGCTATAATTATTAGTTTTTTAAACCTGAAAAATATATTGTTTTTTCTAAAATCAACTTCTATTAGGCATCGTTAGGTTATAATTGGAGTGGCTCCTTTACTTGAACAAATTTTAGCCGCATGGTTTACTGCAGTTTGATGAATTTTTTTTAATGAGTTTTTATTCAAAATCCCCATCACTAATGCAGCAGTAAACGAATCTCCTGCACCAATTGTATCAACTACTTTAATTTTTGGCACTGAGCATTTAGAAATTTCATTATTAGTAAAAAGTACACTTCCTTTAGAACCATTAGTTAGCGCTAATAGTTTTAAATTAAATTTATTTAAAATTTGTTTACAAGATTTTTCTTGGTCATCTGTTAAATCAAACATTTTAGTTAATACAATTAACTCCTCATCGTTCAATTTTAAAACATTTGACCATTTTAAAGTATTTTCTATTATTTCTTTTGTGTAATATAAAGCTCTTAAGTTAATATCATAAACTTTTAGTGCAGTTTGAGGCACCAAATTTATAGCTTCTTGAATAGCTTTTAAAGAGGTCTCTGACCGCTGTGATAATGTTCCAAAACAAATAGCATCCGCTTTTTTTAAAACAGGTATTGATTCTTTTTTTAATCTTATAAAATCCCAAGCTACATTTTTATAAATTTCATAGGTAGGTATTCCTTTTTTAAGTTTTACTGAAACTATTCCTGTAGGGTACTTTACAGTATTAATAGAATATTTTGTGCTTCTTTTTTTTAAAGCTAATATTATTTCTTTACCATAATCATCACTCCCTATAGCGCTAATTAAAAATGAATTTGCTCCAAAATAACTTGTATGATATACAAAATTTGCAGGTGCTCCTCCTAATTCTTTACCATTAGGCAATATATCCCATAATAATTCTCCAATACCAACAACAGTAAATGTTTTATTTTCCATTACTAATATTTTCTATTTTGAACAATTAATTTGCATTTTCATTTGATTTAAATTAATCTTAAGTTCAATCCAGTCTTCATTTAAAGTCCATTTTATATATAAGATGTTTTCTTCAGTTTCTAACAACTGAAATTCACCATTAAAGGCATTATGATTATTTCGCAACAACATCAATTCTTTTAATTTTTTAAAATAAGAAGATGTTATTTTTTGATTAATTTCACTTTTTGTAAAATAATGTCGATTAATATCTCGTCCTACATTTGTTTTTTGAAGTAATTCTAAGTCATTTTCACCCGCAAATAATCCAACGTAATATACCTGTGGAATTCCTGGGACAAAAAACTGAATAGCACGTGCTATTAAATAATTATTTTCATTTTTAGCTAAGGCTTCAAAATACGTACAATTTACTTGGTATAAATCTAAATTAGAAGCTGCTGAACCTGTTGCTTTCAAGCTGCTTTTTTTACTATTAATATGAATTTGATTTACAATTTTATCCGCCACATCATCATCTATTAATCCGGGAATTCCTTTTTCTGAAGTCACATCAACTATACCTATTCCATCATGAGTATCTAAAACTGTAATTGCATTTTTTGGACTAATTTTTAACCATTTTTTTAAGTTATTAGCATTTTTATTAAAAATGGTATCTAAAACCAATAAAGGTAACGCAAAATCATAAACATAATCAACTCGTTTTGCAATTTCAATTTGAGTTTTATAATGCGAATGAACTTCAACTAGAACCTCAATATCTTTACTTTTAGCCTTTTTAGTTAAATCATCAATAAATTCAAAAGTTTCATCAATCATAAAACAAGAAGTCCCTTGTTTTTTTATTGCATATCCAGCTGCATCTAAACGTATCATAGTAATTCCTGCTTGCTGAAAAATAGTTAAAATATTATCTAAATAGCTAGTTCCTAATTTACTATAAACATCAATATCAATTTGATTGGTCGTAAAAGTAGTCCAAATTAATTTTTTTGATCCATCAGAAAATTCAAATGAGGCAAAAGGAAATCCAGGTCGCGGTCTATAAACAGTCAACAAATCTTGTTCTAAAGCACCTTTTGGAAACACCTTATCGTACGTTAAAAACAAAGATTCATACGCTGAATTTTTCCCTTTTTCAAGGTAATCTTTAAAGGCTTTTGATTTTGCAGAAACATGATTCACAATTAAATCGGCCATAATATCTACCTCTGAACTTAGCGCTTTTATATCATTCCAAGTGCCTAATCTTTTATCAACTTGCTGATGGTCAATTGGGTCAAACCCTGCATCTTCTCCATCAAACGGATAAAAAAAAGGTAAAAGATGGACTCCTTCAAAAATTCCTTTTAATTCAGTTTTTAAAAGTAATTTTAACTCATTGCTGTTTTTACAGCCAATTCGGTCAATATACGTTATTAATTGAATTTTGTTTTTCAATAGTACTGTTATTTGTAATTATATCTATTTTATATTCAGAATTTTATCATCTATTTTTACATTTAATGGAGTTCCTTTTTTCAATGTAATTTGAATTCCATCTGCAGTTAATAAACATCTCAAAATCCTTTTTTTAAATTTTATTTTAAATTGTAAACTTTTCCATTTTTCAGGTAAATGAGGATGAAAGTTTAGTGTTCCATTTACAACTCGCATACCTGCAAAACCAAAAACTATAGACATCCAAGAACCTCCCATACATGCGGTATGAATACCATCTTTTGTATTATGATGCAAATTATCAATATCCAAACGAGCCGTATTCATAAAATAATCATACGCTTTATCATATTCGCCAATACGATTTGCCATAATGCTAAAAATACAAGTTGACAATGATGAATCATGAGTAGTTATTTTTTCATAATAATTATAATCATTTTCTATAGCTTCCAAACTACTTTCATTTTCTAATAAAAAATGTCCTAAAATAGTATCTGCTTGTTTACAAACTTGATGACGATATAAAGTTAATGGATGATAATTTAATAACAGTGGATAATTTTCTTTAGCTGTATTTTCAAAATCCCAAACTTTTTTATTGAAAAAACTATCATCTTGAGGATGTAGTTTTCTTTTCTCATCAAAAGGTAAAAACATTGCTTTTCCTGCAGAAGAAAAATCCTTTAACTCTTGGCTTTTAAATTTAAGTTTTTTAACTAATTCATTTACTCTATTGCTATTTAAATTGGATACTTCATTCCAAATAGCTTCAAATTGTATAAATAAATTTTTAGTTAACACATTGGTATAGTAATTATTATTCACAATACAAGTATATTCATCTGGTCCCGTAACTGAATCTATGCAAAATTTACCGTCACTTTGTCTAAAATGCCCAATATGATACATTAACCTAGCAATTTCAATCAGCATTTCTAATCCCTTATCTACCATAAACGCCATATCATCAGTTACGTTATAATACTGAATAATGGAATAAGCAATATCTACATTTATGTGATATTGAGCAGTACCTGCTGGAAAAAATGGCGAGCATTCGTCCCCTGCAATAGTTCTCCAAGGATATAATGCGCCAATATTATGTCCCATTTGGCGTGCTCTTTTCCGTGCAAAATCTAAAATATTATATCGATAATTTAACAGGTTTTTAGCTAAATCAGAATTGGTAAATAAAAAGAATGGAAAAATATAAATTTCCGTATCCCAAAAATAATGTCCTTCATACCCTTCACCAGATAATCCTTTAGCAGAAATATTGCTCCATCGATCTTTACCTACGGATTGGACTAAATGAAATAAATTAAATCGCAATCCTTGTTGCATTTTTTCATCTCCTTCAATTTTAACATCTGCAAATTCCCAAAAATCATTTAAATATTTTTTTTGCAAATCAGCATAATATTCAAAGTTATTAGCAACTACTGATTTTAGTATAGATTTATTTTGTTGTAATTCGTTATTGTGTCGATTAGTATCAGTATAAACTGCAAATTTTGTAAAATTTAAAATTTCTCCTTTTTGAATAGTACCTTTTATAAAATGAACTATTTGTTTATCTTCGTTCAGTATTTTTTCAGAAAAGATTTTAGGAATTTGATGTGCAATACCTGCAACTACTTTTAAATTGGAATATTTGGTTTTTGCTTCAATAAATGATTGGTTATTTTCTGATAGCAAACTTACAACCGATAAAGCTTGGGCATTAGCCGTTCCCACTCTTGGATCGTCTGTGGCAACAATATTTGAAACATCACCATTTATGGTTGAAATAAGTTCAATTTCACCTTTAAAATTTAGGGCTTCAATACTGCAATTTATTAGAAAAAGTTCTCTTTGGGAAAAGGAAGCTATTCTTTTAAAAATAAGTTTTACTTCGTCTCCCTTTGGAGATTTCCAATGAATTAATCTGGTAGAGATTCCTACTTTTACATTTAAAGCCCTTTCATAAAATAAAACTTCTCCTGAAAAAAGTGAAAATTTTTCACCATTTATTTTTAGATTAATTTTTTGCGTATCAATCACATTAAGTATGCTTTGGCTTCGATCTGGAAAACCATAAAGTTTTTCTCCATAAACTATTTCTTCAGACTCATAAAAACCATTTATATAAATACCTCTAACACTAGGCTCGCTTTCTATTGTGTCTTCTTCAAAACTACCTCGCACACCTAAATATCCATTTGCGGTACTAAAAAGGGTTTCTTTTAATTGATAGGATTCTTTAAAATTGGTATCTGTTAAACTCCAACCATTCATTTTTATCTAATTTTTATTAATTTAATTTTCTTAATATCAACAATTTTTATGCTTTAATTTCAGCAGTTATCGCTGCTTTAGCTGTTAAATTCTTTAGTATAAAGAATGAAACTATTAATAACCCCATTGGAATTAGCAAAAAATAAAATGCTTTTCCAGCTCCCATATTTTTAAATAACCATCCAATAATTCTAGAGCCTAAAGTTCCACCTAAAGCAGAAAAAATAACTATTAATCCAGTCATTGGGCTATGTAGCTTTTTTGGTAATACACTCAAAATAGCAGAGCTTAATAATGGATAAATGGGCGCAATAAACAACCCAATTACAGGAAATACATAACCAATTAATGGTATATCTGCTAAGCTATTTATTTCAACAGGTTTTATATTAACTGTTTCTGGCAAAACAAAAACAACAATTGCCATGGCTATAACCATACTAAAAGAAATTACATAAAACCATGAAAAATGTTTGGTTATTACACCTGCAGTTAAACGCCCAATTGCTAAAGACACTGCTAAAATACTCGCCATCATAATACCTACATTTTCAGGTAATTTTAAAACTCTTGAATTAAAAGTAGGTAACCAACTCATAATACCCTGTTCTACCATTACGTAAAAAAATGTGCTAATTATAAATACCAACACTAATAATTTAGTCATTAAAAGCATCATTTGCTTAGCATCATCTGCTAAATTTACACCTGGAATTTCATGACCTTCGTCAAACTTTATATTCAATAATATAATAAAGGAAATTGCAGATATTGCTGCCAATAACCAATACACGTTAAGCCAAGAATTTGGCTCTGATTCATTATTAAAGGCAGGAAATAAAAAATAGGCTAAGGCAATACCAATCATAAAAACTCCTTCAATAGAACTCATCATACTATTGTGTTCATGTTGATTGTTGACTACTAATCCAATCATAGAATAGACAGAAATTTTTATTAAGGCAAAGGAAACTCCTACTATTGCAAATAAAATTCTTGCCCCCACGAAAGAGTTTGAAAAATACATTTGAACACAACCTATAGTTACCAAAAATAGTCCAATCAACATGGATTTTTTATATCCTATTCTAGGTAAAAATGAAGCTATTAAAAATGAAACAATAGCTATTGGCATGTCCTTAAACAATTCAAGCGTACTTGCTGTTACTTCATCAACACCATAAATATTTTGTGATTTTAAAATTACAATACCTACACTGTTTAATAAAATAGCAAAAACAAAGTAATTTAAATACATGGACATTTTTATGCCTAAATTTCTCATAATAAGTTAATTATTTTCACTAAAACCTGTGTATTAGTACGATTAAAAACAAAAGTAAATAAAAATACGAATCTAATGTTTTTTATAATTAGAACTCTATATAAATCCACACTAATTCAAATTTATAATATTTTTTAATCTACATTCCCCCAATAATCAAAGGCAAGCCTGTATCGAAAACGATTTCGAAAAGCAAGGTGTTTTTATATTTAAATATTACAAATAGATAATAAAAATCTAAAAGTCATGAAATAATCTCTATTAAATAAGGTTTTCGCTATTCTTAATTTGTTTTTATAAAACTGTTTTCTTTAGTTACCTTTGAACTAAATTTATATTTGAAAACAAAAGTTTGAAACAAAGAAATATTTATATCCTAATTTTTATAGTATCGGTAATTGGATTAGTAATTATTCAATATCAATACTTGAGAATTGGTTTAAACTTGGCAAATATTCGTTTTAATCAAAATATAGGTAAAACGGTTAAAGCCATTCAATCTGATTTAAGTTACAATAATAAACTTACTTTTTTACTAGGTAAAGCAATAACAAATGACAATACTTATTTTAAAACAGAAATAGATAGCACTAGAGATGCAGCAAGTTATTTTCTTAACGATTTTTTAGATTATAAACTCTTAGAAAATGGTATTAAAACTGATTTTTCTTATAAACTTTTTGTAAAAGATACTTCGTTATTTATAAATTCTAAAAACTTTGTTAAACAACATAAAACAGCTACAAAATACCCAATTCAACTTAAAGGATATTTACCTAATTTAGTCCATAATAATGTTATTTTAGAAATCCATTTTAATAAAATAAATAGTTACTTTTTATCCCAACTTAATGGACTTACCCTTCCAAGTCTATTTTTTTTATTAGCTATTATACTTGTAGTTTTTTGGGTATTAAAATCATTTTATTGGCAACAAAATATTATTACTAAAACCAATGATTTCATCAATAATTTAACTCATGAACTTAAAACTCCTGTTTTTTCAATAGGCTTAGCAACCAAAATGCTTCAGAAAAATGAAGATGAAAAAAGCAAACCTTTATTGGATATTATTAAAAATGAAAATGAACGGCTTAAAGAACAAGTAGAAAATGTATTACAATTAGCAAATTTTAATAAAAAAAATAACAATTTAAAGTTATATAAAACTGACTTCTATCCTTATATCCAAAAATTATGTAACGGTTTCAAATTGGTTTCTAAAATGGAAGAAGTTGATTTTAATTTTGAATTCAAAGAAAATAATTATTTTTTAAAATGCAACCCTACACATTTAACAAATGCTATTAATAATTTGTTAGACAATGCAAAAAAATATAATTTATCTCCAATTAAAATTCACTTAATATCTGAAATAAAAAACAAAAATTTATATATAACTATAATAGATAATGGTGTTGGAATTGAAAAAAAGAACCAGAAATTTATATTTAAAAAACATTATCGCATTTCTTCTGGAGATTTATACACTGTAAAAGGCTATGGTTTAGGCTTATATTATGTGAAAAAAATTATTAAATTACACAAAGGGAAAATTAATCTAAAAAGCAAATTAAACGAAGGAACTAAAATAACCCTAACTTTACCCATAATTAATTAGTAAATGGAAAAATATAAACTTCTTTTAGTTGAGGATGATACCTCATTAGGATATTTACTTACGGAATACCTTAAAATGAATAATTTTACAGTTGAATGGGTAAATAATGGTAATAAAGCTTTAACGAAATTATTAAATGGTAAATTTGACCTATGCATATTAGATGTTATGATGCCTGAAATGGACGGATTTCAGCTTGCAGAAAAAATCAACCAAAAAAAATTAAACATTCCTTTCCTTTTCTTAACAGCAAGATCCTTAAAAATTGATCTGTTAAAAGGGTTTTCATTAGGAGCCGTTGATTATATTAGAAAACCCATTGATGAAGAAGAATTAGTAATAAGATTAAATCGTTTATTAGGTATTTTAAAACCAAAAAAAGTAAAAATCCAAGAAGGCTATAGCATTGGTAAGTACAGTTATTATCCTTTAACCTATGAATTAAAATTTAACGGTAAAAGTAAACATTTAACCGCCAGAGAAAGTGAACTGCTTTTTTATTTGTTAAAGAATAAAAATCATATCTGTTTACACAAAGATATATTACAAAACATTTGGGGGAAAAATGATTATTTCAATCAAAAAAGTTTAAATGTTTTTATTACTCGACTTCGAAAATACCTGTCAAATGACGCTTCTATTAAAATTGAGAATATCCACACTCAAGGATTTATATTGACAATTCCCGACGATTAAAATTTAATTATCACAATAAATTTTTCACCTTTAATAAATTTATACTATAGATTTAAAACTATTTATAACTACATCTTTAAATTCAATTTTTATAATTTTTTACGAAACCGATTTCGTATTTATATTAAGTCTAAATCTACCATAAAAACCTTCATAACCACTTTGTTTTCAATGTTTTTACTATTAGATTGAATTAATTAAATTTATCATATATTAATATTTCATTAACTTTTTATTAACAAATACATAATCGTTTAAGTTTTATTTATTTATTTATGTACATTTGTTAATAACATTATTGAAACACTTACAATTAAACTATTTTTTTAATGTAGAGGAATTATTCAAATTAATTTTTTTACTAAATTTTAAAACATGAAAAATATGGTACTTAAAAAATTATTATTTTTAGTATTTATACTTTCTGGCAGTATTATGCTAGCTCAATCTGTTACAGGTATTGTTTCGGAAGCTAATGGTCCGTTGCCAGGAGTAAATGTATCCGTAAAAGGAACAACAATTGGTGCGACAACTGATTTTGATGGCAAATACACCATTAATAATGTTAGTCTAAATTCAATTATTGTTTTTAGCTATTTAAGCTACAAAACACAAGAAATTAATTATACTGGACAAGCTGCAATTAATGTGGTTTTAGTTCCTGAATCAGAATCTCTAGAAGAAATTGTAATTATTGGTTACGGTAGTACTACTAAAAAAGATGCTACTGGAGCTGTTGATGCTGTTAACGCTAAAGATTTCAATAAGGGATCCATGGTTTCTCCTGAACAATTGTTTCAAGGAAAGTCTGCTGGAGTACAAGTAACTCAATCAAGTGGAGAACCTGGTGCAGGTATTAACATCAGAATTCGTGGTACATCTTCCGTAAGATCTAATAACAACCCTCTTTTTGTGGTTGATGGCGTTCCATTACCAGGAAGTGGGTCTTCCGCAGGAGGTGCAGATATAGGTTTTGGTAGTAGCGCAGCTAAAAATCCACTTGATTTTTTAAATCCTAATGATATAAAAACCATAAGTATTTTAAAAGATGCATCTGCAACTGCTATTTATGGTTCTAGAGGTGCAAATGGAGTTATCATTATTACTACCAAAGATGGTAAAGGGAAAATTGGAGATCAATTTGAATTTTCATCTAATGTTAGTTTTGCAAAAGCAGCTAATAGTTATGACTTGCTAAATGGTTCTGATTTTTTAGCAGCAATTACACAATTTGGTGGCGATGCTTCGGCTCAAGATTTTGGTGCCAATACAGATTGGCAAGATGTGGTAACAAGAAATGCTATATCTACCAATCAAAACTTAGCCTACTCTAAAAGCTATAAAAATGGTGCTTTAAGAGCATCTATTAGCTATGGTAATATTCAAGGTGTTCTTGAAAAATCTAATTTAGAAAGATTTACAAGTAGATTAAATATAAATCATCGTTTATTTAAGGATAAATTAAAATTAAACTTACAATTAACGCTTTCAAAAGTTAACAATGAAGCTCCTGGAATTAGTGATAATGCAGGTTTTCAAGGCGATTTATTAGGAGCGGCTTATTCTGCAAATCCTACTTGGCCTTCAGGAGTTGATTTTGTGCCCGGTGGTTCAAATTTAAGTCCATCTCAA
>Ga0256834_1002145_pt1 | contig 12696 bp, 11 predicted proteins | sample 4281140metaG_FD_190536 | JGI IMG/M metagenome (GOLD analysis project Ga0256834, IMG submission 190536) | Hydrothermal vent microbial communities from East Pacific Rise, Pacific Ocean - 4281-140 | ecosystem: Environmental > Aquatic > Marine > Hydrothermal vents | place: Pacific Ocean: East... | reverse complement strand
GTCCAAATAAATACTGGCCTACTAAGCCAGATGGCACACTGTTTACATATAGCGACATACAGCCAGATGGCTCTGCACCTGACCTTTTTTGTGCAAATTGTCACAATCTTGCAGTGCCACATAGAGACTGGCAGGTCTCAATGTGGAACCTTGTTAATGTTTTACAGGGCAACACTGATATACCTTGTGTCTCATGTCATGTTGCTGTGCCACACGGATCTCCAGTATCAAGACTTATAGGCTATACTAACTTTCCAGAGCCTTATAACTTTGTCTATCAGGGTGAGAAGCAGCTACTACTAAAAGGGTATAAGAAAAATGCTGTTCCTGGTACATACAATATGGGTAATGCTTATGTAGACACAGTAAAAGCTAACTCTTTAAATTACTCATGTGCTTGTCATAGTAACCCTAGCCCAGCAGTGACTTATGATCTTGTCACTCCTATGCCATAAGGTGTTGAGTTATGTTTAGGGCTATCTTTTTAGCATCATTGATCTTATTTGCACTACCACTTAGTGCCTCCAAGATCGATCTTGAGCTCAAAAGAGCAGCCAAGCTCTATGTTAATGCTGTTATAACTGCATCAAAGAGTCCAGAATTTTTAGAAAATTTTGATGATCGTCAGAAGCTTGAAGAGTTTGCAACACCAAAAAAAGCACAAAAACTTTTTGCATGGGTGAAGTCTTGGCATGAGGGCAATCTATATATGGATGCTAAAATTATGAAACAGGTGTGCCGCCCAAGTACTTTGCTGCAAAAGATGAGTAGATCAATGATCTGTGATGAGGAGTGGAGCTATAGATACTTAAAGCATGTAGCAAGAGGTGAGATAGAAGAGATCGATAAGCCTATCTATGTATACTATACTATAGAGTATAAGTTTTCCAATATTGATAGATCTTGGAAAATTGATGAGACAGATGTTCTTGCTGAGAAGAAACAGGGATAATCTGAAAGTTAAGGAGTTTAAGATGATGTTAAAAGCTATAAAATGGGTCTTTATTGTTTCATTGACTATATTGCTAGGCGCTTGTGGTAGTTCTGGCTCCAAAAGTAGTACATATGCAGATACCAATATCACTCTACTGCAGACAAATACAAAAGTCTATTTAGATAAAAATAGCCTCAGTTACACATTTAAAGTGCCAAACGGGTATGAAAAAGTTACCGATCCAAGATTTGGTTCACTAAGCTATAACCAAAGTTCAGATAGCTATACATATAGAGCAGATACAGATCTATATGACTATGATGAGGTGCTCTTTCATGAAAAAGCAGATAGTAGTAGTGCTAGAAATGCTCACTTAGCCATAGCTATCACTTTTTCCAACCCAAATGTAGCACCTGTAGCTAAACATGGCTACGGGACATTGATGCAAGATGCATCAACACTTATTGAGTTAAATGCTAGTGATCGAGATGGTGATGCGTTGAGTTATGAGGTGTTGACAGTCTCACATGGCAATGTGACCTCTTGTACTACAGGTGTCTGCTCTTTTACACCAACGGCTGGCTATTATGGTAGCGCATATATAGAGTTTAGAGCTTATGATGGTGAGTTTTACTCTGATGCTAAGACATATAATCTAGCAATTCATGAGAAGATTCAACCATATGCATTTTCTCATGAGTTCTATACAGATGAGAACACACCTCTAGCAATCACGCTTCAAGCTTTTGATTTTAACTTTCTGCCACTTACATATACTATAGTGGCGAACCCTTCTGGTGGAGTTATCACGCACTCTGGTACAAATGTAACCTATACGCCAAATGCCAATTTTCTTGGATATGATAGTTTTCAGTTTAGAGTCCATAATGGAAGTGAATTTTCACTACCAGGAACAATCTATATAAAAGTCAAACCAGTTCCTCAGCCGTGGCTTAAGATCGAATCCAAATGGACACATACAGCTGCTATCAAAAATGATGGTACACTCTGGCTTTGGGGTAGCGGTCAGTATGGTCAACTAGGAGATGGCAATACTAGTGTAATAGGCAGGTGGGAACCTTGGCGTATTAGTCTTGATACCTGGAGTGATGTTAGTGCAGGCGGAACCTACACCTTAGCCATTAAGAGTGATGGCACGCTATGGGCATGGGGTCTTAATGGTAGCGGTAGATTAGGCGTTGGTGATACTGTGCAGAGAGACACACCAACACAAGTCGGTACAGATACAGATTGGGCAAAAGTTGCTGCTGGAACTAGACACTCTTTGGGTATCAAAAATAATGGCACACTATGGGCTTGGGGACTCAATGGAAGCGGTCAGCTTGGTATAGACAACTATAATAACCGCTCTTCACCAGTGCAAGTTGGAACTGATACTTGGTTGGATATATCTGCAGGCAATTTTTTCTCTCTTGGGATTAAGAGTGATGGTTCTTTGTGGGCTTGGGGTGATAGGTCAGATGGTAAACTAGGTCTTGATACTACACTTCCTTGGCAATCTTATCGTGTGCCACAGCAGATATCAGCTGGACCATGGCAGAGCGTTGATGCAGGCTCAACTCACTCATTTGCAATTAAGTCAGATGGCACACTATGGTCTTGGGGTCTAAACTACTCAGGAGAGCTTGGAGATGGTACTACTGTTAAAAAAACTGCACCAGTGCAAGTTGGAACTGATACTTGGAGCAGTGTAACTTCATACTTTGATGGTGGTAGTGGACTTAAAACTAATGGTAAGCTATTTAGATGGGGTAGAGTCTATGGTGCAGCCTACAATGAGTACACTATTGAAAAAGTACCATTACAACTAGGTACATCAAATTGGAAAGCTCTCTCAAGAGATCATGCTATACGAAATGATGACACTCTTTGGGGGTGGTGGTTCAACTTCAGAGGACAGGTTGGAAATGGTGTTAACACTTTTCAAGTTGATCCAGTACAGATTGATTAAAGCAGCAACACTTTAAGTGTTACTGCTTCTTTAACTTTTTCTACTAATCCTTTAAAATCATTGCAATTGTTACCAAATCTTTATATAGTAGCGATAACTATTTACAATTAAGGATAGAGGCATGCCTATACTAAAGACTGCTTGGCAGATTTTGACTTCGATGAAAACTATGGTGATATTGGTGCTGATATTTGCACTATCGTGTGCAGTAGCAACATTTATAGAGAATGATCACGGCATAGAGACATCGTGGGCACTTGTTTATGGATCTACTTGGTTTGAGATCTTACAGATACTACTTGGCGTAAACCTTGTGGCAAACATTATAAAATTTAAACTTTATAAGAGAAAAAAACTACCAGCTTTTATATTTCACATAGGTTTTCTTGTGATATTGATAGGGTCTGGATTGACACGATATATGGGACATGAAGGTGTGTTGCACATAAGAGAAGGTGAAGCAGAAAATAGAATGCTATCTGCTGATGCGCTTGTGCAGCTTAAAGCTACTAGCGGTGGTGAGACTATCCATGCAGATAAAAAACTCTTTGTCTCCGCAATTGGTGGTAATAGCTTTGAGATGGAGAGTGAAGTTGGCGGCAAAGATATAGAGATAACGCTAAAGAGATATATAAAAAACGCACATAAGACTGTTGTGTCAAGTGAGTCTGGTGAGCCTATTATCTCACTGGTTGTCACAACTCCATATGGACCTGAAGAGCATGTCTTAACAGATGGCGAATATAGTGATCTTGGTCCATTTGCGCTAATCTTTGGTGATAAAGAGCCTACCAATGTAGGTAAACCTTACTTCTTCTTTTATGTTAGAGATGCTCAGATCTTCTTTAGATCTAATGTAAAAACTGGCTGGATGAAGATGAGAGAGCAGACTAGAGGAGTTTTTAACGAGAGAACTGAGTATGCATTTGAGCCAAAAATGATGTATATGATTCAAGGCACACAGATTGTTGCCAAGGAGGCTCTACTAAAAGGTGTTGAGAAAGTTGTATCTGCTGATGAGGTTAAGAGTAGTGTAGAGATTAAAACCAACCTATCTGCGCTTGTTGTAGATGTTGAAGTTGATGGAGAGCATCGTGAGGTAGCTCTTATGGGTAAAGGAAAACGGTACAAAGGGTTTGAGGAGTCATTTACACTTAATGGTGTAGAGATATCACTTGAGTGGGGCTCAAAGCAGCTACTGTTACCGTTTAAGCTCTATCTTGATGAGTTTGTTATGGATAAGTATCCAGGCTCTATGAGTCCATCATCGTATGAGAGTCATGTTACAGTTAGAGATCCAGCAAATAGTCAAGAGTTTCCATATAGAATCTATATGAACAATACACTAGAGTATGGAGGCTATAAGTTTTTTCAATCAAGTTATGATCAAGATGAGAAGGGGACTATTTTGTCTGTAAACCATGATCCTGGTAAGTGGCCGACCTACTTAGGGTACACACTGTTGGCGTTAGGGCTATTTTTGAACTTTTTTAATCCAAATGGTAGATTTGGAAAGCTAGCACGCAAGCGATATACGCGTGGCATAGCATCAAGCGTATTAGCAATTGTAGCTCTTGTAGCAGTAGTAGGAACCGATACACTACATGCACAAGATGGTCATGAGGGTCACAACCATGCACCTGGAGAGCATGTCTATGCTCCAGAGCCACCAAGTATAAGTGAAGTTTATGAGACTGTAAAAAAGATTGATCAAAAACATGCTGATCACTATGCAACAATGTTGGTACAAGATAACAGTGGACGGATTAAACCGCTTGACTCATACTCTATTGAAATTCTCAATAAAGTACACGGTTCTGATACAATTTTAGATCTAAACCACAATCAAGTTATACTTGGTATGAGTGTTATGCCATCGTTTTGGCAGCGCATTGATATGATCAAGGTACGACATCCTGAAGTTAACAAGATTCTTGGTATCTCTCCTGATCAAAAATATTTTGCTTTTGAAGATATATTTGATGCCCAAGGTAACTATAAGTTGGGCAAAGCAGCAGAAGAGGCACTGCGTAAAAGACCTGCTGAGAGAGGCAAATTTGAGAAAGAGATTTTAAAAGTAGATGAGAGAGTTAGTATAGCTTATATGGTCTATACAGGTGGCTTTATGAGAGTGCTGCCTATCAAAGATCATGAGGGTGATAAATGGATAGACCCATCGTCTGCTCTTAAAGAGTTCGAACCAGCTCAAGCAGAAGAGATTAGTGCTATTTTACAACAAAACATGAGTGGTCTTCGTGAGGGTATGGTTAGTGGAGATTGGAGTAGGGCTGATGAGGCAGTTGAGAGAATTAAAGCATTTCAAGCTAAGTATGGTGGTGATGTCTCTCCTGCACAGCTTCGCATAGATGCAGAGCTACTCTATAACTCACTAGATCTTTTCAATAAGCTAGTGCCAGTCTACCTTCTAAGTGGGTTTTTAATGCTCTTCTTGATTTTTGCGCGTCTTGTTAAGCCATCTATTGATATTATGACACCAACTAAGATAGTTGCAGCCATACTGTTTGTAGCATTTTTGGCACACACCTTTAATCTGGGGCTACGATGGTATATTGCAGGACATGCCCCATGGAGTAATGGCTATGAAGCGATGCTCTATATCTCTTGGTCCATCATGCTAGCTGGACTTCTCTTTGCTAAGCAGTCTGAATTTGCTATATCAACAACTGCTATCTTCTCGGGAGTGACACTTTTTGTAGCACATCTTAGCTGGCTAGATCCACAGATAACAACACTTGTTCCTGTGCTTAAGTCTTACTGGCTCACTATACATGTCTCTATCATTACCGCTAGTTATGGGTTTTTAGGGCTTAGTGCCATGTTAGGCTTCATAGCGCTACTTCTCTTCATTATGCTAAGGTTTGGCAATAGTGCTACTAAGGAGCAGATTGTTCTCAATATCAAAGAGACTGCTAGAATCAATGAGATGTCAATGATAGTTGGACTTGCTCTGCTTGCTGTTGGTAACTTTCTTGGTGGAGTCTGGGCAAATGAGTCTTGGGGTAGATACTGGGGCTGGGATCCAAAAGAGACTTGGGCGCTAATCACAATTCTTGTCTATACAGCGATACTGCATCTAAGATTTATACCATCTGTATGGAACCAGTTTAACTTTGCAGCTGTCTCGCTTGTAGCATACAGCTCTGTGATTATGACCTATTTTGGTGTTAACTACTATCTGTCTGGTATGCACTCATATGCATCTGGTGATCCTGTGCCTATTCCTGGTTGGGTTATGCCTGCTATAGGTATAATAATACTCTTTATAGTTGCCGCTTTTTTAAATCGAAAAGAGTTTGCGCGTATAGATAAGTTGATGCCAAAAACATGACTTAGGCAGTTTTTACTGCTTATTTCAGCTTGGTTTTATAATAATCTGATATTATGATTGTTATAAGGATAAGCATATGAAAAAGGTTATTGTTACATCTATCTCTTGTCTGCTCTTGGCAAGTTCTCTTCTTGGCTCTCAAAAGTTAGAGTTTAAGGAACGGCTCTATGACTCTGTTTTTAAAAAAGCACAGAGTGGTGATGCTGCTTCTGAATTTGCTCTTGGTGAGATCTACTATCTGGGTTTCCTTGGTGAAAAAGATTATGAAAAAGCTGTTGAGTGGTTTAAAAAAGCTGCAGTGCAGGGACACAAAAAAGCTCAATACAACTTAGGCTATATCTACTTTGTAGGTAAAGGCGGATTTCAAGACTACAAAGAGTCGTTTAAGTGGTTTGAGAGCTCCTCTACAGATCCAAAAGCAGCGCGTTATCTAGCACATATGTATCGTGATGGCTTGGGTGTTAAAGCAGATAGCAAACTTGCTATGAAGTGGTATAGAAAAGCTGCCGATTTTGGTTATCCAGACGCACAGTTTACTTTGGCAAACATGTTATTGGAGAGTGGAGATAATGAAGAGGCACTTAGGTACCTACAAAAATCTGCTATGCAGAGCTATTCAGATGCCCAGTATCAGCTTGGCAATATGTATAAAAATGGTAATATTGTTGAAAAAAATGAGCTCAAGGGTGCTAGATTGATCAAAAAAGCTATGGAAAATGGCTACAATGCTACTCATTAGGCTCCATTAAAGCACCATATTAGTAATTTACTAGTATCATAACGATAATGAATCATCGATATATTAATGGTAGTACATGGACATAGTTATTGTTTTAGCTCTGCTTGTAGCTTCTGGAACATTTTCAGGGCTTACAATAGGGCTTATGAGCCTCTCTATAGATGAGGTCTCTAGACTCTCAGATCTTGGCGATAGAAATGCTATTAAAGTTCTGCCAATCATCAAAAAAGGCAATCTGTTACTAGTAACACTACTACTAGGCAACACAGCTGTTAATGCAACTCTCTCTATATTTTTAGGAGGTGTTGTAGGTGAGGGCGTGCTTGCTGGTGTTATCTCTACAGCACTTATATTGATCTTTGGTGAGATTATTCCTGCAGCAGTTTTGACTAAACATGCTCTCTTTGCAGGGGCTAGGGTCTCTGATCTTGTAAGAGTGATCATTTTTGTCTTCTACCCCATAGCTGCTCCAATTGCTATGATATTAGATCGACTTTTAGGTGAGCAGGTACCAACACTTCTTAGTCGTAAAGAGCTAAAACATGTCATAGAGACTCATCATAGCTCAGACAATAGTGATATAGATGCTCTTGATAGAGACCTGTTACTTGGCGCACTATCGCTTCAAGAGAAGACTGCTAAAGCCATTATGACCCCTAGAGATAGAGTTCATACTCTAAAAGCCAAAGATAGACTATCGCAAAAGCTTGTAACTCACATGAAAGAGCTTGGATACACAAGGTTTCCAGTTACTAGACGCGATAAAATTGTGGGTGTTTTAAATATTAAGCATTTAGTTGGTTTGGAGTTGGACTCACTGAAGGTAGAAGATTTTATTGATAAGACAAAACTGCTACATATACACTCCGATCTTAAAACAGATGATATGTTAAATCAGATGATCAAAAAAAAGATCCACATGGCGGTAGTTGCTGATGGCTCAAGATGGGTTGGCGTACTCACAATGGAAGATGTGCTAGAGGAGTTGGTGGGGCAAGAGATTACAGATGAGTTTGGACACTAATCAATCTTCGTTTTTAAGTTTTTGTGCCGCTATGTGGTTGATATAGACCTGTAAGTTCTCCTCTATCATCATAGCATAATCTTTAAATAGTGTCTCTTTAATCTGCTCTTTCTCTTTTGCCATATCTTCTGCTACTAGTGAGACTTCATAAGCGCTATATCTAGCTGATGCATACCTAAGTGCTGCTCCTATGGCTCCAGATTTATCCTCTTGTGCAAGAGTATTTGCTAGGTTGATAAATTTATCCGCATTTGTATAGAGAGTATCACGCTCTTTGGTAAGTTTTTTGCCCATTTTAACCCTTTTTTAATAGTTTTGAGATTTTAACTTGCAGTCTTAACCACTCTTTTTGTCTCATAAGTGGAAATCCGCCATAGACACCACTCTCTTTAATATCTTTGCTCACTCCACCTCTAGCAGCTATCTGGGTGAGAGGGGCTATCTCTAGGTGCCCAGCTACAGCACTTTGACCACCAAGTACTACATGATGTCCAAAAGTTGTAGATCCTGCTACGCCAGACTGTGCTACCATAACGCTATATTCGCCTATATTGCAGTTGTGTCCAATCTGTACTAAGTTATCTACTCTTACACCTTTTTTGATGATAGTGCTAGAAAATACTGCTCTATCTATAGTGCTATTGGCTCCAATCTCAACATCATCTTCTATAATGACATTGCCATTTTGATGTATTTTTATATGTCTACCATCACTAGTTGTGGCAAATCCAAATCCATCTGCTCCTATAACTGCACCTGAGTGTATGATGCAGTTGTCTCCTATATGAGTATCTCTATATATGGTTGCATTTGGATATATGGTTGTATTGTCACCTATATGTACATGGTTGCCTATAAAGACATTTGGCATTATGTGTGAGTTCTTGCCGATAGTAGAGCCTAAGCCTACATACGCTCCACTCTCTATAACGCTACCTTGACCTACTATAATTTGTGCTGCATTATGTTCTAGTTTTGGTGGTGCAAATAGTGCAGATGCAAGAGCTAAAGCAGTGTATGGCTCATCGACTACTAGAGCAATTGTTTTTGGTGGTACTGCCTCTCTCATAGCCTCTGTCACAAAAACTGCTGCTGCTTCTGTTCGCTTTAGCTCACTCTCATACTTGCTATTTTCCAAAAAACTAAGTTGTGATGGTGTAGCTGCATCTAGTGAGTTTAAAGCCTCTATCTCTATACCAGAACCTCTAGGCTCAAGGTGTAGCGCAGCACATATATCTTCTAACTTCACCTACTGCTCCAGTGCTACAGAGCCACTTCGCACTATCTCTTTTGGATTAAATCTCTCAATAGCGCTTAAGAAGTTTGAGACCCTTGTTGGCTCATCTACTACCATAACAATAACCGTATCTCGATTGGCATTTACTATCTTACCATTGTAGCTACTGCTTAATGCTTCTATGTCACTTAAAGATGTTGAGATGGTAAATTTTACCAACGCCATCTCTTTTTCTACTAGCTTGGTGTGCTCATATACTTTAAGTACAGGTATGAGCTTGTGTAACTGCTTTGTGATCTGCTCTATAACTCTTGACTCACCCGATGTGACTATGGTGAGTCTTGAGTACTCTGATGATGGTATTGGTGCTACTGTAAGCGACTCTATGTTGTAGCCACGCGCAGAAAAAAGATCTGTAATGCGCGATAGCACACTTGCTTCGTTGATTACTATAACAGAGACTACTCTTCTCTCATTGTCCATTATCTATCCTTATCATCTAACATCATATTGAAGAGCGAACCACCTGCTGGAACCATAGGAAGAACATTCTCTAGTCTCTCAACCGTCACATTGATTAGAGCAACAACATCAGCATCAACAGCATCTTTGAGTGCTTTATCAAACTCCTCTTTAGTAGATACATCATAACCAACACCACCAAAGCTCTCTACAAGTTTAACAAAGTTTGGCTGCACACTTAGATCAGTCTGTGCATATCGTTTATCATAAAAGAGTGTCTGCCACTGACGAACCATACCAAGATAGTGGTTATTTAGTATGATATTGATAACTGGTAGATTCTGCTCTACAGATGTCATAAGCTCTTGTATATTCATAAGTATTGAGCCATCACCAGTTATATTTATGCTAACACGCTCTATGTCACCTCTCTTGACACCAAGTGCTGCTGGAAAGCCATATCCCATAGTACCAAGCCCACCTGAGCTTATAAACTGACGAGGACGGTCAAATGGGTAGTATTGAGCTGTCCACATCTGATGCTGTCCAACATCAGTGCTTATGTTGGCATCTTTGCCAAGTAACTCTCCAACACGCTCTACAACCCACTGCGGTTTTAGTGTATCTGATGAGTCATCGTAAGCTAGTGGATGTATCTGCTCAAAATGTTCACACATCTCTCTCCATGGTTCATATTTTGATGAGTCTATCTTCTCTTTAGCAAGCTCTAGGAACTCTTTGGTTACAAGAGCAACATCACCCACTATGGGGTAGGTAGCATCCACAAGTTTTGAGATACTTGCTGGATCTATATCGACATGTATTACACCAGCATTTTTAGCAAACTCACTAAGTTTGCCTGTGACTCTATCATCAAACCGTGCACCAAGACCTATGATGAGATCTGTCTCACTCATTGCCATGTTGGCAGCGTATGAGCCATGCATACCAAGCATAGAGATTAGAAGAGGGTTGGAAGCACCCATAACGCCACGCGCCATAAATGTTTCAACTGCAGGTATACCAGTAAGAGCAGCAAACTCTCTAACACTCTTAGAGGCGTTAGCATTAACAATACCACCACCAAGATATAGTAGCGGACGCTTTGATGCGGCTATGGCCTCTATTGCTTTTTTGATCTGCCTAGCATTGCCTTTGGTAGTGGGCTTGTATGTCTGCATAGATACGCTAGTTGGGTACTCAAACTCAGCCAATTGTGCTGTGACATCTTTTGGTATATCTACATGTACAGGACCTGGTCTACCTGAAGATGCTAGATAAAATGCCTCTTTAAGTACATGCGCAAGATCTGATGCATCTGTTACTAAGTAGTTGTGTTTGGTGCAAGATCTGCTTATGCCTACTGCATCTATCTCTTGAAAAGCGTCTGTTCCAATGAGTGACATCGGGACTTGACCGCTTATCACAACTATAGGAGTTGAGTCCATGTAGGCATTTGCAAGACCAGTGACTGCATTGGTAAAACCAGGTCCTGATGTGACCATAGCTACACCAACCTTACCAGTCACTTTTGCATAACCTTCAGCAGCATGTACAGCCGCTTGTTCATGTCGTGTGAGTATATGTTTGAAGTGATCTTGTTTATAGATCTCATCATATACATTCATGATAGCACCACCAGGGTATCCAAATACAGTATCAACACCCTCGTATTTTAGTGCTTCTATAACCATCTGTGCGCCATTGAGTTGCATGGCAAGCTCCTAAGTTTGGAAATTGGTAGCAATTATAGCAAACTAAGCTATGAGAATTGTTAAACATAGTAAGAATACTATGGATTAAGAAATACTAACGCTCTTATGATACTTTTGCAATAGAGAAGAGTTCTTATATTTTCAATATTTTATGATCAAATATTGACATAGATAAATTTGAAAACTAGATTGTTATTGATCCAGTTGGCAAATTTAGTAACAATAGAGTAATTTACAAAAGAGCCTATAATAGGCTTTCCTATGTTAGAGCTATTGGAGAATAGAGGTATCTACCTCACATACTCAGCTCTAGCTTTACATATATACGACACGCTACTATTAGAATCTTTGTAGCAACAGCCAGCTTCAAAACTTATACAAGTTATCTCTCCTTCACCGTTTCCAATAAATAACTTGGTGCCATCTTTATTGAACTTAAAAAATCTAAAATTGGAACCGTTCCAATTCCCAACAACCTTCTCAGTCTCAAACATAACCCCATCACCATAATAGCCAAACTCATTCTTTAATTGTGCTGAGTTGTCCACAATGTTCGTATCATTATTGTCACTACTATCACTATCACTTCCATAGCCTGTGTGCAAAAATAATAGTGTTGCTAAGGGTATTGTGCTTATATATTTCATGTCTAATGATAGTCTGCATATGTTGGTCTTGTTTTACATAGATGATTGCCTGCTGATGCACTGATATTAGAGTCTGCAAAACAACATCCAGCCTCAGCACTTAGGCATGTGTATACTGTGCTGTTCGGCACCCCTGCTTCAATCCATGATCCTGGTAAAATCATGGTAAGCTGCGTACCATTCTTGTTGACACCGTAAACTCCCGCATGTACATAAGAGAGTTGTTTTCCAGATCTAGAAAAAGTACCATTTTTATCAAATGTAATCCACACAGCTAGGTCTTCCCAGCCCCCAACAATCTTCTCGGTCCCAAACATAACCTCATCACCATAGTAGCCAAGATCGTTCTTTGGTTGTAAAGAGTTGTCAACTGTAAAAGATGCAGTATGGTTTGTATCATTGGTATCACTACTGTTACTATCACTTCCGCACCCTGTTTGTAAAAATAGCAGTGTTGCCAGAAGTATTGTGCTTATATATTTCATGTCTCTCTCCTTACCACATTGATGTTACGGAAACAGCCATATTTAACTCTGCATTAGTGTTTGGACTGTATGTATTATGCCTACATATATATAACCTATAAGTACTGTTTGTATGTTTTGGGTCAAAGTCTG
>Ga0256834_1002144_pt1 | contig 12704 bp, 6 predicted proteins | sample 4281140metaG_FD_190536 | JGI IMG/M metagenome (GOLD analysis project Ga0256834, IMG submission 190536) | Hydrothermal vent microbial communities from East Pacific Rise, Pacific Ocean - 4281-140 | ecosystem: Environmental > Aquatic > Marine > Hydrothermal vents | place: Pacific Ocean: East Pacific... | reverse complement strand
TAATAAATTTATTATTTCCTCCTTATAAATAAAAGTTGCAATTACAGCAGAAGATACTAAAACTAGTGTAGTAATAATTAAATAATAAAGGGCTTTTCTCAGCAATTTCACACAGACAAAAATTTAAGGGTAAAAGTATAAAATATTAACGGTTTTCAACTTTCTCAATTGGACTCAAATAAATGAATAAAATATTTTTCTTAAAATAATATCAAGTGCTTGTGTATTAAATTTTCTATACTACATTTGCAGTCCCGTTTAATGAAGGGGGTAATAAAACGAAATAATTATTACTTTATTTTATTGCAAAAACGGGCTCTTAGCTCAGTTGGTTCAGAGCACCTGCCTTACAAGCAGGGGGTCGCAGGTTCGAATCCTGCAGGGCCCACATTGATAAAAAAGCACTTACAAAGTTATTTTGTAAGTGCTTTTTTATTGGTTTACCACTTGGTTTACATTTAATCTAATTACTTATCCTGCTTATATAATGCACGGTAATCGTAACTATTTTATCAACTATTACCGTTTCCCTGCTCCATGTTTCTTTTGTACGTGCAAACTATTATACATTTTGTGTTACACATTTTGCGTATAACCTGAGTTCGGGATAAGGAATAGCTGACAGCATTTCTTATCCCGAACTCAGGTGTATAGGTGGGAATCGAACCCGACTTGGTGCGCTGCCTTTCATTCACGCATTTCCCCGAGATTATCAGGGCTTCTTTCTTTGAACTAACCAAACCGCCTATCGGTCTATACATTTCATATTATTAACAGTGTTGCTCCTCTGCAGTTCTTGTTCACAAACAAATGACGAGAACTCAGGATATGAACTAAAATAATATCTCAAGCTCATGATCACTCATTCATTAACGTCTCTATTTCATCAGCTTCAATCGGTATATTTCTCATTAAATTAAAAACATCGTCTTTCTGAATCACAATATTGTCCTCTAAGCGAATGCCAAAATTTTCTTCAGGTATGTAAATACCCGGTTCTACGGTAAATACCATTCCTTCCATAATTGGGCTATAAAAATTACCTACATCGTGTACGTCTAACCCTAAGAAGTGCGAAGTGCCATGCATAAAGTATTTCTTAAATGCTGGGTTTTCCAAGTCCTGATTTTTAATATCTGCTGTATCAATTAACCCCAAGGCTAATAATTCTTTCTCCATTACTAAGCCTACTTCTTTATTATAATCGTTAATAATTGTTCCAGGCCTGAGCATATCGGTTGCCTCATTTTTCACACGAAGAACTGCATCATACACTGCTCTTTGTCGGTCGGAGAATCTTCCGTTCACAGGGATTGTCCTCGTCATATCAGCATTATAATTTCCGTACTCAGCACCTACATCCATTAACAATAAATCACCATCCTTGCACGCTTTTTTATTCTCTACATAATGAAGCACACAGGAATCGAGCCCACTTGCAATAATTGGCTGGTAAGCAAAGCCCATGGATTTGCTTTTAATAAACTCGTGAATATATTCTGCTTCTATTTCGCATTCGTTTACACCTGGTTTCACAAACTTAAGTGCCCTTCTAAAACCAGCTTCGGTTATATCACAGGCAATTTGTAACATATCAATCTCCTCTTGATCTTTAACAGACCTTAGCTCGTGCATAATTGGAGCAGAACGTTTATACGAATGATTTGGGTATTTTTTATGACACCATTTTGAAAAACGATCGTCTTTCGTTTCAACATCCAACACGGCTCGAGTATGCTCGTTGGAGTTGATATAGACATGTTCGGCCTCCACCATTAATGTATTTAACACTTGCTCAAATTCAGAAACCCAATAAATGGTTTCAATACCAGAAATTTCTCTGGCTTCCTCTTTAGTAAACTTATGCCCTTCCCACACCGCAATTAATGGGCTGGTTTTCTTTAAAAACAAAATCTCTCTTTGGCTATTAATTGGGTAATCTGGCATCAACAATAAAATGGTGTCTTCTTGATCGATACCAGTAAAGTAGAGCAAATCATTATTTTGCCTAAAAGGCATTACACCGTCTGCATTGGTAGGCATAATATCGTTCGAATTAAAAATTGCCACTGATTTCAAGGCTATTTTTGAAGCTAATCGCGCTCTATTTTTAATATATAATTGTTTAGAAGGAGGTGTATATCGCATTATATTATTGTTTATTTGAAGTGTACAAAGTTACATCTTGTTTCAATAATTATGAGCCCAGGCATCATACCTCTTACAAAATATCATTGTAACCCAACAAAGAGTTAAGGGGAAAAATACTTCCTTAGAAACAACATACCCTTCTTATTGACTATTTTACTTCGCTATAAACAAAAACTCGCTGCCGGCTTCATCATCTCCAAATGAACCATACCTTGGGGTTGTGAGGAGCTTTTGCATACTTAGGTTAAGCTCTGAAAAGGTAAGAAGTCTGTCTTCCCCTCCATTTGATTTTAATGCTTCGAGGAAGCGTACCGCAAATGGCGAATGGTTACCCAGCACTCCATCCGAAACATATTCTTTACTCCCACTGGTGAGGAATTTACGTGTTTTGGTCGAAAGTTTTTTAATGATGTATTCGGTGTTATCAATTTCGTCATATATACTTCTTGATGAGGCAAGTATAGGGTCAAAGGTACCTCCAAAACATACATCCATTACCAGGGCAATATGGTCGCACGGAATATTATTGATGTTGCCCCGCAACCGGTTATGGCTGATGTAGCTATTTTTACTTGGGTCGTTTGCCCGCGAATTACGGGCTACTATAAAGCCTTCACCCGCAACATCATCATACTGGCCATGGCCGGCAAAAAATATAAATAATTGATCCTGCGGTTTATACTTTAAGAGTGCATACTCCCTTAAAACAATCATTACTTTGTCCTGATCGGGGTTTTCTACAATTTTAACCTCGAAGCCATATCGCTGTTCCAACTCTCTGGCAATGGCTTTGGCATCGTAAATGGGGTTAACCAAATCGTTCCAATTATCGTACTGGTCGGTTGCAAACAGGATGGCGTAGTCCTTGCGATCCATGGTAAGCGCATCTTTTAAGGCATCCATACCTACTATAACCGAACGGTAATCGGTTACAACCCCTCCGTCTTCATTCTCTGCCCTTACCACTATGTAATTTTGCCCATTGGGCAGATAAATACTTTTATCTATTTGGGCATGCCTGTCAGATTCCGGTTCAATATCCCTGTACGTAGCAGGCTTTTTACCCAAAGACCTGAGAACACCAATACTTACTTTTTTTAAAGGAACTGTGCTCTCCACGTTTGCTTTAACACTTATTCGATTCTCCTTACTGCTTGTAAACTCCAAACCGGGTAACACCCATGTTATTTTAGGGAGAGTAGTGGTGGTAACCGGTGTAGAAAATGTTAATTCCATTGTATTGGTACGATCCGATACCGTTTGCGCATGGGTATTGAAAGTGATTACCAACAATACGAATGCTAAGGTGATAGTGTGTTTCTTTTTCATGGATTTATAGTTTTGTTTTTGATAATTCAGAGCGCAACTCCAACCCGATAGCTATCGAGCCGCACTCTGAATATGTAATAGCCCACCAGTTACAAACACGGAGCGCGACTCCAAGTCGCACTCCGTGTGAAACCGGCAGGCAACTTTTTATTTTCATCGTACTATAAGTTTCTTTTGAATTGGGGTTATATTACTATTATTAAACCGCAACCTGTATATAAACACTCCATTTATACTTTGCCGGGCAGTGCCTGTAATATCCCAGGTAAATTCATAGTATCCGGGGGCATATACACCATCTGCCAGGGTGGTGATATGCCTGCCACTGATGTCGTAAATAGTAAGTGTTAAGTTTTTACTGCCAAACCCTGCAGGCAACACTACCGGTATGGTAGTTTGTGTATTTGCAGGATTTGGATACGCAGACCCTAATAACAGGCCTTCGGGAATTACCGCCTCGCCATCGGAAACAAAATATATCTCGAATTGAAAATCTCCATTGCGTAAATCAACCGGATGGCTGCCTACAGCTTTCATATCCACCATTTTTCCGGAAGATTTATCCAGCAAATAAAGATTGGATTGTTTGCCCTGCAGTGCCGCCATATCCCAGGCCAGTTGAGAAATTCCTGTGGTATTATTAGAGGCCAGTGTAAACGGCCATGTATAATTTGAAGCAGTTGGCACCACATCGGTAGAAAACCATGGGTAGAAATAATCCTGGTGTTCGGTAGTTAAATCGGTATAAACCATAAACCTGGGTACTGCCATTGCATCGTACCTGTCCTTTAACAACGAAGCATCGGGGTGCATACCAAAACCTCCCATCCATTTTTCTCCGATACCAGTTAAAAGGTTCAGGCCAATCATCCATTCCTGCTCATCTATATCATCACTTTCAATCTTTCTGCCGGGCGAACTTATTCGGCCTCCTGTACCGGCCGAACGGGGGTCAACAATAACCGAAGTGGCTTCATCTGACCATACAAACCCTCCGCTAAAGGGTGTCATTACATCGCTTGTAGATTGAGCCCGGCCTTTAAATACCTGCAGACTCTCTACACCTGTAACGGTTGGATTATCGAGGATTACCTGCTCCCACGATATATTTACAGGGTACGGGTTACCAATCAGGCTCCAACCCTTAGCCAGTGGCATGGTAAATGGAAGTTGCGAATTAACCTGACCTGCACCCACTTTTACAGTTAGCTTTTCTTTGGCATTAAACCAATAAGCTTCGCCTATTTGTGCCTGACCGGTATTAAAATTAACATAATCATTAGTACTGTTGCGATACCGCACAATGCGCCAGTCGTACTCATGGCGGGCGGGGTCGTAATCGGCAAAAATGGTACTGATGGATTTGTTATCCAGTTTATAAGGAATGGAGAATAAATTCCAGGTTTGATCGGTGCCTCCAAACAGTTCAAAAGGAATAGCAGGGCTTTGGGCTGCCGCAAAGGATTTGGAGATTGTGCCGGTAGCGGTTTTCGTATCACTACCGTCATCTACAGTTACTTCAAACTGAACCCCCAAATTATCCAGCATAGCCGGCAGGATGGTAAATAGATATTTACCATTTGTTTCCGGAGCCAACACCTGGTCGGAACCCCAGGTATTTGCAAGATTTTTTTTATATTTTAAGGTTACAGAATAATTACCCAGCCCGCCACTGACCGAAATTTCAACGACCGAGCTTGCCTGTTCTGAATCAAACTCTGAATCAAACGATAAGGTAACCTCCAGTGGTGAGGTATTTACACCAGTTGTTACTGAAACAATATTAGAATAGCCGGAAACACCGGTAGCATTGCCTGCTTGCAACCTGTATTTATATTCGGTGGCTGCGGTAAGGCCGGTTACATCGGCATAAAGCTGGCCGGTAATTGAATCTCGTACTGTAGTGGTAAAATCATCCTCTGAAACCTCCAGAATATAATAACCTGCTCCGGTAACAGAGTTCCAGGTAGCCTGAAACGAGCTTGTTGTGATACTAGCCGCTGCCGTGGCCACAGGATTAGCCGGAATGGTAAGAAAGCTAACGGCTGGTGAATTGGGGGATTGCCCCGAACCGTTTTCTGAACGCAGGCGGGCTTTGTAACTTGTACCGGTAGCGAGCCCGGTAACCTCCACATTAGTACCTGAAACCACTTTGCCATTAAAACCGCTTAGGAAATTCCCGAAATCATCCAATGATACATCCACCCGGTAGTTATCCACATTTCCTGAAACTGCCAGCCAGCTAAGCAAAGCAGTGGTTTGGGCAATATCGGCAACATCAACGGCATTTAATGCCGGGGTGGTTGGTTTGGTAAGCACGGCAATTGTATTTGAATTGGCCGATGTACCTCCTGCATTGGTTGCCCGAAGCCGGTAGCTGTAATTGATACCCGGATTTAAACCCGAAATAGTAGTTGCAGATACATTTCCAAGTGATTTTTCCTCGTAACCTCCAACATAGGTTGTAAAATCATCTGTAGAAACATCAATGGTATAACCGGTTGCCCCGGTAACAACATCCCAGCTTACCTCAATGCTATCCTGAGATACCGAAGTGGTTAACGGAGCAGGCGCATCCGGAATGGTTATCTGGTTTCCTCCCAAAGGAGAGGTTACTAAATAGTTATAATAACCGGTTGACCCGTTATAGGAAAAAATAGCATAATAATACGCTGTACCTGAACTTAGGCCGGTAACCGGAAAACCGGTTGCATTTCCAACATAAGCCACTGTACTGCTTCCAATTGAATTGCCTGCCGTATATTCTGTACCGTCTGTAGGCATATCATCGGGAGATACACCGGCTTTTTGTAACACAAGGTAACCGGCCGGGCTACCGGTTGCAGCGGTAAAGGAGACAGAAAAGCCTGATTCAGTAATAGCCGAAAACGATATTCCTGTTGCCTGGGTCGCAGGTTCATTGGCTAATGTATATTGATTGCCTTCCAGAGGTACGGCAGTTAGATAATTGTATGTTCCGGTTGTGCCATTATAGGAAAAAACAGAGAAATAATACGCTGTAGATGCATTAAGGCTGCTAACCGTAAATGAAGGAATACTCCCAACAAACACTACTGTACTACCTCCTAACGCATTGCCAATAATGTAATCAGTAGCATCAACAGGTAGTTCTACCGGAGCTGAACCTTCTTTCATCAAAGCGATATAACCGGCAGGGCTTCCTGCTGCTGGAGTAAACGAAATACTGATGGAAGCATTTGTGATAGCAGAAAAGGTGATTGCGGTAGGTTGCGCTGAAGGTTCATTATCTGGTTCGGTAGTTACCGAAACAGCATTAGAATAGCCGGAAACACCGGTAGCATTGCCTGCTTGCATCCGGTACTTAAACAGTGTGTTAGCGGTAAGCCCGGTTACATCGGCATAAAGCTGGCTGGTAATTGAATCCCGTACTGTGGTGGCGGAAAAATTATCCTCTGATACCTCCACTATATAATAATCGGCTCCGGTAACGGAGTTCCAGGTAGCCTGAAACGAGCTTGCTGTGATACCAGATGCTGTTGTGGCCACAGGATTTGCCGGAACGGTTAAAAAACTAACGGTTGCTGAATTGAGGGATTGCCCCGAACTATTTTCTGAACGCAAGCGTGCTTCGTAACTTTTTCCAGGTTCAAGGCCGGTGACGGTAACGGATGTTGATGTTGTGCTTAATCCATTAAAACCACTAATAAAATTCTGGAATCCATCATCTGATACATCCACCCGGTAGTTATCCACAATTCCTGAAACTGCTTGCCAGCTAAGTAAAGCAGTGGTTTGGGCAATATCAGCAATATCCGGTGAATTAAGTACCGGGGTGGCGGGTTTGGTAAGGCCCGTTTGCACATTGGAATTGGGAGATTCTCCTGAACTGTTTCGGGAGCGTACCCTAAACCAATAATTAGTGCCGGGGGTAAGGGCCACTGTACCCGCATCAACGCCAATGTTCAGGGAAATACCGGTTACAGTTAAGGGGTAACCCGGGAGTATGGTAGGTGAGGCAAAATCAGTAGAGGATACTTCTACCTGGTAATCATCCACCACTCCGGAAACTGCCCCCCAACCAATGACAATACTTGTTTGAGTTATATCCGTACTCGGATCAACCGTGTTTAACACAGGGAGGGTGGGTTTGGTAAGAATGACAAGGGTGGTGGAGTTAGCTGATTCCGTATTAAATTGGTTGTAAGCTCGTATTCGCACATAATACTGCGTGCCGGCAGTTAATCCGGTAAGGCTTTCATTTAAGGTAGCCGCATCGGTAATGCTTTTAGGCGCATAGCCGCTTATGAAACCTGAGAAGGCAGCATCGGTACTTACTTCTAATTTATACCCCTGTGTATAAGCCGGTTGATTCCAACTAAATGCGGTGGTTGTTTGTTCTACCGTAGTTAAACTTAATACCGGGGCATCGGTAACGGGTATTACATTTACCAGCCAATCCTGACTTACCCCCACCTCGGAGGTTACGGTATAAGTAACTTCGCTGGAGTAATCGGTGGAGGAAACTAATACAGAAGCACCAGGGGAAAGCCCGGAAACCGGTGTAATGGCAGTAAGGTCTGTACCAGCGGCCACCTCAATAAGAACTGTAAAATTGATATTATCAATTGTTGCCGCCCCGGTTTCTTCAGTAATGGTAAAGGTTAGTATATCATTGCCGGTAAAACTACGTTTATACCAGGCAATCTTATCATCATCAAGTGAAGCAGAGAGCACATCCATATCCCCATCCCCATCCAGGTCAGCCGCATAAACGGAATTAGCCCCATTTGCTGTGGTAGTGATGGCCGGTTGGGTAGTAAAAACCCCTGCCCCGTCATTCCTATACCACAAAATTCTACTATCAAACCGGGAGGCAGAGAGCACATCCATATCCCCATCCCCATCCAGGTCAGTGGCATACACTGATTTGGCTCCATTTGCTGCGGTGATAATTACTTGCTGTGCTCCAAAACTGCCTGCCCCATCATTCATATACCAGGCAATCTTATCGTCATTACCGGAAGCAGAGAGCACATCCACATCCCCATCTCCATCCAGGTCGGCCGCATAAACGGAATAGGCTCCATCCGCTGTTTCGGTGATGGCCGTTTGCGCGGTAAAAAACCCTGCCCCATCATTTTTATACCAGGCAATCTTATCGTCATACCAGGAAGCAGAGAGCACATCCATATTCCCATCCCCATCCAGGTCAGCCGCATAGACTGATTGGGCACCATCTGCTGCGGTGGTGATGGAAGATTGAGCGGTAAACCCACCAGTCCCATCATTCATATACCAGGCAATCTTATCGTCATACCAGGAAGCAGAGAGCACATCCATATCCCCATCCCCATCAAGGTCAGCCGCATAGACGGAATAGGCTCCATCCGCTGTTTCGGTGATGGACGGTTGTGCGGTAAAAAACCCTGCCCCATCATTTTTATACCAGGCAATCTTATCATCATTCCAAGAAGCGGAGAGCACATCCATATCCCCATCCCCGTCCATGTCAGCTGCATATACTGAGCTGGCTCCATCCGCTGTGGTGGTGATGGATGGTTGGGTAATAGCAGTATCCGGTGCAAAAGGAGATAATATGGTAAAATTAGTAGGAGCCTGGGAAGATGCATAACCTGTTGGGGAAGTTAATACTACATCAACCAAACCCGGGGTGATATCAGGTACCGTTACTTCTAAAACAGAGGTTGTTGAATTGCCAATATCAATCGTACCCGGTGTGCCGCTAAAGTTAACAGTAGTGTTGTTAACATCAATAGCACTCCCATATATCTTTATAGAACTACCTGCAACGGCTGAGGCTGGCTCGATTCCGGTAATATTGGATATATGGTTTGGATACCAGGCAATTTTATTGTCATTCTCTGAAGCAGAGAGCACATCCATATTTCCATCCCCATCCAGATCGGCCGCATAAACAGATCGAGCCCAACTCGCTGCTTCGGTGATGGCCGGTTGTGCGGTAAATACCCCAGCCCCATCATTCATATACCAGGCAATTTTAGCACCAAAAACGGAGAGTACATCCATATCACCATCCCCATCCAAATCGGCTGTATACACGGATTGGGCTCCAATCGCTTCGGTAGTGATATTCTGCTGAACTCCAAAACTGCCTGCCCCGTCTGTATTTTCATACCAGGCAACCTTAGCGTCATTACCGGAAGCGGAGAGTACGTCCATATCACCATCACCATCCAGGTCTGCTGCATACACTGACCTTGCACCATCCGCTGTTTCGGTGATGGCCGGTTGGATAGTAAATACCCCAGCCCCATCATTCTTATACCAGGCAATCTTATCATCATCACGTGAAGCAGAGAGCACATCCATATCCCCATCCCCATCCATATCTGCTGCATAGACGGATTCAGCACCATTAGCTGCGGTTGTAATTACTTGCTGTACTCCAAAACTACCTGCCCCATTATTCTGATACCAGGCAATCTTATCGTCATTCTCTGAAGCAGAGAGCACATCTATATCACCATCCCCGTCCAAGTCGGCTGCATGCACTGAGTTTGCCCCATATGCCCAGAAGGTTATGCCTTGATCAGCTCCAAAACTGCCAGCTCCATCCATATTTTCATACCAGGTAATCTTATTGATATTATAAGAAGCGGAGAGTACATCCATATCCCCGTCCCCATCAAGGTCGGCCGCATAGACTGAGCTGGCTCCATCTGCATCGGTTATATTTACTTGCTGTGCTCCAAAACTACCTGCTCCATTATTCTCATACCAGTAAATCTTATCGTCATTAAAAGAAGCGGAGAGCACATCCATATCACCATCACCATCTAAATCAGCCGCATACACTGATTGGGCTCCATTTGCTGCGGTGGTAATGGTATTTTGGTTACCAAAAGCACCGGGAGAGGGAGCTGATAAAATGGTGAATTTGAATGCCAATGAATTTACAGAAAAACTGGTAACAATAACATCGCCAGGCCCGGTAGTGGCAGCAGGTACCGTAACAACAAGTTTATTGGCAGTAGCCGAGGTAACCGTGGCTGCAACACCGGCAAAAGTTACCGTATTATTGGCCGGTGTTGGATCAAAATATTTACCGTAGATGGTAACTGTGCTTCCCGGTATGGCTGCGGAAGGTTCAATATGGTTTATTATCGGCATCAGGGCTGCCAGGGCATTTAACCTCCAAATTATGAATGTTGCGAGTATTATTATCTTTTTCATTAGCGTGTGCCTTTTGGTGGGTCTCCTATTTTGTCTTCTTCTTTGGCGGTAAGCATGGGTGCCAGTATGGCCACTGCTGCTACTACTGCAACGCCTACCCCAATAGTGGCTACCAGTGGTATTTTACGTTTTACAATAAAATCGGAGCTAAATACAACTTCATCGCGGTTGCGGCTATCGCTAATTTTAAACCGGTAGGTACCGGGTTTTACATCTTTGGGTATTACCATTGTGGTGTTGCCCACATTGGGTCGCTCTTCAAATACTTTTACCTTTTCATTGCTCTGGTACAGTTCAAAGTTTAAAATATTATCGCCCCTGCCGCCTGTCCATGTAATATCATACGCTTTGCCCCGCTTAAAAACTTTGTAGTCATCAAAGCCATCCAGCGCAATAAAGGGTACGTATATGCTGCCTTTTAACTCCAGGGCAACGCCTCCTGTAAAATCATCGCCCAACTCTTCTTTGGCATGCCAGGTAATTGTTTTGTTACTGCCTACGGCAAGGTTTATACCTACCTCGCCTGTTACTTTTTCAAGGGGTTGTATGTAGTTATCGGTAGAGGTGTAGAGGTAAAGTGAGTATTTACGGTCTTGTTGCTCATCCAGCAGGTCGTAGTTAAGTACAACATCTCCATTGGCCTGTATTTCTACCTGCTTAATGCTTACTTGTTGGGCAATTGCGGTAGTACCTAAAAGATTTATGAAGGCAAAAAGCAGGGTGGTTAAAAGGGTTTTACCGCAGAGGCGCAGAGGCGCAAAGATGCGGAGGCACAAAGTAATTGTGCATAACGGCCTGTGGGGGTAAAAACCTTGGGATTTTGGCAACGATAAAAGCATGGTAATTTAAGTTAGTTGAGTATGACAAACAAGTTATATGGCAATATGGTGTTTTTTTAAAATAATTGCTATACCACAAAAGTGGTATAAGCTCTATTTTTTTTGTATATTACAGATGTAAGTTGTTATGCCTTATGGTTCAGGAGCAAAACACATCAAATAAGTATAATCCAGCAGAATATACTGTTGCAAAAAGCGTATGGGAAATTCATTCTTTTAAAAGCTCGAATAAGGTATTATCCCAAGCATTAAATTATCTCAACAATCTACCTTCAGTAGTTGGCACAGGCCCTGCTGTATCGATAATACTTGATTTAAATACTTCGCTGTTCAAAGGGTATAAGGGAGATTTTCTCAAAGTATTTGGAAGAAGCTTTCAAACAGATATGAATCTGGATGAGCTTGTGTCATCTATTCCACAAACACATAGTGATTTTCTTTTTCGTTATTTCCCGACCTATATAGGCCATATCATTCCCCTGTCATTAAAAAATCGAAGTCACGTAGAATTATTTGCCGAGTTTAAGTATAGAAGAGAAGATTCCTATTATTGGTTAAGTTTACGGTCGTTTAAATATTTTAGCGACCACCAGGAAAACCTAGGTTTTGTAAATGTGGAGTATACAGATATAACGAATGTAAAAAATGATGCGTGTGCAAAATTTATAGTGTATGATAAAAGTGAAGGATACATTGTAAATGAAGTGCTTTATCCAAACGCTGCAATCCTGGATGGTTTAACCCCTAAAGAATTGTCAATTGCTAAACTAATTGCCAAAGGGTTAAGTGATAAGGAAATTGCGGATGTAGAAGGCTCGGCAATAGGTACAATTAAGCAGCACAAAAAGCATATTTTTTCAAAACTGCATATTAATAAATCTACAGAGCTTGTGGCAGTTGCTTATGAATGTGGGTTGGCAAAATAAATTTTACAATGGTTTTGACTCTGGAAGGAATCTTGATATTTTTCTACTCCTAGAAATGTCCTAACTGTGACATACCTTCAAAATTTTTTAATACATTTTGCTGAAATCGAATCTGCACTTACAATATGAGATGATGGTGTGAAACCGAAAGTGTAGCAGTACCTTCTTTTTGGTCTTATTGACAACAAACAATATAACTTCACCTATTTCTCTGTACAGGTTATTTCTGAACAGGCTCTTGTATTTAGTTACCTAATCATTG
>Ga0256834_1002143_pt1 | contig 12722 bp, 10 predicted proteins | sample 4281140metaG_FD_190536 | JGI IMG/M metagenome (GOLD analysis project Ga0256834, IMG submission 190536) | Hydrothermal vent microbial communities from East Pacific Rise, Pacific Ocean - 4281-140 | ecosystem: Environmental > Aquatic > Marine > Hydrothermal vents | place: Pacific Ocean: East... | reverse complement strand
CGATAAATTTACTTATCTCTGAATCTTTGGATCCATCATATTCATCAAATTTTACACCTGAGGACATCTGCAATATATCTTTTATAGAAACACCTTCATATCCACTACCAACAAGTAACGGTACATATTTATCAATCGGGTCTTCGATAGATTCTATCAATCCATCATCAACTGCAATTCCACATAAGGCGGAAACAATAGATTTTGTTGTAGAAAAAGCTACAGATTGAGAAGATGCACTATTTCCACGATAATAATCTTCAAATACTAATTTTCCCTGACTACTAACAGCCAATCCTGTAATAACAAAATCCTCAACCCACTCCTCTATTGTTTTTTCTCCATATGCCAACTTCACTTTTTTTGGAAGTGGTTGAAAATCTATCTCTAATTTGTATGGTTTACTGCTTTTTTGAACAACAATTGATGGATAATCGTTGTGAAAAGTTCTGTACTGTGCCGCTAATTTATCTATATTTACCTCTTCTATATATTTTGGTTTAAATGACTGCTCATAAGAGTCTGCCATAAACAATAACATAACTACTAAAATTCCGATTACTAACATATTAACTTCTCCTGTAATTTTATAATTTAATTTTAAACCTAAGTCCCGAATAGACTAAGACACCATTTTCTACCCTCATTGTTTCTCTAGTACCTCGTCCCAATCCTTCCATAATCGCCTCTGTATCATTTATAACTTGTAAAATTGCTGGATTTTTTTCACCATTTAACATAGTTGTTTCTAGTATGAGAAAATCATTTTTAATCATCAGTTTTAGCTCTTTTATTTGAAAAGCTTTAGGTTTTAATTGGTTAAGTATCTGATAACTTCCAAGGCGGTTTCTCCATGCTTTTGAGATAGGTTTTGGCTCTACTTTTGTGCCAACTAAAAATTTATAATTCTTTATTTGTGCTATGGCTAGATGCTCATTGTCAATCTCTTTAGTATATAACCCTATCGAATCTAGTTCGCTATCTCCTATAGGTATAAAGTTAAAAAGGAGGTATTTTATCGTGTATGTACCGTTATCTTGTTTTTTAAGACCAAAATTTCCTAGTGCAGTTTTGGCGATATAATGTTCGTTTGATTTTTTGGCTACATCTACTTTTCCAAGCATTGTGGCATAAGTGCCTTGAAAATCTGAATCAGTAGAGATGAAAACTTTTTTATGAGATAACTTTTTGCCAGTTTTTGCTTCCCACGCTTTTTGAAGTAGCATATCGGCTATCTTAACAGAATCGGCCGAGTCACTATTTGTCAATACCACAACACCTAACTTTGATTTTGGTGCTACTAAAAATGATGAACGATGTGCTATTGTTGCACCATCATGACCATAAACCATCTCATCTTGAAGTACACTATCATTTATAAACCAACCCAAGCCTATTTTTTCGCCTAAATCAAGTGGAATATTTTCATTTTGTACTTTAAACATCTCTTTTAGTGTATCTGCTTCTAGGATTGTTTTTCCATCTAGTTTGCCTTCGTTGTTTACTATCATTGCAAGTTTGCTTAAATCTCTTGCCGTAGTATTTAATGCACCTGCTGGAATCATTCCAAGGGGATATTCGATAGTCTCTTTTCCTTGGCTATAGGCTTTTGATACCTCTCTACCACTAAGTGCCATCTCAAAATCAGAATCGACCATACCAAGTGGGTTTAGCAAACTATCTTTTAAAAATTCACTGTATTTTTTGCCATTTACCTTTTCTACGGCATCTCCTAAAAGCGTCATAGCAAGGTTTGAATAACTCATTATCTTATTTGGTGGATAAGCTACATATTCATCTTTTATCAGATGCACATGTTCTGTATATGGTAGAGGGTTTTTAGCAAACATTCCATCAACCCAACCTGCAGGAATCCCAGAATGATGAGTCATGATAGAGCGAGGTGTGATGCCATCTGTTGAACCAAAACGACTCTTTATGCTAAACTCTTTGAGATAGGTTTTTAGAGGTTTATCTATATCCATCTTTCCTGATTCAACCAATTTCATAACAGCCATAGCATTAAAAACTTTGCTGATAGAACCTGCTCTATATTTTGTTGTAGGTGTTGCTTTGCTTTTTTGCTTTTTATCAGCATACCCAAATCCCTTTTGCCAAACAATCTTTTGATCATCCACTAATGCGATAGAAAGCCCAACTATATCTTTATCTTTCATCTCTTTTTCGATAAACCAATCCATATACTCTTTAAGATAAGTATAATCACTTTTTTGAATATCTTTAGGTACTACTGGTGCTTTTGTTGAACATCCTATAAATAGTGCAAGTGCAGCAATAATAGGGATGGTTTTTAGTATTTTATTTTTCATAATTTTTCCTTTGTATAATTATTTGATGTGGCACTATATTTTCCTCAACCCATTTTGCTATAAAATTAAGATAACCATTAGCAAAAGCTTTATCTCCAAGAAGTTCTAATTTTATGATAAACCATATTCCAGGAATAATTTCATCAAAATAGTTACTTTTTAAAATACCATGGTCGGCTGATGGGAATGTTTTTATAGTCAAGTTATTGTTTTTTGATTTATTAAACTCTTCTTTATATATTTTGGCACTTTCGGCAAAATCAATATTCATATCTTTATCGCCAAAAATTGCCAATGTCGGACAAGTGATATCTTTTAAATTATTTCTAGCATCATAATGCCAGTTTAGCTTTGCAAATTGAAAACGGTTAGCTGTCATAGGTGAACTGTTTTTTTTCAAAGTTTTGGGATAAGTTTCATTGTAGGTTTGGATATACTCGACATAACTAAAAGAATCTGTTAATAACTTATTGCTGTTAGCTTCATATTTAAGGACTTCTTCTATTTGTATTTGAGAAAAACCTTTGCGTGTTAGTCTTGTCTTTGTTAAATACTTCCCTTGATCTATCCAGTTTATTGCACCAGAAATTAAAATCATAAAGTCTGGGTAGTTTGATTTACTTGCTACAATAGGCAAAACCCATCCTGCTTGACTGTATCCTATTAAGCCTACTTTATTTGAAATTATATCCTCTCGTTTCTTTAGCATCTTGATTGCTTCAATAACTTCATCAGCACGCTCATCCATGCTTTGATTTCCCCAGTTTCCTGTCGAATCTCCTACTCCAGCTTTATCCCATGAAAAGGATGCAATTCCTTTTTTTGCTAAATAATTCCATAAAGGACGATAATATCCATAAACATTATAAGGAGTAGCTCCATCGCCATGCACAAATACTACAACAGGGAAGTTAGTTCTGTTTTTTGGCTCTATAAGCACACCTGATAAATAGTTATTGTTGTGTGAAAAACTAACTTTAGTTTCTTTATATGCTTTATCATTGGTAAAAAACGAATAAATAAATATAAACAAAATCACCAAAGCGAATACTATTAATAATGTATTTTTAATCAATTTAATTCTCCTTGCATATTCAAGTCTAATTCCATAATCGTATTGCCACCAAATCCAAGAAACCATCGCAAATAAGGAAAGTATTCAATCTCTACACTCTTAAAGTTTTTTCGCTCATATAATTTCTTTGCTTTTGGATTTATATCGATAACATCGAGGCGAACAGATTTAAATTTGTTTATTATTGCGTAGTTTTTTATCTCGTCAAGTAGTCTGCTACCTATCCCTCTTCCTTGTGCATCTTGACGAATAGATAAACCATCCATTACCAATTTTGTAGAAGATGATTTTCTATCAAAAAAACTAAATATTAAAGCTGCCCAGCTACCTTTTATAAATCCCAAGTGTGAAACTAATTTCTCATAAGTTATTCCTCCCGTTAGAGAGCCATCTGGAATGTTAAAACCTGCGATACCAACTATCTCATCTTTCCAAAGAGCGACAATTGAATATTTTGGCATTAAACAATCACTTAAAAGAAGTTGCCGTTTTTTAAGTGATTTAATTGCTATTGAAATTTTTTTGCCAAAGGCTTCATCATACAATGTAACGGCATCGGATTTTAATCGATCTGAAAATCCAACTTGATATATTATTTCATCTGTATTCATCATTTTTTCCTTTTAAAATTTATATCCAATACTAAAATTACTGCCTATATATTCTTTGTTAAAGAAGTTTATATTTGAATTTACTTCATTGTAGAAAAGGTTTGTTTGAAGAAAAAAATCTTTGGAGTTAAATATATTATCAACTTTTAGATTTGCTACAATAGAAAATCCTTCTTCATCTCTTATCTTGTTAAAGTGGCTATTTTTACTATCAAACTTGTAGCTAGAATACATCGCTTCAAAAATAAGTTCATAATCTTGCTCAAATTGAAAAATATTAAATATTGAAACACCATTTTTTAAATAACTATTGCTTTTGCCCTGTGAGTGATGATATGTAAAGTGATAACCTAACCCTGCATAAAACTCTTGATTAAATTCAAATAAAATAGCTTCAGCATCAAAGTCTATTTGATCTCCACTTTGTTTAGTATCTGCTTTAAAAACTTTGTCTTTTACATCTATGTTTTTATACCCTAAAGATAGCTCCATCATCTCATAAATTGTGCTAGATATAGAAAGACCTATTTGTGATGAATTAACTTTTTCTAATGAAAGATATGGGTCTTTAAAAACCTTGTAACTACCAATCCCCATCTCTACAGATGCATAATCAAAATCATAACGATATCCAATGCTTCCGCTATTATTTCCAGCACCAATAAAAAATCCATTATATTCCAATGCAAAAACAGGTATATAAATACTTTGTTTAATAGGAGGATTGTTAAGATTTATAACCTTTTTATCATTTATAAAAGTTAGATTATCTTTAACCCCCATGTATCCTGCACCTAATTCTATAAAATTTTCTCTTGCAAAAACTGCACTGCTTAAAATTGTAAGTGTTGATATAATTACTATTTTTTTCATCCTAATCTCCTTTTAAAATTAATTCATAATCGCCATCTTCATCACTTCCTTTATACCGTACGATATAGGGTAGATTTGACTTTTCGTCTGCTATCCATATTTCTGAAGGTTTTTGATTTTCAGGGATTATTTTTAGATGTCTAGTTATAAATGTTTTGTTTTTGATCTTTAGTTCAACAAAGCCTTTATCAAAAATAGCTACTTCATTAATCTCACTATCCAAGAGAGATAGAGTTTTTAGCCTCTTTGTAATCTTATGTTTTTTATAGTAAAGAGGAAAAAGATTGTTGGTAGTATGAAAGTTATTGATTGAGATATTATTGTCTGCCAATTTTTTCAAACTAGAAGTCTCTATTTTTATCTTATGTAGATTTTTATATTCAACTTTTAAGGTGCTATTTTTAAAAGATATAAAATTAGTTATATCTTTTTTATCTATCTCATCTTTGGTAAAAATTAAAGCTGAATAGTTATTTTTATTTTTTTGAAACTTTGTATAATATAAAACTTCTTCATCATAATCGATATTAAAATATTCACTTTTGATAAGTAGAGAGTGATTTTTATACTCTTCTATACTACTCTCTTCAAAGTCAATTGAACCTTGCCAAGAAGAGTATTTAAGGTGACTATGAGTAACTATAAATAATTTATCATCTTCTACGATATAAATCTGTTTTATATCTCCAATATCGCTGTTATCACTTATAAAATCATACTCAAATGTTTTGACAGTATTTGAACTTGCATCTAAAGAGGTATATCCGCCCAAAAGTAAGCTTACTAAAAATGTTAATGTTGTTTTCATGTTGTTTTATTCCTTAAAAAAAGTATTTTTATATCTTCTTGTATGACTATAATCACAGGAATCAAAATCAGCACTAAAAGAGTGGCAAAAATCTCTCCATAAGCTAGAGAAATAGCTGTGGGTATTAGGTATTGTGCATTTTCTGATGTTTCATTGATTAGTGGCATAAGTCCTAAGACGGTTGTTATGGTTGTTAAAAATATAGCACGAAAACGACCTACTCCTGCACTTCTTATCGCAAGGAGAGTGCTTAAGTTTTCCTCTTTTTTCTGATTATAATGTGTTACCATAACCAAAGAGTCATTTACAACAATGCCAATTAATGCAAGTATCCCTAAAAATGAAAAAATACTAAATGTAAAGCCTTCAATCATATGACCTAACATCGCACCTATAAATGCAAACGGGATAACAGACATAATTACAAAAGGTTGAGTGTATGATTTAAGAGGCATAGCCAAAAGAACATATATTAAAATCATAGTAATAATTAGAGCTTTGATTAAATTTTCTTTAGCCACTCCAATTGACTTTAGCTCTCCAGCTTCATCAAAACTAACATTAGGGTATTGTTGCTTGATATCTTTTATAATTTTGCCAAATAACTCATCTTTTAGTGTAATAGTAGTAACTATATTTTTATCCAAAACGGCTGTTATAATATTTACTATTTTTGAGTTTTCTCGATTGACATTTGCAACACTAACACTCTTTTTAATTGAGGTGATACTAGAGAGTGGATACCATTTGCCATCTCTGTTTTGTAGACGAATATTTAAAACATCTGCCATGGAGTCTCTGTTTATATCGTATTGTTTAAGTATGACAGCTCTCTCTTTGTTGTCTTTGATGATTTTAAAAATCTCTGTATTGGAAAAGTATTGTGACATCTGTTGCGAAAAAATATTTTCATCAAAGCCCAATTTATATGCTATAGGTTTTAAATGTATTTCTAATTTTGGGATACTGTTTTTAAGAGAACTCTGTATTTGGCTTACACCATTAACGCTTTTTAGATAATCTACAAGCTCTTTACTAGCTTTTTTAAGCATCTCTTCATCATCACTATAAATATTAACTGCAAATTTGCCTGCAAGTTCTTCTGTCGCTGTAAATTCAAGATGGCTAACAGCTTCAAGATTATCGATATTTTCTTTGAGTTTATTGAGAATATAGATAGTGTCCAAGCTTTTTCGCTCTTGTGAAGAAGATAACTCTATATATACTTCAGCCCGTAACTCTTGAATTTGCATAAATGTATGTTTGATAGGATCAAGATCCAAAGAGTTATCTTCTTTTAACTCTAAATTTAAATCATGTAAAACTCTCTTTATATGTTTTATATGCTCCTTTGTGAGAGTGGATTCAGCCTTCTTGTCCATCTCCATAACAATTTGTATAGATTGTTGAGGTATCTCTGGATAAAAAACTGTCTTTACAACTCCATTGAACATCATAGTTAAACCTGTAATGCTGAAGCTAAGAAAAATTATAATAACAGCATATCTGTGTTTTATAGCTTGTTCTAATACTGGTGCATAAAGTTTGTAATTTACATATCTCAACATATTTTGAAAAAAATCTTGAATTTTGTGCCAAAGTCTTACAAACCAAGCTTTATTTGTACTTTTTTCAATATCTATATGAGCTAAATGTGAAGGCAAGATGAGCTTACTTTCAAGCAGTGAAACAAGCAGAGTGATAATAACAACAATAGAAAAACTTGTAAGAATCTTCATCAATTCATCTTGAATTAAAAACATAGGGATAAATGCAGCAACTGTAGTCAAGGCTCCAAAAATAGTAGCTATTGCCACTCTATGCACACCTTTGATGGTGGCTACTTTTGCATTTTTATTTTTCTTTCGTTGTGTAAAAACACTTTCACCAATAACAATAGCATCATCCACCAAAAGCCCCAAGGATAAAATTAATCCTAAAGTAGTTATATCATTGATAGAGTAATCAAGCCACGGACTACCTAAAATTGCAACACTTCCTGCTATAGATATAGGAATTCCCATCGCAATCCAAAAAGCCAATTTTATGTTAAGAAAAATCGCTAATAAAACAAATACTATTAAAATACCTTGCATCGCATTGTAGTTAAGAAGTGATAAACGAGAAGAGATATAATCACTACTATCGCCCCAATAGGTTAATTTTAAACCAGAAGGTAGAGTTTGGTTAATCTTCTCAATATCTGTTTTTAATGCTTTTGCTATATCTATAACATTATCTTTTGCTGTGATTTTTATCTCCATTCCATAAGCAGCTTCATTGTCAAAACGAGCAATGATATAATCTTCTTCATAGCTATTTACTACATTTGCTAAATCTGACAATAAAACTTCTTTTGGTAAATTTGGAAGTAAAATAGGGATGTTTTTTAAATCCTCTAAGCTTGTTATAGTTTTATTTGTATTAATCAGTATAGTTTTTGCATTTTTTTTCAAAGTACCATCTACATAGTTTGTAAAAGAGGCGGATAAAATATTATTTATATCATCTAAAGTAATATTGTACTTTTCAAGTGTGTTTGGATGAAGCTCTATGTGAATTTGAGCAGATTTACTTCCCCATAAATCAATTTTAGATATTTCAGGCAATTGCAAAAGAGATTTTCGCACCCTCTCACCAAAATAGTCCAACGTTTTAGTATCTAAGTCGCCTGAAAGTGTAACATACATCGCAGTCATAGAGAAATCGTCTATATTGAAAATAGGTCGTCGCATCTTAAGTGGAAAATCGTATATTTCATCTATTTTGTTGCTGATATCTTCTTTTAATACTTTAACATCTGTATCATATGTTTTTTGAACTGTTATAGTAGAAAATCCCTCAGATGAAGAAGCATATACTTTTTTAATTCCAGCGATACCTTCAAGAGAGTTTTCTATCTTTTTGGTGACAAGCTTATCAACCTGTTTTGCCGAAGCACCTTCATATAAAGTAGTAATAGTGATGGTGCTTGCAGGCACTTTAGGAAAAGCTTCTATTCGTAAGTTATTAAAGGTAAATAAACCTAAAATTATAACAACAAGCATTACTAAATTTGTAGCTACTGCGTTGTTGATAAAATATTTTAATAGAGCATTCATTATCTATTCTCATGTTCGATAGGATAAACTTTAATTCCTTGAAAAAATGAAGATAAAGGTGTAACAACTATACTCCATTTTAGAGGGTATGGCTTCTCAAAGTTCTCTCTGTTTGGAAGAGAGATGATTATATCTTCTTGGTTGTAGTTATATTTTTTAGTTATAAAATTTCGCAAAGTATTATTAGCATCTACATACCAAACTACACCATCTCCATCCATTGCAGTAGAAGATATTTTTATGCTATTTTTGATAACTTTGATAGGTAAATCAAGTTGCACAAAATCACCCGCTACAAAATCACTCTTATCTACTTCAAAAAAGAGTTTATAAAGATTTGAACTCTCATCGATATAGCCACCACCGTGTGTAAGTGTAGCTTTAGCACTCTTTTTTGTTTGTGTATCAGTTATCTTTACTGCAAGGTTTTTCCAATTTGGTATTAAAAGACTCCACTGTTTTTGATTTAACTCAACTTCTCCTATCAAAGTTTCATTTGATTGTATTGTAAAAAGTTCGCTTGCTTGATTTATATAGTGAGAGTTATCGATAAACTTAGCTGTAATATAGCCAGATATTGGAGCTTTAATGATAGTTTTTCTAAGAATAATTTTTGCTTGAGTAACAACATTTTTTGCCAAGGCTACATTGGCTTTTGCAAGGTTTAATTGTGGTATATTTAGTGCCAAATCTGAGACTTTAGAAGTAGATTTTTTCTCTATTTTTTCCCAATCTCTAAGAGCTTGTTTATATTTTTTATCCTCTTTTAATAGTTCATATTTAGCTTCAAGAAGTCTATATTTTGACTCATTTAAAGCTACTTTATAGCTGTTATTGTCAATTTTTAAAAGAGTTTCACCTTTTTTTATATATTTACCTAGTTTTAACTGTTTTGATTCATAAACAATTGTGCCATCAACTCCAGAGACTACTTTTTTAATCTCTTTTGCTTGTAATTTTGAAACTGTTTGAATAAAACTATTGTGGTTAGATGCAACTTTAGTTTGTACCATGACTTTTATAAGAGGTTTTGATATCACTTTGGATTCTAGTTTTTCCTCTTCAATGTTTAACAAAAATAAAACACTCATTGCTAACATTGCAAAAGCAATGATTAAATATATAACTCTACTTTTCATCTGTATTCCTAATAATTGGTAACCCTATCGCACTCATAAGTCGTAAACGATTTTTTATATACTCTGTTTTAACCTCAAGTAAATTGTTTTTTTCATACAAAGTTGTAGCCTCTTCTTGTAGATAATCTGAAAAACTAAAAATTCCATCCATCGCTTTTTGTTTGGATATCTCTAATGCATCTTGTAGATGGCTATAAAACTCCTCTTTATGTTTGAGTTTTTTTTTCAGAGATTTATCACTCTCAACTGCACTTTCAATCTCTAAGTATGCTTGCAATATGCTCTCTTGATATTGCAACCACATCATCTCTGATTGGATAGATTTCTCTTTTGCAATGTTAAGAAGCTGGTTAGAGTGAAAAATCGGCTGAGTTACTCCATCAATTAACTCCCAGATAACATCTCCTGAAAATATTTTAGATATAGTTTTTGAACTCTTTGCCCCTGAGATAGAGAAGTTTATCTGCGGTAAAAGAGCTTTATATGAAGCTTTTTCTGAAAAAACGAATGCATTAAAAATAGCAAAAGCACTTCTTACATCATATCTTTCACCCAAATATATAGAAGAGAGATTTAAGTTTTTTGTATCTAAAAAGATAGGAATAATAGACTCTTTTGAATTTATAAGTAAAGGAGCATCTGATTTGTTGCCTCTATAAATATTTAATTGTTGGCGAAGTTTGATAAGATTTAAACTTATCTCAAAAACAGCACTTTGAACACTCTCTTTAGCTCGACGAGCATCTAAATAAAAAAACCTCTCGCTTAAGCCTGATTGAGACTCTTCTAAATAGTGCGTTTCTAGTTTGGAGTAAGTATCAAGCAATAGATCCTGATTTTTCAACAATTGACTCAAATACCAATAATTTATCCAATCAATAGTCGCATTTAGTATTAAAATTCGTCTCTCTTCTAAATATCTGTTTTGTGTCCCTTCATACTCATAAGTTGAAGAGGAGATTTCATCTGATAACTTTTCCCAAATATCTAAATCCCAATTCATAACTATATTTGTTCCAACCGAGCTTGAAAACTCTTCGTTTAAAGACTCTTTAGTTTGTATATAGTTCACAGATAAAGAGCCAGATGGATAGACTCCAGCTCTAACTATAGAGATGTTTTTTTGTAAAGACTTTTTTGTTAGACGAAGTACTTTTAGATTATTGTTATTTTTAACAACTTCATCAAGATATAGCTCTAAGTTAGCATCATTTTTTGTTTTAAAGAGAGGTTTCTCATTGGTATAAAAAGATGGTATTTTAGTTGTATATGTTTTATTTATATCATATGAATATTTGATGTGTGAATACTTAGCACAAGATATAAAACTCAAACTTATAAGAAATAAAATAGTATATTTCAAAAAAGACTCCTATAACTAAATTTAAAAAGAGTATAAAGAAATGAGTATTATCAAAATATTACGAAATTTGATAATCATATATTTTTATGGTAATAATATAAATCAAAACCGTCCATATAGTTAGTAATGCTATTTGTCTTTTTAAAACCAGCCTTTGTATATAGTGACATGGTCTTTTTATTTAAAGTGTTTAATCTTAAAAGGTTGCAACCTAATGATTTTGCTTTGTTTTCAATAGCACTTAGTAGTTTATAGCCATAGCCATTATTTCTATATCTCTTCTCCACATATAACTGTGTAATAAAAAATAGGTTTGATGCTTTATAACCCATAATACTGCCTATTATATTTCCTTCTTTATCTTTAAATGAGCAGTATGCTTTTAATGGCTTCTCTGCGTTCATCTGTGCAATGCCGTAAGAGATTAATGAATCAGATAGATATTTTTCTACCTCTTCATTTTCTAGTTCGGTGGTCTCTAGTGTTGTTTGATTCAAACTTATAAGATGTAAAATAGTATATTTCAAAAAAGATTCCTGTAATTTAAATTTAAAAAGAGTGTAAAGAAATTGGTATTATCAGAATATTACGAAATAGGCTAAAATACAAATTAAAAAATCAAAGTGGAGGGAGCAACGCCGTTAAGTTAAGAATTATATTCCCAAAAAAATCTTTAATTTAATGGCGTTGGGATGCATATATGAATATATTACTTATAGAAGATGATTTAGATTTATCTGAAGCAATATCTGAGTTTTTAACTACACAAGATATCAAATGTGAATTTGCATATAGTGGTAATGAGGGTATAAAGATGGCTCAATCTAGCCACTTTGATGTCATCATCCTTGATGTCATGCTTCCTTACAAAAATGGTTTTGAAGTTGCAAAAATATTAAGATATCAAGGTTACAATACACCAATAATTATGCTTACAGCATCTGATACTTATGAAGATGAGCTAAATGGCTTTGACAATGGAGTAGATGATTATGTCACAAAACCCTGCACAATGCCTTTACTTTTAGCAAGGATAAAAGCTTTGCATCGCAGAAATGAACCAAATATAAATAAACTCTCTATCGATACACTAGAGATTTATTTTGATGAACATAAAGTTTTAAGAGAAAAAAAAGAGATTAAATTGACTCCAACGGGATGGAAAATACTAAGCTTACTTGCCAAGAGAAGTCCAAATGTAGTTTCAAAGCTTGAAATCCAAGAGTATGCATGGTTAAATTATGAGGAAGTAGATGCAAACACTTTTAATGTGCAACTTCATAAATTGCGAAAAGCCATAGATAAAGACTATGAAACCAAGCTTATTCATACTATTAGCGGTGTTGGGATTTGTTTAAAAACTATGCAAGCTGGTAGTAAATGAAAACAAAAACCTTTTCAAAATATATATTTTCTCAAATC
>Ga0256834_1002142_pt1 | contig 12733 bp, 12 predicted proteins | sample 4281140metaG_FD_190536 | JGI IMG/M metagenome (GOLD analysis project Ga0256834, IMG submission 190536) | Hydrothermal vent microbial communities from East Pacific Rise, Pacific Ocean - 4281-140 | ecosystem: Environmental > Aquatic > Marine > Hydrothermal vents | place: Pacific Ocean: East... | reverse complement strand
AATCGAGTTAATATTCTTTCTAATTTGCTTGAAAAAGAAATGGGGCAAAGCTTGCTTGCTGGTTATAAACGAGCGGTGAATATTTTGGTAGCGGAAGAGAAAAAAGAAGATAAGAATTTTTCTGATGAAGTTGATACAAAATTGCTAAAGTTAGCGCAAGAGCAAAATTTAGCCAAGGCGATTGAAACAGCAAAAATCGAAGTTCTAGCAAAAATTGCTAAAAATGATTATGAAGGTGCAATGCAATCTCTATCAAATTTACACCAACCAGTTGATGCGTTTTTTGATGCAGTAATGGTGAATGATGAAAATGCTGAAATTCGAATTAATAGGTTAAACCTACTGGCTCGTTTGCGTGATGTTATGAGAATGGTTGCAGATTTTTCAAAAATCAAAGGTTAGCTCTTAACTAAACTTAAAACCTTCCATGCCCTCATTTGCTAATTGGTCGGCTAATTCGTTCATTTCATCGCCGTCATGCCCCTTTACCCAGTGCCAATTTATGGTGTGGCATTTTACTGCTTCGTCTAGGGCTTGCCATAATTCTACATTTTTCACTGGTTTTTTATTAGCAGTTCTCCAACCGTTTTTTTTCCAATTATGTATCCATTTGGTCAGCCCGTCTTTTACATATTTACTATCGGTATGCAATTCAACTTGGCAGGGCTGCTTTAGTGAGTTTAACGATTCTATTGCGGCGGTAAGTTCCATTTTATTATTGGTAGTATCTTTTGCGCCGCCTTTTAGATGTTTTATATGCCCATTATATTGCAGCACAGCGCCCCAGCCCCCCGGCCCCGGATTACCAGAACATGCGCCATCGGTGTGAATGGTGATTATTTTTTGCATCATGCTCGCAATTCTTTTGGTAGGTTAAATGAAATATTTTCAACGGCGGTGACGCTTAGGTTTACGTCAATGTTAAAATGCTCAGCAAAAGCTTCAATTATTTCATCTACTAGGGTTTCGGGGGCAGATGCGCCTGCGCTGATTGCTAAGGTTTTAATATTCTTAAAAAATTCCCAATCAATCTCGTTTGCCCTTTGCAATAAGATTGATTTCTTACAGCCAGACCTTTCAGCCACTTCCACTAAGCGCTTTGAATTTGATGAATTTGGTGCGCCCACAACAATTAATGCCTCAACATTTGCTGCTACTTGTTTCACTGCTTCTTGGCGATTAGTGGTAGCGTAACATATATCTTCTTTTTGTGGACTTTTTAGGTTTGGAAATCGTTTTAATAAAATTTCTACAATCTGCGCAGTGTCATCAATCGAAAGCGTGGTTTGGGTGACATAGGCTAGTTTTTTAGAACTTACAGGTTTGAAATTTTTTGCATCATTTGTTGTTTCTATCAGCGAGATTGCATCATTGGGTAATTGCCCCATTGTGCCAATAACTTCTGGGTGACCTTTATGCCCAATTAAAACAATATCATAGCCTTGATTATAAAGTCTTTGGGCTTCTTTATGCACTTTAGTAACCAGCGGGCAGGTAGCATCGAGAAAAAACATATTGCGGATTTTTGCATCAAGTGGCACAGATTTTGGCACACCATGAGCCGAAAATATTACAGGAGATTTAGTATCACCAATTTCGTCTAATTCTTCTACAAAAATTGCCCCTTTTGCCTTTAAGCTATCAACGACATATTTATTATGAACAATTTCATGACGCACATAAACAGGCGCACCAAATTTTTCAATTGCCATTTCAACAATTTGAATTGCACGATCAACACCTGCACAAAAACCACGAGGGGCGCATAGGGTGATTTTTAATGGGGGTAAATTACTCATGTTTTATGAAATGCTTGCCATTTGCCTCTAAGTCAAGTCAAAATGAAAACTTGTTATTTGTGTTGTAATAAATTTGTGCAACAATGCAATAATAATTGAGTATTTAAGTTAGAGGGTAGTTAAGTGGACTTAGTCCGTCAAATTTTTGCAATAGTCTCATCAACTGGAATTGCCAAAATGAGCAAGCAGCAAACTAGCTTGCTTATTGGCAAAGCTAAGTGGATTGCAGATGTTGCTAAAGAAAATCAAAAAACTGTACCAACTATTTGTATTACTCGCGCTGCTTGGAATGAGATGAAAAAAGAGCGCTCAAATGAAACTAGCCCGTTGCGAGATCAATGGGTAAAGACGCTGTTTAAATTAGTAGAAAAGGGTAAACCACCGCCAAAATTGGTGGTGCGAACTTCAGCTAGTCGACATAATTTTGGTCTTATGCGAGCAAAAACCAACCTTAATTCTCCATCATCAAAAAACCAATCAATTGATATATTTAAACCTCTAGCAAAAGCAATAGACCAAGCTTTTATTTCTTATGCAAAGCATAGCCCTGTTTGGGGTGATGCTAAGATTGAAGAAGAAAACCTTAGGCAAATTGTGATTGTTCAAGCAATGGCAAAGGGTGAATTGCTTGAATTTACTTCACGCGATTTACAAACGGGTATGATTGGACCTGTGCCTGTTATTTCTGGTTTTGAAAATTCTTTTCCAAAAGGCGTAGATAAAATTATCAAGATTTTAGATAAACATTCTGGTCAACATATGCTTTGTTTAGTTGAGCAAAAAGGCGACGATGTTATCTTTGTTTCTGGGCGGGCAATTAAAGCAAGTGCGGGGGCAGAATTTGAGGCTAGTGTTGATCGGGTTGAGAGTGGCATTTGGTCGCCAAAACAGGCGGTAATGCAAGTTGATGTAGAACATCTGCCGCAAGTTTTGCACCCACATATTGCTAGTGATATTGATTTAGAGCCAATTGAAGTTGGTCTTGGCGTTTCACCAGGTGCGGCAAGTGGCGAAATAGTTTTCACTTCAGAAGATGCCATAAGAGCAAAGGCGCGATCCATTCATTGTATTTTGGTTGTGATTGAAACTGGTCCATCTGATATTGATGGCATGAAAGCGGCAACTGGAATTATCAGCGCAAGAGGTGGGCAAAATTCACATGCCGCTATTATTGCAAGAGTTTCTGCTAAACCGTGTGTTGCTGGTGTAGCTACGCTTGAAGTTGATACACAAAATATGACGTGTAAAATTGGCGACAAGATTTTTAAGAGTGGTGACAAACTAACTATTGATGGATCAGGTGGGCGAATTTTTGCAGGTGATTTACCGCTGATGCAACCCGATATTGGCGGTACAATTTCAAAGCTTTTAGATTGGTCTGATGGCAGCCGCACCATTGAAGTTAGAACTAATGTAGAGACAGTAAAAAGCGCAAAAATTGCTTTGAATTTTGGTGCAGAAGGAATTGGCTTAGCTCGCTCAGAGCATATGTTTTTTACCCATTCAAGAATGGTGGCTTTAAGGCGATTAATTTTTTCAAATAACGATGAAGATAGAGCGTTAGCACTAAGTGGTTTGGTAGAATATCAAAGCGATGATTATAGTAAATTATTTGTTGCAATGGGAGTAAAACCTGTAACAGTTAGATTGTTTGATCCGCCATTGCATGAGTTTTTACCTAAAACCGATGAAGACATTGAGGAAACCGCAAAATCGCTTGGCTTAGGAGTTTTTGCACTTAAACGGCGACTAGAAAATCTCAATGAAGTTAATCCAATGCTTGGCAATAGAGGTTGTAGATTAGCAATTTCACACCCAGAGATTTTACAAATGCAAGTGCATGCAATGTTTGCAGGCGCTCGCATTGCGCAAAAGCAAACAGGCGAAGCTGTAAACCTTGAGATTATGGTACCTTTCATTGCTTCTTCTCGTGAGGTGCTTTGGCTGAAAAGTAAAATTGAGAATATTGTTGAAAGTGAAAAAAGACAGGGGCATTTTGATATCAATTATAGTTTTGGCACTATGATTGAATTACCTCGTGCAGCTTTAAGAGCGGCAGAAATTGCACCAATGGTAGATTTCTTTTCTTTTGGAACAAATGACTTAACCCAAACTTGTTTTGGAATTTCTCGTGATGATTCACCTGCATTTTTAGCAACTTATATGCGTGAAGAAATTTACGATAATGACCCCTTTACAACAATTGATAGATCTGGAGTTGGGGAGTTAATTAAAATTGCAATTGAGCGTGGTAAAAAGGCTAACCCTGACCTTAAAATCGGAATTTGTGGGGAGCATGCGGGCGATCCTGCTTCAATAAAATTCTTTGCTTCGCTTGATATAGATTATATTAGCTGTTCGCCATATCGAGTTCCTGTTGCACGCCTAGCACTAGCGCAAGCTGAACAATAAAATTGGCTTTTGCCACAAAAAATTCACTAAATCACCAATATTTCTTCAAAGTGAAAACACATTAATTTTGTTTACCTGCTGTCAACGTTAATAAAGTATGATGCGTTTGTTGGCAGTGTTTTAGTGTCATCGCGTGTTATTTTTAGTAATTGAGTAAAATTTATGATAAAGAATATTAAATCGCCTCGAGCGATAAAGGCTCAAAGGTCTCGTTTATATATTCAATCTTTTCTTGTTTTAATAGCTGTGGTTTTTTCATTTGTTGGATTCATTGATTCTGCTGATGATTCAAAAACTGCAAGAACCTATATTTCTGACGTTAAAATTGATACAATTAGCACTGGATCAATTAAAAACACTTCAGCGCCTAATCGTGCTGCTAAGGTTGCACGCAACAAACCCCAAGAAAATATTTTGGATTTTGCTTTTTCTTTTAATCAATCACGAATTCAAATTGCGCAGTCTCGGGTCGAAAAATCCCAAGCAACTCTCTTAGCAAATTCTAAAAACAATGAAATAGAAGTACAAACAACATTAATCCAAACAGCTTCAATAAATACAAATATTGCTTCAGAGGCGCTTGATGCCATTTCCAATGTTGCTTCATTAGAAATAGATAAAACTCTGCCTAGTCCGATTTCTGTTTCATCAAATCTTGCTTATGCACGAGCCAATACACCGGCAACTAAATTCACCTCCCCCGCTGCTTTAAGAGTTTCAAATAAGCAGTTACAATGTTTAGCGCAGGGCGTTTATTTTGAAGCAAGGGGCGAGCCATATCGTGGGCAAGTTGCTGTTGCACAGGTTATTATGAATCGGGTAAAACATAAATTATATCCAAACACAATTTGCGGCGTGGTTTATCAAAATCAGCATAAGCGCAATGCTTGCCAATTCTCCTTTGCTTGTGATGGCATAAAAGATAGAGTGAATGAGAAAAAGGCATGGCAAACAGCATTAGAAGTATCTAAAAAAGTTACAAATGGTTCTATTTATTTAAGCGAAGTTTCTAATGCCACCCATTATCATGCCAATTATGTTCGCCCCAAATGGGCAAAAAAGATGAAACGTCTAACTGTGATAGGCGTGCATAAATTTTATCGATTTAAGAGTGGTTGGAATTGGTCTTAATTAGTTACCAATAGTAACAAACGAATTTCCTTGATGTGCAGGGGCAGTTGTCCAATCTTGATTGATTACCCAAATTGGTTGGTTGTCTTCTACTGCTGATGGCGCAATGTTAATTTGTTTTGGTTTAATAATCTCAACGCCCTTCTTTTTTTGTGTCTTAGCTTTTTTATTGCCAATAAATCTAGAACGAATTGCAGGAATTGGTGCAACTGGCACAGTTGACGATGTAGTATCCTCATAAGTTTTAATAAAAAACTGTGCTCCACTAATTTGTAACAACTGATCAAAACCAGCAAATTGAGTAGCAGTTTTTTTTTGTGATATTTTTATTATTGATGTGCTGGCGTTACTAGCTGTGCTAGCAAATGCAGATGTTGCAAATGTTAATATTGAAAACAAACCAATTGCTAGAATCTTTATTTTTAATTTCATTTAGTGCCGCCGCCTTAAAATAGAAAATCTTTCATAATTCATTAACTAATTGTAGCATGATAAGCAAAGGACAAATGTTGTTATATTTAATATTAAAGGTAAATATTAAAAGTTAATCTTGTCATTAAGCTGCTCAAAGGCAGCAACAAAGCGCTTTTGCGCTTCTTGAGTTGGCCATGGCTGGATTAAATGATCAAAGCCTTCAATATCAAAATTTGCAATAATTGGCACACCAAATAATTTCTTTGCCTCGTTTTTTTCAAAGCCTGCTAAAAATGTTGCTTCAAAAAATGCGGCTTGAATATCTGCCTGCTTTATCGCTTTTTTTAATTTTGCACCTGGGCTTGGAGAAAGCGAAAATCTAATATGAATTGCCCCTAAAAGTGAGTTTTCTAACTGCTTATAATCACCCCCCATTGCAACCTTAAAAGGTGAAATTATATCCCCCATTACATATTCTGAGGCATCATGCAAAAGCGCATAAAGATTTGCTATATCAGTTTGCTTTGGGTTTAAACTTTTGAAAATTTCAAGCACTAACACTGAATGTTGAGCGACTGAAAAAGTATAATCACCATTGGTTTGACCATTCCAACGAGCAACGCGCGCTAATCCATGCGCAATATCTGATAATTCCACATCTAATGGCGAAGGATCGAGTAAGTCTAACCTTCTGCCAGAGAGCATGCGTTGCCAAGCTCGTTGTTTTTTTGTTGCCATAATATTTTTAACCTGATTCTATTTATCAAAATCATAGTTTGCCCATTTGGGTAGGGCAAGCTGAACTGGCTGATTATTTATTTTTGAATTATCTTTTTGCGTTATTTTATCAAGCCGCACAATTGCAATTGCTTGCCCATTTTTTACTTCACCAATCATGCCGATAGCTTTTTCATTCACTAATAAATTATCACCTTTTTTGCCATTTATATTTGAAACAATTAGTATTCTTTTTCTTTTTGCGCCTTTATGTTGCATGCGAGAAACTATTTCCTGCCCGATATAACAACCTTTTGAAAAATCAACCCCATTAAGTAAATCCATGCCCAAATCATGGGGGAAATATTTATCTGCGGCAAAGTCCTGCGCAATTTGGGCAATGCCTGTTTTAATGCGAGCAAGGGTAAATTCAGTCTCGTTTCCCAGCTCCCCTGCCTGCTCTTTTTCTACTATGACATGAAAACCTAAAGCCTCATCTCTTGGATCTTTTAGATTCACGCCAATTTCTTGTTTAGTTTTTGCCCAGCATAAAACATGACTATTTTCTAAATCCTCAATCTCGACATTTGAGCGCATTTTATATAGTTTCATTTTTTGTAAAAATGCTTGCTTGTTTGATTTATCAATATCTAAATAAAAGCTACCATCAAAATATGCACCAATCCCCTCAGCCAAAATTTTACCCTGCGCAGATAGTAGCGCCCACCAAAGCGGATTTTTTTCACCTGTTTTAAACTCTACACTAAGGCAGGAGTTAAGCAGTTTCTCTGCATCGTTACCAGACAAACGAATGATTGTGCGATTTTTTTGAATATAGAGTGACATAGAAAAATTCCTAGCTTATGAATGTTAGTAATTCAAATTAGCACTTTTTTCGAGGTATTAGCGAGGTATTAAAATGACTCATTATGACGTAATTTTCAAGAACGGAATTTTGGTAAATCACGATGGGATTACAAAGTCCGACATTGGAGTGATTAACGATCAAATTGCTAATATTGGACTTGAAGAAAATGATAGTGCAAATGAGATTATTGATTGTGAAGGTTTACATATTCTACCCGGAGTTATTGACACGCAAGTGCATTTCAGAGAACCAGGATTAGAGCAAAAAGAAGATTTGCAATCTGGATCTCTCGCTGCCGTAATGGGCGGGGTTACGGGTGTATTTGAAATGCCAAATACTAATCCGCTAACAATTACTCGTGCTACATTTGAAGATAAAATTAAGCGGGCAACCAACAGAATGCACTGCGATTTTGCTTTTTATGTTGGTGGCACGCATGAAAATGTCAATGAGTTACCAGAGTTAGAAAAACTGCCGGGTTGCGCTGGAGTTAAGGTGTTTATGGGGTCGTCCACTGGCTCGCTTTTGGTTGCTGACGATGGCGGAGTAGAAGCGATTTTAAGCGTTATTTCTCGGCGGGCAGCTTTTCATAGTGAAGATGAATATCGACTTGAAAGTCGCAAAAACTATAGAGTGGAAAATGACCCTTCCTCACACCCAGTTTGGCGAGATGTTGAAGCAGCACTTATATCAACTAAAAGATTGGTTGGCATTGCGACTAAGTTAAACAAAAAAATTCATGTGCTACATATTTCAACCAAAGAAGAAATGGAATATTTAGCAAAACACAAAGATGTTGCAAGTGTTGAAGTGACACCGCACCATCTTACGCTTGATGAAACTGCTTATCAAAAGCTTGGAACTTTGGTGCAAATGAACCCGCCTGTGCGTGATAAAATTCATCAAACTGGAATTTGGCGAGGGGTTGAAAATGGCGTTGCTGATATCTTGGGATCAGATCATGCGCCGCATACGCTCGAGGAAAAACAACAGCCATATCCCGCTTCACCTTCTGGTATGACAGGAGTGCAGACATTAGTGCCAATAATGTTGGATCATGTGAATAAAGGCAATATGAGCCTTGAGAGGTTTGTTGATATGACTTCGCATGGCCCGAACCGTTTATTTGGCATTGTGAAAAAAGGGCGGCTGGCAACAGGTTATGATGCTGATTTTACAATTGTTGACCTTAAGCGAGAAGAAACTATTAAAAATTCTGATGTTTCTTCACGTGCAGGCTGGACACCATATGATGGGGTAAAAGTTACAGGTTGGCCTGTTGGCACAATTATTCGTGGCAAAAAAATTATGTGGGAGGGGGAGTTAATCACTCCAGCTTGCGGTCAACCAATTAAGTTTTTATAGAGCCTGTATAAAAGTCTTTTGATGATTATTTTGACGACAAGAAATGTTGAAAGACTTTCGCAAAGAGATTATTGAATAGATCGATCTAGCGTATACTCACCGTGGCGAATGCGCTTTGGCAATGTTGCCATAAGATCGGCTGTTGCTTCTTCGCCAAAAGTGCGAACCAATGTTGCCATTGCTGCAAATAATGCGGCATGAGCAATTGCCTCGCCTTCTAATCCATCATTCTCAGCATTATTCCATGCCTCAGCTAGATGCTCTAGCGCAAGTTGGCGATCATCTATTTCAATGTCTTTATCAGTATTTTGGTCAATATTTAAAAACATATTTTGTTTATTCTCTTTACGGTTTGTTATATTTTGTTTGTAGCACACGAATCAGCGATTGCTAGTTAGAATGTTAGTTGAAGGTTAATGCAAGATAGGGAAAAATACTAATGTAAAATACTATCATTCAGCAAAACGTGTGCGTATCTCATTAGTTGCCTCATACGCTTCGTTTAACAATCGCCAGCGAGCTTGATTGGCTGAAGATGTGCAAGAATTATAGGTTTTTTTATATGAATTGTAACCTTGATTAAATGCACCCATTAGTCTTTGTTTTCTATCATCATCTGGTCTATCAAGTTCAATTAATTCGCTTGCTTGCGTACGCCAATCGGTTTTCTCAAAACCGCATAGTGGCTGTAAAAAATATAGACTACCAAAAATCAAAGTCAGTCTTTGCATTTCTTTTTGATACGGAGGATCAACCGCTTTTGCAGCAAGGGGAAAAGAGAGTAATGCCATAATGATAATGGCTAGAAATTTTGATCGATTAGCTAGGCTTTGTTTCATAACTCTCTATTTGCCCTAGCAAACAATATATAGGCAAGCTTTTTATTGAATGATTTTTAGGTCTTTTGCAAATGCCCTACCCACAAAAGCAAAAGTAACAGTATAAACAACTGGAGTAGCTTCTCCATTTTTATCAATTTTATAAACTTCAATATTTCCAACATCTTTGCCTTTTGCTATTTTTTCACTATCAAGAGCAGAGGATTGCCCAGCTTGCCAACGAAACTCTAAATCTCCAATTCTATAGGGAGTATTTTTTTCTAAAAATGGCAAAGTAATAGCAATAGGCTCTGGTTCTTGCACTAAAGCAATTCTCATCATTGCATCTATATCTGTTGGCAATTCTCCCCTAAACATAAATGGAAATGACGTGCTGTCATAATTAACATACGGATTTTGCCCTGCCACATCTGCCCGGCGAGCATCTGGCAAAAGCACTTCGCCGTTTGGATAGCGTCGTTTGAAAATTTCAAAACTAATTAAAAATGAAGGATAGGATTTAAGTTTTTCGCCCGCCCGTTCACCAACTATTGCCTCACCATTTATTTGCTGCCACCAATTTTGCTCGCCCCTATCATACATAATTAAATCTGAATGGCGCAGTTTACCAGTTGTACCAAATGTTACTATTTTCTCATCAAGTGTACGTCCAAAAACTATTGATGTATTACACAATGGGCAATATGTAATGGCAACAGGCAAACCACCCACAACGTCATTCACAATTTCATGCCACATCATATAACGTAGTGGATAAGCACGAATGATACCATTATGCTTAAAGGCAATTACTGGCTCAATATTTGGAATTCTATCTTCATCAATTGCAGGTTTGAATTTCGGATTATCAATTGAGGGAATTGCATCTCTTGCAATCACATTAATTACTTCATCTATATCAATAGTGGTTTTTGAGAAATCAGTTTTCCAATCTTCACCACTAAATCTATCTGCTTGCGCTTGAGCAAAAGAATGAAATGAGAAAAACACAATAATGACTAGAGCAAATTTTTTGAGCATAATATTTCCTGATTGTTTCAGGCAGATTGGCATAAGTTTTTATTTTTACCAAATTACATTATTTCAAAAATTCGTGATAAATTAATCAAATAACGCATCAATATCTGCTTGTGTGTCTTCAATATCAATATGAGATGGATTTTTGGGCGGGGTGATTAGCGCAGCTACAATATCTCTTTGCTGCTCAATTTGGTTGAGTATTTCAAAAGGCGGAGTGGTTTGGCTTTGATGCTCGCAAATTAGAATGATTAAATCATCAACCGCTTGGGTGAATATTTCTTTTTTTGCATGGCTTAGGGAGAGATAGCTTTGCTCGACTATTTCTTTGCCAACAAAACCTGAGTGGCTAAAATGTGAAAGATAATCAATTGGTCGCCATTCTAATAAAATTTCATATTCAAGCGATCCATCAGCAACCATTTGTGCTAGCATTATATATTCATTGAAAATATTTAGATAATCGGTAGCCAGACGTGTATCTGGGTTGACATTAGCTGCCTTCATTGTGGCTTTATCGGGAGCAATGATGTTTTTATAATTATCCATTTTGCTATAATGGGCAAATTTGGTTTTTTACTAGTGAAGGTTTGTAATAGTATTTTTGCGTGGATTTGGGGGTTGATGATTTTTTTGAGTTTCCATTTATTAGAAATACCCCACGCTTTTTTGCAAACCCCACCCCTCCTGGCAAGGGAGAGAGGGTTTAAATTCAGGTATGTTAATCAAGTAATTTATTTGGGTTTAGGATATTATTTGGATCAAGCGCCTGTTTGATTTTTTTCATCATGTTTAGCGCTGTTTGGTCTTTGGTGCTTGCTAAAAGATTTTTCTTTAATTGACCAATGCCATGCTCAGCAGAGATTGAACCATTTAGCGAATTAACAATTTCATAAATTGCTTGGTTTATTTGCTTTTCCATTGCCATAAAATCTTTGCCACTCATGCCAATGGGTTGGCTAAAATTAAAATGGATATTGCCATCACCTATATGACCAAATGGACAGGGGCGAATATTAGGATTTATTTTTGCTATCGCAGCAATTCCGCTCTCAATTAATTGCGGCACTTTATCTATTGGCACTGAAATATCATGTTTGATTGATGCACCATCAAAACTTTGACATTCACTCATTTGCTCACGAAATTTCCAAATGTTTTCTCGCTCAAATTCAGATTGCGCAATGCTTGTTGCGTCTTTTATTAGGTGTTTTTCATAGGCACTTTCTAAAACATTTGTGAGCAAGTCATTCTCACCCTCATTAAATTGCGAAATTTCTACCAAAGCATACCAAGGGGAAAAACCAGCACTTGGATCTGTCTCAAGTAGTTTATGTTTTAATTGCAACTCTAAGCCAAAATGCGGAATTAATTCAAATGCGGTCAGCTTTTCTGTTGCAAACTTTTGCACCAATTGGAAAAGTTCAAAAGCCATTGCAGGAGAGTCTATGGCAACTAATGCACAATGATAACCAATTGGCTTGGGAAAGAGCTTTAGATTAGCGGCAGTAATTATTGCCAATGTTCCCTCGCTACCAATCAGTAAATTATTTAAATCATAACCCGTATTGTCTTTTTTAAGTGAATTTAGTCCACTATAAAGACTGCCATCTGCAAGCACTGCCTCAACGCCCAAACAAGTTTGGCGAGCATTGCCATAAGCTAAAACCTGTGCGCCCCCTGCGTTAGTTGCCAAAACTCCACCAATTTGGGCAGAGCCTTTTGAGGCAAAACTTAATGGGTAAATATAACCCGCCTGCTCTGCCGCTTTTATTGTTTCTTGCAAAGTTAACCCTGCTTCTACGCTGATATAATTTGCAAGCGTGTTTATTTCACGAATAGAGCTTAGCTTCTTCAAACTTAAAATAATCTCATTCCCACTAGCAGGAACTTGTCCGCCAACTAGCCCAGTATTGCCACCTTGCGCAATTACTGCAATTTTATTTTCATTAGCAAAACGCATAATTTTTTGCACCTGCGCAACGCTATTGGGCAAGACTATTGCGAGGGCAGTTTTATGATAGCGCTTGCGAGGTTCATTTATAAACGAGAGCATTTTTGCTTCATCGCTAATGACAAAATCCGCACCGATAAGATCACAAAGTGAAACATGTAATTTTTGTTTATCCATATCTAGAGCAATATAATAATAAATATGAAGATTGAAAGCT
>Ga0256834_1002141_pt1 | contig 12733 bp, 10 predicted proteins | sample 4281140metaG_FD_190536 | JGI IMG/M metagenome (GOLD analysis project Ga0256834, IMG submission 190536) | Hydrothermal vent microbial communities from East Pacific Rise, Pacific Ocean - 4281-140 | ecosystem: Environmental > Aquatic > Marine > Hydrothermal vents | place: Pacific Ocean: East... | reverse complement strand
ATTAATGGGTATACAAAAATCACATGTTATAATTTTATAAAGATGAAAAGAACTATTGTAATTTTAATGTTTATGGTTTCATTTGGAGCCACCTCACAAAGGAAAGAACGCTCCACTTTTATAGATATTACTGTTGGAAAAGGGTATTCAAGATTTGTAGATTTCGCAACATCCCCTCTTACATATAGTGGGGCACAGAACTACATTTCATTATCATATAATAAATTTGATGAGAAAAAAGAAAAAGAATACGGGTTTTCTTATTCTTTTGGAGAGTATAAGAATAATTTTAACGAACATGAGTCTATCAGTGCAGCCAATACATTATCGCTTTACCATTCTCAACTCTACCAGTTAAATAAGTTTAACACAGAGAAGTTAAATATTAAAATTGGCGGGCTTCTTGATATTACTGGAAATTTTAGAGTCAATGAGTCTTTAGGTAATAATGGAGTTGGTCTTGAAGTTATTCCAACATTATTTGGCTCAATAAAAATCTCAAAATATTTTATACCTAGACAAGGCAAAAATAAAGAATTATCATTTAGACTAAACATAGGGTTAATAAATAGTTCTTATAGAAATGGATATGTATATTCAGGACAATCATTTATTTTAAACAAACCGATTCTTCAATCTATTTTTGATGACTATCAGTTTAAAGTTTTTTCAGGTTTTAGAATGAATAGTGCTTTAAGCTATACTATGCCATTGAAAAATAAAAATAAAATTCAATTCTCATATTTATGGGGAGCATATAAAATTGGTGGAAATTTTGACAAGTTTCAAACGGCAAACCATACTATCAAATTTACTCTTTTATTTAACCTTAATAATCATTAATTATGAAATTTTTTAAATTAACATTGTTAGCAATAGTAGCTTTATTTACTTCTTGCGAAGAAGTTATTTGGGATAAGGGTTTAGAAACAACTAACCCTAAAGATAATCTTGATTATTTATGGAAAGAATGTAATGAGAAATACTCTTACTTTGAATTGAAAAATATTGATTGGGATGCCATTAAAGTTAAATATTCTGCTAAAATATTTGATGGCATGACCGAAGATTCATTATTTAGTGTATTAGGAAAAATGTTAACAGAATTAAAAGATGATCATACCAACCTTGTCTCTAACTTTAACATCTCCCGTTTTGGCACACATCATTTAGGGCAAGATAATTTTGATTGGCGTATTATAGCAGATAATTACTTACCTAAAGATTTTTATATTTCTGGTCCATTCGCACATAGTTTTATTGCAAATAAAGAGATTGGTTATATCCGTTTTCCTTCATTCACAGGTGAAATTGATAAAAAAAATATTGATTTTATTTTAGAAAAATATAAAAACACTAAAGGTCTAATTATTGACCTGAGAGAAAATGGGGGAGGACAGGTAACTGATATTTTCAAACTATTAAGTCGGTTTGTAGAAAATGAAACACTACTGTATTATTCTAGAATTAAAAATGGCCCAGGTCATGATGATTTTTCTGAAGCAGCACCAGCTTACGTAGAGCCATATGAAGGTATAAGATATAAAAACAAAGTGGCCGTTTTAATAGATAGAGGCACTTATAGTGCAGGGTCGTTTACGGCTCTTGCCACCAAAGCATTACCTAATATGGTATTGATTGGTGATACTACGGGTGGTGGACTTGGTCTACCTAACGGAGGGCAATTACCAAATGGATGGACCTATAGGTTTTCAATCACTCAAGCTTTAACACTAAACAAAAGCCCCGAGTATGAGAATGGAGTTCCTCCAGATATTCATGTTCTTTTTGATTGGAATAATTTAAAAACAGATGAAATTATTGAACGTGCAATAATAGAATTGCAATAGCAGTAATTATATGGATAATCAACAAATTACCAAGACAGAAATCATAACGTATTTATCAAACTCAAGAAACATTGAAGTTGATAGAAAAATAGAATCATGGATGAGTATTCATGATGAAAACAACAGTTCTCTAACAGAAATAATTGATATTATATGGAAAATTATAGTATAACAAAAACAGAGCTTTGGGCATATATCTCAAAGACTGCTGATACAACTACAAGGCAAAAAGTAGAACAATGGGTGCAGTCAAATGATTTTGATGAGAAATTATTTGATGAGATGAAATCAATTTATAAAACTACAGGTAATACAGTACAACAAACTGTTGATTTAAATGCTGTAAAAAACAAATTCTTTAATGCTGTAGATAAGAAAGCAACAAGTTCATTTCAATGGAAAAGTATATTGAAATATGCTGCTGTAATTATATTTATAGTGACAACATCTGTTTTTACATATCAAAAATTCTCCGTTGAGAATAAACAAATACTTGTGCAGACTACTTTTGGCGAATATAAAAAAATTGATTTACCAGATGGCTCTGTGGCATGGCTAAATGCATCGAGTAGTCTGAGGTATTCTGAGGCAGCTCCACGAAAAATTTATTTAGAGGGAGAAGCATTTTTTGAAGTAGCAAAAGATAAAGAACATCCTTTTGTAGTCAGCACTAAAGATCAACTAAACGTAAAAGCATTAGGTACAAGTTTTAATGTAAAGTCGTATGCTGAAACTGGTTTTACTGAAACAGTCCTATTTACAGGGAAAGTAGAAGTAAGCTCAGATAAATATTTTAAGGACCGAATTTTAATGCTACCAAAAGATAAAGTTACTTTTTCTAAGAAAACCAATAAAGTGGTTAAATCAAAGGTAGAATCTATGCTAAGTACTATTGCTTGGAAAGAAGGAAAAATTGAATTCAAAAACAAATCCTTTAAAGATATAGCAAAAGATCTAAGTATTCAATTCAATATAAAAATTGACTTTAAGAATGAACAAATTTCAAATTCTAAATTTACAGGTTCTTTTGAGAAATCAATACCTATTGATGAAATTTTAGAAACATTAAGACTGTCAAAACACTTTGAGTATGAGAAGGTTGAAAATGATAAATGGATAATAAAATAAAAAAGTGGGAAAACGGCAATTTTCCCACCAACATGTCAATAAAATTCTAATCGCAAAAATCAGTATTAATTAACAGGATTCAAATTTATGAAAATAAAACACTTTGCAATACTTTTAACTATAAAAAGCACTTGTAATAAAAATTGGTTATTAATGAAATTATCATTGTCACTTTACTTATTAGGCTGTTTTCAGCTATTGGCAACAACTGGTTTTTCTCAAAATAAAGTTTCTTTAGATGTAAAGGATACTCAGTTAGAAGAGATTATACAACTTATTGAGCAGCAAACTTCATCAAGTTTTATCTATAATAATGACATTGTAGATACAAAACAACGATTAGACATTTCTGTTATTGATGAAACATTAAGTAAGGTGTTAGATAGACTCTTTAAAAATACATCAATTATATATACTATTAAGAAAAATCGTATTATTCTGTCAAGATTAAATAAGGATAAATCTTTACAAAAACAACAAAAATTCACTTTAAGTGGAACTATCAAAGATATAACAACAGGAGAAACACTATTGGGAGCAACTATTATTATCATAGATAAAAACAAAGGAGTTGTGACTAATGAATATGGCTTTTATTCAATAACTCTTTTGAATGGTAATTATTCTATTCAAGTGTCATTCATTGGTTATGATACTCAAAAAATTGAGATTTCCTTAGATCAAAATGTGAAGCTTAATATTGAATTAAGCCCTTCAGAGAATGAATTAGAAGAAGTTATATTGACTTCTGAACCTCGTAATAGTCAAGTACAAACAACACTTCTTGGGGTAACCACTATAAAAAGTGCAGCTATTAAAAAGTTGCCAGCATTGTTAGGAGAACCAGATATTACCAGAGCTATTTTAACCCAGCCTGGTGTTAGTTCAGTTGGTGAAGGTGCAACAGGCTTCAATGTTAGAGGAGGTAATATTGACCAAAATTTAATTTTATTAGATGAAGCACCTATTTATAATTCTTCTCATGTTTGGGGGTTTTTCTCAATTTTCAATACTGATGCTATTAAAAATTTAAAACTCTATAAAGGAGGAATTCCGGCACGATTTGGAGGTAGAGCTTCTTCTGTATTAGATATACGGCAACGTGAAGGGAGCAATAAAAAGTTTAAAGGTGAAGGAGGTTTAGGCCTGCTATTTTCTAGATTGACACTTGAAGGACCAATTAAAAAAGATAAAATTAGTTATCTGATATCTGGGCGTAGATCATACTTTGATTTATTCTTTCCTCTTTTAGGAAAAGAAGTTAAAAATAATAAAGTTTATTTTTATGATTTAAACACAAAACTATCTTGGAATATTAATGAAAATAATAGATTATTTGTTTCTGGTTATTTTGGTTCAGATGTGATGAGGTTTAAATTTGATGATGACACTCAAGATAACAGCTCTGAAGAAACTAATGATAATGTTAATTTTCAATGGAACAACACTACAGCTACAATACGATGGAATCATTTATTTTCAGACAGATTGTTTATGAATATATCTGGTATCTATAGTCGCTATAATTATTCTCTAGATATTGGAAATATATTCACATGGAAATCATCAATTGAAAATTGGATTTTTAAGCCTGATTTTACATTCTATAAAAACCCTTCAACAAAATTTAGATTTGGGATACATAGCACATTATACAAGTTTATTCCTGCTGAAATTAAAACTAATGAAATTGGTATTAATGAAATTAAACTTGAAAATGAAAAAGGGCTAGAAATTGCTCCTTATATAGAATATAAAAAAAAATGGGATAGATTTTCTTTAAATGCAGGAATCCGTTATTCATGGTTTGGAAATATAGGATCAGCCAAAGTTACAGAATATGACAATAACCTTCCTAAATCTATAAGTACAATTGTAAGTTCTAAACAATACAATAGTGGAGAAATTATAAAAAGCTATTCGGGTTTTGAACCAAGACTAGCTCTTAAATATATTTTTAATGACCGAAAAGCATTGAAAATAGGCTATAATAGAATGTTTCAATACATTCATTTAATCTCTAACACATCTGCGGCTATGCCATTTGATATATGGAAGCCTTCAGGAGCACATATAAAACCTATAGAAGTAAATCAAATATCAGCAGCTTATGCTTATGATACTTCAAATGAAAAGTATAATTTTTCATTTGAAAGCTATTATAAAACTTTTAAGAATATGATTGAATATAAAAATGGAGCCGACTTATTTATCAATGATAATTTGGAAACTCAATTACTACCTGCTGATGGTTACTCTTATGGTGTCGAAATTGGAATATATAAAAATATAGGCAAGCTAACTGGTAATGTAAATTATACCTATTCAGTAACCAGAAGAAAAACTACTAGTGAATTTAATGTTGAGAATATTAATGGAGGAGCTTTATATCCTTCAAATTATGACAAACCACATCTTTTAAATTTAACCGTAAATTATAAGTTAGGTGAAAAATGGGATTTAAGTACTTTCTTTACCTATCAAACAGGAAGACCAACCACACTTCCCACAGGAAGAATAGTTGTAGATGGCAATTCACACCTTACATACTCAAATAGAAACTCTTATCGAATTTCAGACACGCATAGACTAGACTTATCGTTTAATTATATCCCGAAAGGTAACCCAAATACAGAATGGCAAAGTAGTTGGTCTTTTGGTGTGTATAATGTTTATGGTAGAAAAAATGCTTTTTCTACTTACTCTACATTTAAAAATGATCAATTAAAAACATTTCAATTTTCTGTAATAGGATCTCCAATCCCTTTTATTACCTATAATTTTAAATTTTAAAATATACAAGATGAAATCAATACATAAATACATATCGTTACTTTTGATTATAACCATATTAATGAGTTGCAATGAAGAAATTACATTAAATACGACATTTGAACCCCAAATATTTATTTTTGGCAACCTTACAAATGATGCACAAAAGTTAAACATTACCATTCAAGAATCTGTCCCTATAGAAAACACATCAAAAATTCCTAAACCTGTAAATAATGCTAAATTAACTTTGTTCACAGAGAGTTCTAACGGAAATGAAATGATTGTGACCAATGAGTTTATTGAAAATAATGGAGACTACCTCAGTTCACAAATCATCTCTCCTACAATTGGCAATTTATATTGGATTGAGGTTGAATTAGAAAATGGAATATTATTTAAATCAGAAAAAGAACAATTAAAACCTTTAGTTCATATTGATAACATTTCTATGGTCAATAGTTTTGTTCGTACAACGTTTAAAGATCCTGTAAATGACAAGAATTTTTATAGGCTAAATCTTTTTGTTTCTGATAATGGTAAAGAAACTTCAGCATATATAATATCTAACGATGTACTTTTTAATGGTAATTCTGATGCTTTCTTAGAAGAAGACATCGGTATTGGTCTTTCTGGAAGTTCAGCTCGTGCAACCTTAATGAATTTTAATTATAACACTTTTCAATTTTATTTAAATATTATAGCTCAAGAGGATGCACAAGAAGATGGAGAAGGTCCTTTTCAACTTTTCGCACCACCACCTGTTTATTTGACAGGAAATATATTAAATACAACAACTAAAAGAAAAGCTTTGGGTAATTTTGGAGTAGTGAGTGTGAGTGTGAGTAACGAATTTATATTACAATAAGAAAAATAAATATACAAGTAAACTTATAAAATAAAATCTTAATTTTTAAAATGAAAAAAATAATAGTAATTTTAGCCCTAGTATTTACAGTAATATTTGTGAGTAATGCACAAGAAATTACAAATAATTCAGTCTCGAAATTTGAAGTGAAAGTTATAACAAGTGTAGAGTCTATTATACCCAGTGGCATTGGTAGGTCAAGAATTATTTCTACCAATGAAAAGAGAGATTACAAACAATTTTCTTCAACTCAAACAAAAGATAAAAAAAAGCGTAATAAATCTAAAAGAGAAGATCTTAGAGTAAAAGATTTTGAGGAAACTAAGTTATTAAATTTCTATAATATTACGGGAATTCGTTTTCAAAACATCGCAGCAAACGATGCCATAATTTCTTCTAAATTAACTCAAATGCTTGAACAGGGGTGGGATTTGTCATTTGTAACGAGTGCTGTTGAAAGCGATGCTGGTGAAGGAGATAATAAAGGTATATTTATTACGCGATATATATTTAAAAGAATTATTGAATAATGAAGTTAATTTTTGCAACCCACAATCTCAATAAATTAAAAGAAGTTCAACAATTACTTTCTAATAAGGTGAATATATTAGGCCTATCAGACATTGATTGTAATATCGAAATACCAGAAACAGGAATAACACTAAAAGAGAATGCCCTGATTAAAGTTGGCTATGTAAAACATCATTTTGATTTTGACTGTTTTGCTGATGATACAGGTTTAGAAGTAGATGTTTTAAATGGTGAACCTGGTGTTTATTCTGCACGATATGCTGGCGAAGAATCGAATACAGAGAGAAATATACAGAAATTATTAAAGAATTTAAAAGGAAAAAGTAATAGAAATGCACAATTCAAAACAATAGTTGCCTTAAATATTAAAGGAGAACAGCATATTTTTGAAGGAACATGCAAAGGTGAAATTTCAGAAACTAAACAAGGAGTTGCAGGTTTTGGTTATGATCCTATTTTTATACCTGAAGGCTTTAATAAATCATTTGCAGAAATGACTCTAGAAGAAAAAAGTGCTATCAGTCATAGAGGAAAAGCAATAAATAAATTTATTGCTTTTTTAGAAGAGAACATCATTTAAATTTATGAGTAATTTCTAATTTCAACATAAGTCTATGAAGTGTTCACATCAACACTTTTTTTCTTTCTTCATTTGTGTTAGGGAATTAAACTCTTTTTGACTATCGCCCTGCGATTAAAATAGTATTTTTGCAGCAAATTGTAAGCATGGATACTTTTAAAGACTTTTCAATCTCAAATCAATTGCACTATGCAATAGAAGATTTAGGTTTTGAAAAACCAACTCCCATACAGTCTAAAGCATTTTCTGTAATTCTCTCTGGTAAAGATGTTGTTGGTATTGCTCAAACAGGTACAGGAAAAACCTTTGCATATATGTTGCCGCTTTTACAAGAGTTGAAATTCTCTAAGCAAATTCACCCTAGGATTTTAATATTGGTGCCTACACGTGAATTGGTTTTACAAGTAGCTGAAGAAATTGAAAAATTTAGTAAATACTTGACCATACGTGTGGTAAAAGTATATGGTGGTGCAAATATTAATACACAGCAGCAAGAAGTAGCTCAGGGAGCTGACATTATAGTTGCGACACCAGGACGTCTGTATGATTTGGTGCTTAGCAGGTCCTTACAGTTAAAATCTATCAAGAAGTTAGTGATTGATGAAGTAGATATCATGTTAGATTTAGGATTTAGATTTCAATTGACCAATATTTTTGAATTGTTACCCAGCCGTCGTCAGAATATTATGTTTTCTGCAACCATGACTGATGAGGTTAATACATTAATACATGATTTTTTTACTGCTCCTTCAACAATTTCTATTGCTGTTAGTGGCACACCATTAGATAACATAGCTCAATACTGTTATTCAGTTTCAAATTTCTATACCAAAGCTAATTTATTAGTTTATTTACTCAAGGATAAAGATTTGTTTAATAAAGTTTTAGTCTTTGTATCAAATAAAAGAAGTGCTGATAGATTGTTTGAGGTTTTAGAGGAAGAATTTGGTTATGAAATTGCTGTAATTCATTCAAATAAGACTCAGAATTATAGAATTAGATCTATAGAAAATTTCAATAAAGGAAAAACTAGAGTTTTAGTAACTACAGATGTCATGTCTCGTGGCTTGCATATCGATCATATTTCACATGTAGTAAATCTTGACACTCCTTCATTTCCTGAAAATTACATGCATCGCATTGGTAGAACAGGAAGAGCAGAGCAGGAGGGAACCTCATTGTTGTTCTATACAGAACAAGAGCAAGAAGCTAAAGAAACTATCGAAACGCTAATGGATATGAAAATTTCTAACTTAGACTTTCCCGAAGAAGTAGAAATTTCAACACGACTGACACCTAGTGAACAACCAAAAGATACAGAACCTCGTTCTACATATAAAAAAAGAGATACATCTCTAGGCTCTGGGTTTCATGAAAAAAGTGAAAAAAATAAAAAAGTCAATCAAGGAGGTTCGTATAGACGCTTAATTGCCAAGAAGTATAAGAAACCTAAGACAAGAGGAGATAAAAATTATAACAATCGTAATAAAAAGAAGTAATTTCTATTTTAAGTTATATTATTTATTTTCAATCCATTAACTGCATTTATTAAATTCTTATTTCACTTTTTTTAATAATAATTCTTTATAATTCTATAAAAGACTGTATTTTTGCAAGCATACCTAAGAAAAAATATGTCAGAATCAGCAATAGAATTGCAAGAAATAAAAACAGGCAAAGAACTTTATAGCTATCAAAAAGGAGCAATAAGCCAGATTTTTAAAAAGTTTGAAACAGCAGCAGAAGATCATCACTTATTATATCAATTACCTACAGGAGGTGGTAAAACAGTTATCTTTTCTGAAATTGTTCGTCAATATTTAAAACATCACAACAAAAAGGTGTTGGTAATGACACACCGTATAGAGTTATGTAATCAGACCTCTGGAATGTTGACCAGTTTTGGAGTAGAAAGTAAGGTCGTTAATAGCACTGCTAACTTAGATGATCAAGATCGCTACAGTTGCTTTGTGGCGATGGTTGAAACATTAAATAATCGTTTGAACGATGATAAACTTGACATTTCTGATATCGGATTGGTTATTATAGATGAAGCTCATTACAATTCATTTACCAAACTATTTAAATTCTTTGAGAATTCTTTTATTTTAGGAGTAACAGCCACTCCTTTAAGTTCTAATAAAGAACTCCCAATGAAAGATAATTATGATGAATTAATTGTTGGCGAAACTATAGAATCTCTTATTGAAAATGAATTTTTAGCTCGTGCAGAAGTATTTCAATACGACATGGGATTGACTTCTCTAGAAGTAGGTTCTAATGGAGATTATACAGTTAAATCATCTGAAGATCTATACACTACTAATAACATGTTAGATAAGCTATTACATGCTTATGAAAAACATTCTAAAGGTAAAAAAACTTTAATATTTAATAACGGAATTAATACGTCTATTCAGGTATATTATACCTTTAAATCCGCAGGTCATCCAATAGCACATTTAGACAATACAGCCACAAAAAAACAACGTCAAGAGACCTTACAGTGGTTTAAGGAAACCCCAAATGCTATTTTGACCTCTGTAAGTATTCTAACAACAGGTTTTGACGAACCAACTATAGATACCATTATTTTAAATAGAGCGACTAAATCTTTAACCTTATACTATCAAATGATTGGTCGAGGTTCTCGTATATTAAATAACAAAGCTTCTTTTTCAGTAATTGACCTAGGTAATAATTGCCATAGATTTGGTCCATGGGGAGCAGATTTAGACTGGCAAACCATTTTTAAATTTCCTACTTTTTATGTAGATAAGTTATTAAGTGATGAAGACTTAGAAGATAACTTTAGGCATGAAATGCCTGAAGAGATCAGAGTTGAGTTTGCTAAATCAGAAGAGGTTTATTTTGATATAAAAGAAACTTATATTTCAGCAACAACTCAAGGAATATCATCTAAGGTAGTTTTAGAACAATCTATTGCTCAACATGGAAGGATCTGTATTGAAAATAGTGAAGATGTTTTTGATGCTTTAATTTTAGCCAAACTTCTTAATGAAGATATTGATCACAGAATACACAGCTATGCCAAATGCATTAGTAAAAGCACCAATAACTTTTTACGCTGGTTAAAAGAAGATTATCAGAAAAAACTAAACACGTATTTACGCCAGAATTTTGATGCTGTATTTGAAGAAATTAATGGATTTCCTCCTCCTGAAGAGGATGAATAATATAGAATACTGTTAAAATTTCCAGATTAGAATTCTGCTTTTTTTATTGCCCTGAGCCATTTCTACAATAGTATGTGTAGCTTTTAGTTTATTTAGCTGCTTTATCAATTTGGATAAATTTTCTTTTTTAGAAACTAAACTGGTGAATACACCAACTTGTTTGGCAAAAGCAACACTTTGTTTAATCATTCTTTTTAAGAATAAAGCTTCACCACCATTACACCATAACTCATTAGCTTGACCTCCAAAATTGAGCTCTAATTCTGTTGAATTTCGTAAATTCTTTAATTTTCTTAATGTTCCTTTTGTAGCTTCTTCTTTTGAGGCGTGGAAGGGAGGATTACACATGGTAAAATGAAAATATTCTCCACTTTTTATAATCCCTTCAAATAGATTGGCATTGTTTGGTTGATAACGAATTTCAATTCTTTCTGATAAGTTTGGATTGACCTCAATATTTTTTTTTGCAGCTATAATTGCATTTTTATCAATATCAGCACCAATCATTTTCCATGAGTACAATTGAGCTCCTAAAATAGGATAGATGCAATTGGCACCAACACCAATATCTAATCCTTTAATTTCACCTTTTAGATGTTGTTCTTTCAACACATCTGCCAAATGATGTATATAATCAGCCCTTCCTGGGATAGGCGGACAAAGGTATCCGTCAGGAATATTCCAATCTACCAAACCATAATGGTGTTTTAGAATGGCTTTATTCAAATGTAAAACAGCAATTGAATTCGAAAAATCAATAGTTAAATTTTTATAAGTGTTGGTAAAAACAAATGACTTAAGAGGAGCATGAATAGCAGTAAGTGCTCTAAAATCATACGATTTATTATGAATATTGTTTGGGTGCATATTAGCGACAAAGATACAGTTGATTTGCATATTTAATCTCTATTTTTGTTTTTAATAAAATTCACCGATGGCCATAACACGTAAAACAATCCTTATTGTACTCGCTTTTTTTGCTATTTATGTTATTTGGGGTTCAACATATCTTTTAAATAAAGTGGCTGTAAAAGAATTATCACCGATGTTTTTGGCGGCTATCCGATTCATTATTGCAGGAATATTGATCTTTATCATTGCCAAATTCATGAAGTTACGTTTAGCCATCACAAAAAAACAATTGATAAATAGTATTATAGCAGGGTTTTTATTTCTTGTTTATGGTAATGGTGTCTTTGTTTGGGCTCTTCAATATGTAGATAGTGGTTTTGCAGCTATAGAAGCTTCAACTCAACCTTTGTTTATATTAGTTTTAATGCGGCTTATTGATGGTAAGAAAATACAAGTAAAATCAATACTTGGTATCATTTTCGGACTTATAGGTATTTATTTATTGGTAAATCAAGATCAAATTATGCTTCATCAAGGGAGTCTAAAAGGGATTTTAATGATATTTACCTGTGTTTTAAGTTGGAGCTTAGGAAGTTTTTTTGTTGCCAAAGCAGATTTACCTTCAAATTTTTTTATCAGTTCTGGTTATCAAATGCTCTCAGCAGGAATTCTCTTAGGCATATCTAGTCTGATTTTAGGAGAGACGTGGTTAACACCTTCATTATGGAGCTCTTCAGTTCAACTCTCTATGTTTCTATTAATTGTATTTGGAAGTATCGTTGCTTTTACTTCGTTTAATTATTTGCTAAAAGTAGTCTCTCCTGAAAAAGTAGCAACATTCTCTTATGTAAATCCGATAATTGCATTATTATTAGGGTGGTATGTTTTACATGAGAAGTTGACTCTACAATCTATTATTGCAGCATTTATACTTTTGTTAGGCGTATATTTTAAC
>Ga0256834_1002140_pt1 | contig 12733 bp, 12 predicted proteins | sample 4281140metaG_FD_190536 | JGI IMG/M metagenome (GOLD analysis project Ga0256834, IMG submission 190536) | Hydrothermal vent microbial communities from East Pacific Rise, Pacific Ocean - 4281-140 | ecosystem: Environmental > Aquatic > Marine > Hydrothermal vents | place: Pacific Ocean: East... | reverse complement strand
ATGACGATGCTTGCTCTAATCTTTTAGCAGAACTTGTAATAGATAACATGAACCCTTTTACTATTCGTATTAAGAAGCCTACTAATTATCAAAATAATGTTGATAGTTTTATCATTATGAGACAAGATAAAACTCCCACTTATAATTTTGCATCTGCTGTTGATGATATGCTTAGTGATATATCTATGGTTATTATAGATGAAAATCATATAAACAATACTCCAAAACAAGATCACATAAGAACTTCACTTAATTATGATAAAAAAATAGAGTATCTCCATCTACCTACTATTTTGGGTGATGATACTTTAACTATTAAACAGCTTTTAGAAGATGGATTTTTACCAGAGGCAATTTCTAATTATTTAATATCTACAGGAAATAAGCCTCCAAAAGAGATATTTAGTCTTAAAGAAGCTATAGAGTGGTTTAGTCTTGATAATATATCAAAATCCCCTACTCGCTTTGATATAAATATGTTAAGATATATAAATAATGAGCATCTAAGAATGCTTGATGCCAAAGAAATTTCAAGATATGTTGGATTTGCAGATGCAGAGATTGGTGAACTTGCAAAAATTTACCTCAAAGAAGCTAGTACAACTAAAGAACTTAAATCAAAAATAGAGGCTATCTTTGAAAAAAAAATTATTCCTGATGATTTTATAGAGCAATCAGATATACTATACAAAATAATTAAAAATGCACCCTACTTTGAACAATATGGTGATTTTAAAAGTTATTTAATAAAAGAGTCAGGACTTAAAGAAAAAGACTTCCTTATACCTCTTCGCATTATTTTAACTGGCGCTGATCATGGTCCAGATATTGCTGTGATTTATAAATATATTAAAAACTATATTGGAGAAATTATAAAATGAGTGAATTAGGAAATATGATAATAGCTTTAGGCGATATTGTTACAAATCTTATTGGTATTTATATTTGGGTTATAATTATTGCTGCGTTATTGAGTTTTGTTAATCCAGATCCACGCAACCCAATAGTTAAATTTTTATATTCAATAACAAATTCAGCTTATGCTTTTGTAAAAAGATATATTAATACAAATGTAGGAGCTGTTGATTTGGCTCCATTGGCTATTGTAATTGGTTTACAAGTAGTAGTAGTTATATTAAATTATCTATTTTATACACTTGCTAGCTTAGTTTAAATAAAAAATTATATCTTATTAAACTACCTTTTTGTATAATCTATTAAATTTTTAAAAAAAAGATATTAAATTGAAAAAAAGATTAGCAGTAGCTTTTACGGGACCATCAAATAGTGGTAAAACCACTCTTATACTAAAAGTAGCAAGAAAATTAATACATGAGCATTCTAAAAAAGTAGCAATTATAAAACATGATCCTAGTGATAAAGCTAGATTTGATAAAGCTGGTAAAGATAGTTATAGGTTTAGTGACACAGGAGCAGAAGTTATTGTAACCTCCCCTACTCGGACAACATATTTTTCACAACGCCATAATGAACTTGATGAGATGATTAGATTGTTTGATAAGTTTGATATTCTTTTAGTTGAGGGATTGAAAAATCTTCCACTACCAAGAATAAGCGTATTTAGAGATAAGCTAGATGTTGATTATTTTAGTTATATGAATGCATTAGCTACTGATGGTAGTATTAATTTAGCTGATTACGACTTACCAAAAAATATAGATGTGATTGATCTTAATAATAGTGATGAAATTATATCTTGGATATTAAATAATGCTAAAGAGATATAGCAAAGAAAGGTGTAGCTAAATGACAGATATATTTGAGGCAATTCAAAGAAGTGCAAAAAGAATCAAAAAAGCTATAGATATTAAGGATATAGGTTATTCTAATAAAGCCAATAGTTCTGGCGAGACCCAACTTCAACTCGATATTCAATGTGATATGATTATTGAAGAGGAGTTTTCACGAATTAGCTCTATTCATACCATAGCAAGTGAAGAAAAAGAAAAAGAGATGCTTCTTCATAAAGATGGTAAATATTATATAGCATTTGATCCATTAGATGGTTCATCATTGGTAGATGTAAATCTTAGTGTAGGTACTATTTATGGTATATATGAGGGTGGTTTTGGAGCTGATAAAATGGTAGCGTCATGCTATGTAGTCCATGGACCAAGAGTTGAGATGGTATTTGCTCACAATAAAGCAAAACTACACCTACTCCAAGGCGAAAATTGGGAGTTTATAAAAGAGATTCGTTTATCGCAAAAAGGTAAAATTATGGCTCCTGGTGGGACACAACAAAACTGGACTATATACCACAAAAAGATGATAGATGATTTTTTTGCAGACGGATATAGATTAAGATACTCAGGTGGAATGGTTCCAGATCTGCATCAACTACTTTTAAAAGGTGGTGGACTTTTTAGTTATCCATCTACAAGCGATAAGCCAGATGGAAAACTTCGTAAACTTTTTGAAGTATTTCCATTCGCATTTATTTATAAAATAGCTGGTGGCGGAGCAATAGATGGTAAAAATGATTTGATGGATATTGATTGCAAACATATTCATGATACTTCTCCTTGTTTTTTTGGTTCAAAGTATGAGATAGAGAAAGTAAAAGAAGTTTATGCAAGTAACTAATGAGGTTGAACTAGATAAATTTGAGATTCATCTTGATTTAATGATAAAAAAAATCAACTTATGTCAAGAAGAGAAAAATTTAAAAAGTTGTAGCAATTGTGAGTCTTATTTTGGATGTGAGATAAGAGATGACTATGTAAAATCAGTTTATAACAGTATGTCAAAAGGCGATACTGGCGGATTTGAATTTTGACAATTAAGGAAAATAATTTTGAATAAATATATAACTACACCAATATACTATGTAAATGGCGAGGCACACATTGGACATGCTTACACAACTTTTATAGCTGACACTGTGGCTAGATATGAAAGACTTAAAGGTAATAAAACTTATTTTTTAACAGGCACTGATGAGCATGGTCAAAAAATAGAAGAATCTGCTCAAAAAAACTCTAAACCAACTCAAGAGTTTGCTGATGAAATAAGTGCAACATTTAAAGACCTTTGGGATGATTTTGATATTAGTTATGATAAATTTATCCGTACTACTGATGAAGATCACATGATTGGTGTTAAAAAAGCATTTGAAGTTATGTACAATAAAGGCGATATTTATAAAGATTTTTATGAGGGTCATTATTGTGTTAGTTGTGAAACATTTTTTCCTGAAACTCAGCTAATAGATGGTGGATTTTGTCCAGATTGTGGGAGAACAACCAATGTGGTTAAAGAAGAAAGCTATTTTTTTAGGCTCTCAAACTATGAAGATAAGCTTTTAAAATATTATGAAGATAATCCAGATTTTGTACTTCCTCGTTCAAGAATTAATGAAGTTAAAAATTTTGTTAAAGGTGGACTTCGTGATTTGTCTGTAACTAGGACATCTTTTACTTGGGGAGTTAAACTTCCAGACTCCATAGGTGATGATAAACATGTAATGTATGTATGGCTTGATGCTTTAATGAATTATGTAACAGCATTGGGATATGGCAAAGATGAAGAAAATATGGATTTTTGGCCTGCTTCAACTCAATTTGTTGGAAAAGATATACTTCGTTTTCATGCTATCTACTGGCCTGCATTTTTAATGAGCCTTGATTTGCCACTGCCTAAACATATTGGTGCTCATGGTTGGTGGACTAGAGATGGTGAAAAAATGAGCAAGTCTAAAGGTAATGTTGTATCTCCAAGAGAGGTATCAAATGCTTATGGAGTTGAAAATTTAAGATATTTTATGCTTCGCGAAGTTCCTTTTGGTCAAGATGGAGATTTTTCTCAAAGAGCATTAATAGATAGAGTAAACTCTGAACTTGCCAACGATTTAGGTAATTTACTTAACCGAATTATTGGTATGAGTGCAAAATATTCTGACTATGAAATAGATAGCGTAGATGTACAAAAATATCACTCTAAAGAGCTAGATATTATGAATAAAGTGTTAGATTCACTAGATAATTTCATGCAAAATTTACAAACTCATCGTTATTTAGAAGAGTTATGGAAACTGTTTGCTTTAGGTAACGGCGCTATACAAGAGTATGAACCTTGGGTTAAAATGAAAGAAGATAAAAAAGATGAAGCATTAGCTACCGTTGCTTTAATAGCAAATATATTAGCTAAAGCAGCTATTATGTTATCTCCTATAATGCCTGAAACAACAAATATAATTGCTGATACCCTTAATTTTGAAATTAATAACGAAAGCTATAAAGAATTTATTTGTGATAAAAAATTACTAAAAACATTTTGCATTAAAAAAATTGAGCCTCTGTTTCCTCGCATAGAGGAACCTTTAATGCCTGAAGCTCCTCTTCAAGAGCCTAATAAAGTTGAATCTAATAATGATAATAATGAAGATGATAATTTAATAGAGATTGGACAATTTTTTGAAACTTCTTTAAAAATTGGAACAATTACAGAGGCTGAAATAGTACCAAAAAGCTCAAAACTCTTAAAACTACAAATAGATTTAGGTGAAGACAAATTAAGACAAGTGGTTGCTGGAATTAGAAAATCATATTCCCCAGAGGATCTTGTTGGTTCTCAAGCATGTGTTGTGGCTAACTTGAAACCTGCTAAACTTATGGGAATGCTATCAGAGGGGATGTTGCTTGCTGCTAAGGATGATGATGGTTTATCACTTATAAGACCTGAAAAATTTAAAAAGGCTGGTACACCTATTGGATGAGATTAGAAAATATTCTAGCTCTTACACATGCTTCATTAGTCAACGAACCGTGTGTAAATGATTTTGACAATATAGTTTTTGATGTCAAAAAAGTAAATCGTGGTGATCTATTTATTGCAATAAAACATGAAGATATAGATCAAGCAGTACAAAGTGGAGCTTATGGGATAGTATTTGATAGACCAACTCAAATTCTGGATACAGAGATAGCTTGGATAAAAACTAAAAATGTAGAAGATGCTTTAAAAAGATTACTCAGGTTTCGCTTAATAGAAAAAGAAGTGATTGTTTATAGATGTGATGAAATTATCCTAAAGTTAGCTATGCAATGCTCTACTGATGTAAATTTTGTAGTAGTTAATGGCGATATCGAAAAACTATATAAAAATTTATGGCACATAAACAATAGAAGCATACTTCTATTTTGCTCAGAATTAACTGATGAAAATCTTTTTACAAATATTAAGTCAATTCCAAAAGATATTATTGAAAAAATAACAATTATTGAAAAAACTTTATTTGAAACATCTTTTATATATGAAAATAAATTTTATGCAAGACAATTAATCTCCCCTTTTTTTACCCCTTACTTAGAAAAGTTACTACATCTATATAGATCATTAAAAATAAATTATAAAATTAAAAAACTTGCCCCTATTGAGAACTTTCAAGCAGTTTTTACAAATAAAAGACTTGAAGAAAAAGAGTTTGGCTCAAGCGATTGTGTACTTATTTTTGAACCAAATGCCAAACTTGCAACTCAAGGTATTGATTATCTACAAAAAAATGCTCTTTGGGCAAATATTATATATATTATTCCACAAACTATGCAATCAAACAATTCAAACACTTATTTTTATGAACAAAAAGATAAAATTATAGATATTTTAAAACAAAATAAATTTAATTTTGCGTTTATTGTTGGGGCTGACAAAAATATTTTAAATCATACTAAATCGATGCAAACTCAATTGACATTGGAGTTTTAGGAGTTACCTAGCTTTTTCTTTAAATATATTGTTTTCTTTATTGTGTAAGTTGAGCTTTTATGAATGTAGTTTCTTTTATCTTTTTGTCTATCACTTTTTTTTAAAAAAAAGTAAAATAAAAAAATCGCACATACGAATCGTCGCTTTTTCCATGAAATAAATATATTATTTGGAGTCTGCGGAACTCGCTTCGCTCAGACAGTCCTCGACTTTTTTCCAAATAATATATTTATTTCATGGGCGACTCATGGTATGTGCTACTAACTACTTAAATATTATGAAAGAAGACACATTTCATATCAGATAGGTAATTTATTTATAACTAGAGTTAAGCAAAAAAAATAATATCATAAAAATTCATGCGTCTGTTTGCAGACCTCGAAAAGCTAAAATAAAACTCTTTTTGAACGTAAAAAAAATGTAACTGTCTGAGCAAAGCGAGTTTTACATTTTTAGTTCAAAAATTGTTTTGTTTTAGGAACTCACGAAGTGAGCTTTGAGACTTCTGCAAAGTCTTTTTGGTTCTTTTTTGACTAAAAAAAAGAATGGGTTAAGTCAAAGACAATTAATATTGGATTTTTTTGACTTTATAGAGCTTTGTTTTCCCACCTAAGGGTGTTATCTGTTATTTGACATTTATTAATTTCACTAGCACGGTATATTCCATACCCGAAATTTTCTTGTATATAATAACAATACGATTCCTTATGTTCAATAGAATCGTCAACTACATTAGTTTTAATGGCAATTACTGGTGAATTTTTAATTTTTACAGATTCATATACAAGAGCTTCTATATTATTATTTTTTAATAATATAGCTGAAATTACTGAAGTGACTTGATATAATTTTTCAGAGCCATCCCGCCTTATTATATCTGCAAAAAATGAGTTACTTAATATATAAGATTCAAATATATAAAGATTGTCTTTTTCTATGCATTTATTCCTAAATAATTTATATGCTAAACGATAATTCTTATCAATCCATTTCGGTAGTTCAATATTTCTTATAAAGTAATCGAATACACCTATATATACAACACTTAATCTTTTTTTAGGTATAGAATCTAATATGTTAATGTAATCTAATTTATTTGCATTGACTTCTGATAAAGCAGAATGAAAAAATTGTTCTTCATCATGTTCTGTGTAATGAATGCTTGCATAAAATCTTGATTCTTCTTTTTTATTAAATCTACCTAAGGGGATTTTTTCTTTGTTGCTATCATCTATATAAGACAACTCTTGCAAATCATCAAAACAATAAGGTACATTTGAAACTGATTTTTCAAATTTTCTTGCTCTTCTAAATGCTATAGTAGAATCTAATTCGTATTCTAAATTAACTGTGAAATCATTTATTAATTTTTGTATTCTAATTTCAATTCCTCTAGTCGTAAGTTCTAAGTTGCCATCTATAAAATCATTAAGTTGTTTAATTATTATAGATGCTTCATTGAGTTTTATTAGAGATTCATTTTTATTTAGAGAAGTTATTTTTTCGATATGTTCTTCTATATTTTTTTTTCTTTTTAAATCTTCTTCATTTAATTTTTCCACTGTCTTTCCTTATTTCCACATCTCCAAAGGTACAAAGTATGTATAATTGGGATATTGGGCTTTTGTATATATCCCATCTCGGAAGAGATGGAACAAGATTATTAATTTACAGTCAGCTCTCTTTTCAATTCATCAACATTAATCCGATTCCTATCACTCTGCACCAACGGAAGCGATTTTTTATAAATTACCCTACTCGGAATCATATAAGACGCAAGATGTTTTTTCAATTCAAATAGTATCTCGTTTGTAGGTATTTCACTTGCACATGAGTAAACTAAAACTATCTCCTCTTCAATTTGCTCATTATCTATAGAAAACACTGCACATTGCTCTATTTGAGATATGTTTTTTGATACTACAGATTCAATTTCGTATGGAGATACTCTAAAACCCCTAGTCTTTATCATATTGTCATCCCTTGAGACAAAATAAAAATAACCCTCTTCATCTTTGTAGACATAATCACCTGATGCTACTACTATTTCATCGGTTAGATGTCCCTCTAAGTTAATTACATTTTTTAATATCTCTATAGATTTAAATCTTTGTGCATTTTGCTCTGGAGCATTCCAAAAACCTTTGTAAATATATCCACCTCTATGTACTAACTCCCCTACTTCCCTTGTTTTACACTCCTGCCCCTCTTTGTTTAACACATAAAGTTCAACATCGGGAATAGCTTTACCAATAGAATCAGGTCTAATCTCTATTTGAGCGGGATCTAAGTAAGTTGACCTAAACGCTTCTGTTAGCCCATGCATAGAATAAAATTTTGCATTATAAAAGAGTTTTTTGCAATCTTGAATCATTTTATCTGTAACTTTACCACCTGAGGATGTTATTGTCTTTACATGTGAGAAAAGTTCAGGATTAGGAATTCTTTGCATTCCATCTTCAAATATTTGTGTAATATTTATTGGCATCAATGGAATAATTGTAATTTTATCATCTATTAGATGATTAAAAAAGCATTCTGGCAGTATAAATCTATGAAGTGCTAATGTAGCTTTTTTGTACAAAGTAGAAAAAATTTGATTTAATCCATAATCAAGATTGAAAATTAGCACCCCAGATATAATATCATCCTCTTTGATATCCAAATACTGAGTAACCACACGAGCTGAATCTATAAGATTTCTATGTGAAATAACTATACCTTTTGGTCTTCCAGTTATCCCAAAAGAGTAAGTAATAACTGCAGTATCATGCCCATTTATATTACATTTATAAGGTTTATTGTAGTATTTAAAAATTTCTTCAAAAGAAGCAATGTCCCTTGTAGCCGTTTCATACGAAATAATATGACCGCTAAAATTAATCTCTTCAATATTTTCAAGCTTTAATTTATCAGTAATAATACATTTGATATCACAATCATTCATAATATACTCTACTTGCTCCGCTTTTAAAAGTTTTGTCAATGGCACCAACATATAATCTGTTGATAAAATAGCAAGGATAGCGATAACTTGATCTATACCTTTATTGGAGTAAACACCAACTCTTGAGCCTTTTGGCAACTCTAGTTCTTTGAGATAAAATGCAATCTGATTTACTTTTGCAAAAAGTTCAGAGTAGGTGATATTTTTTTCATTAAAAATAAGTGCCGTTTTATCAGCGTGAGAGAGGTTAGCATCTTCTAGTAGTGTTCTTATACAGTTTATTGACATCTTTTATCCTTTGCTTTATTTATTGGTGATTGCTAGTGTCCATATATCGTAGTTATTGTCCATTACGGTAACTGGATTGTGATTTGAATTTAATATTTTTTTGTAAAAAAATGAGATAATATCTTCTATCTCATCTTTGTTTAAAACTTTTGTTACACCACCTGTAAGCACTATGGAGTTGATAGATAATAACTTTAGATTTATATAAGTTTTTTTGTAGTGTGACATCTTACAAAGCACAAGAAAAATAGCTAACTGCATCAACACTCTTAGTGCTTTTTCACTTTGTTGTTCAAATATATTTTCTGTGACTTTTAAATGAGCTAAAAGCTCATAAACAAACTCATTATTTTTTGCAGAAAAGATTAAAGACTCTTTTGATTTATAGGTACCAAGTTTTTTAAATACCAGTCTGTCATACTCATTTTTAGTAACTATATTATCATCTACTAAATCTTTTGAATAGTGAATATCGGTAGTTGCCCCACCAATATCTATAAGAATAAATGGATCTACAACAGAAAACTTTGTATCAATTAATGCAAGAGTCTTATTTACAATATATGGTGTAGAATATATTTGATTAGAGGTTATCTCATAGAGATGTTTAATCTCCTCTTTAGCGACTATATCAGCCTGATACAAGTTTGTCAAATACTCTTTAAGATTCTCTTCGACAATATGAAGTTTATCATCAATAATATTTGGCAACACTACTAAGTTTTTGATCTTTTTTACAAGAGTTGGTGAATCTTTTTGAGCACCTACAAATACGATATTTGAATAGTTTAGTTTCTCTAAATAACTATACAACTCATTACCAAAAACATCTGAAGTAGAGTCAATCCCTCCAACAATAATAACCACATCTATTAAATCACTTGGAATTGAGTACTCTTTAATATCTTGATAAATTATTGTCTCAATTATATTGATGCCTGAATTAAAAGCGATATTTTTTGCATATTTTAATGAAAACGAATGTGTTAATCCTATAATGAGGGTGCTTAGACCGCCATTTGCAGAGGAGCAGATATATATATTGTCTTTAGAATAACTATGAATTGTTTTGCCACATTTATATATTAAATCATCAAAAATCTCTTTGTTAAAATCTCTTCGATGTTGCTCTATATTTGATGTAGTGCTGATTTTAAAATATGTACTTCCAACATCTATTAATAATTTTTCTTGACTCATTGCATAATTCCTATATCGTGAATAATATCGTTTACTATAGAAGCGGTATCTTTTGTAAGATCGCATTTTGATTTTTCATAAAGAAAACATCGGTCTGGAATTGGAACATTTCCTCTTTTAATTATCCTGATATTTTTGTTTGCATCCCTGATGGTTATCATCTCGTTGTGATTTATAATGTGTGGAGAAAAAGGTACATCAATAGTTCCGTTTTTAATAGAGTTAAATACTTTTCTCCACAATGTGTCAGCTTCATCGTTAAATACAGCCTCCATAATAGCTTTAACTTCTAGTATTAGTATCTCCTCCTCCTCTTCATCAACAATATTTGGAAGACCGTTTAAGATACCTAGAGTGTATTGGGTATTTGCAACAGTTTTTGCATTTGCTTCTTTAGTTGGGATTCCAGAGGCTTCTTCTCTTGTTTTTGTAATAATTTTATTTGCTCCAACCATAGAAGCGATAACAGTTGACATATTTATCAACTGCTCTGCAAAATCTTTGTTAGTTGGGAAAGCTCCCATCCATTGATGGTAAACAAGGTTTATCATTGCATCGCCACAGTTAATCTCTTCTGCATAATATTTTGCAAGTTTTTTAATTACTGCTCCCATAACTATATCTTGGTTCATAGAGCCCGTTTGGGAAAATGATACGGAGAATGATTTAACACCCTCCTCTAGTGAAAGAAGCATCTCTAGGAGCTGAATCACAATTGTTATAGCTGGAGGCACTAAAGTAGCTGTAAGTGGACCAAAAGATTCTCTATTTATAGGCTCATTTAGTTTTGAGTAGTTTGCACATACTTTTTCTACATATTTCCAATATAAAAACGCTTTATCTAAAGGAAAATTTTTAGAATATGGCAATAAATATGTAATTGGTCCACCCTCTATCTCAAATATTCCAGATGCTATGGCTGTCTCAATCAAAAGTCTTGCATCAGGAGTTCCATGCCTTAAACTAACTGGTTTGTTAAAGTGGGTTATCATCTTGCGGGTAGTTCTGTAACCGTGATTTATCAGTGGGTAACCATTTAGCATATCTATATCATTCTCTTCTGATAGTCTTAACATTTTTTTTGCTGTAGCATAATCATTAAGTCTTGTGTTAGAATCGATAGTTAAAGGCAATACATCAACATTTGCGTTCACAAAAAACTCATTTAGGGCAAATTGCTTTTTATAAGTAGGAAATCCACCTCTTGGTTGGACAAGCATTTTATTTTTATTTTTAAAATTATGTGAGATAAAAAGCTCTTTGTTTGCACCTCTTACAAAATCTTCCACTTCTGCAAAATCAAAATTATCTACATATTCATTACCGAGAATAATTTTTCTCTCTTCTTGGAGTAAACTCATTATCTATCTCTCTTTTTTAAAAACTCTTCTAATGTATCTAACCCTGTGTTTAAATCTATTTGGTGAAAAACTAAATCAAATCCATAATTTTTGTATTTTGGAATTATGCTCTCTTGGCTAGCAGTTCCAACCACTAAATTTCCACCAATTACCATTATAAGGTTATCTAAATTTTTATATTTTGATTTTAAAAGCTTAATCTCTCTGCTCCAACCCTCAGCCTCTCCATTAAGTGAAGAAATTAGCAGTATATCCGCATCTGTTTCAACAACAGCATCAAAAAACTCTTCTAGATAAGTATTTACTCCCAGATTAAAAACTTTAAACCCTCTTGCATTTAAGGAGAGCTCTATCAATCTGTTTGCAACAACATGAATATCATTTCCAACTACACCAGTTACTACTTTCATATTTATAATACCTATATTAATTATTTAAATAGACTTCTTGTAAAACATAGATTCTGAATCAAGTTTTTAAGATTTTGCAAGAAGTCTAATAAAAAGATACCAAAGTTTATGTAAAAATAAGGTTATAAGGTGCTAAAATACAATTACTAAAATAAATTGAAGGAAATAAATGAACTTTTTTACGGCAGATTTTTGCGATGAACATCCAGAATCAGTAGATGTCTTAAGTCCTGATTTTAAAAATTATGGTGGAGCTAATAAGTGTCACGGAGAAATTGTAACAATAAAACTTAATAAAAACAACTCAGAGCTGATTAAATTACTAAGAGATGAAGATGGGACTGGAAAAGTTGTAGTTGTAGATGTTAGTGCAGAATATTTTGCAGTTGTTGGTGAAAACTTAATGAAATTTGCACAACAAAATAATTACTCAGGGATTATTATAAATGGATATATTAGAGATACTTTTCAAATAAAAGATATTCCAGTAGTTTTATATGCACTTGGTAGATGTCCAAAAAAGTATATTCCCGTTACCGAGGCTCAAAAAAATGTCCCCCTCTCTTTTGGAGGGATAAACTTTAAGAATGGTAGTTATCTATATGCGGACACAGACGGTGTAATAATTACTAATAAAGCACTCCATAAATCATCTAGGGTGTGATAAACCCTTGTCCCTATGAAGTTTTACAATCCAAGGACATAAAAATATGGCTCAAAACTTTCTTCAACAACCTTACAAACAAGTTCTAAAAATGGCTCATAGTTTTGAGTAGTATGTGCAGTATCTAGTGCTTTAT
>Ga0256834_1002139_pt1 | contig 12734 bp, 14 predicted proteins | sample 4281140metaG_FD_190536 | JGI IMG/M metagenome (GOLD analysis project Ga0256834, IMG submission 190536) | Hydrothermal vent microbial communities from East Pacific Rise, Pacific Ocean - 4281-140 | ecosystem: Environmental > Aquatic > Marine > Hydrothermal vents | place: Pacific Ocean: East... | reverse complement strand
AATATAGGTAATAGTTTTTTCCTTTTCAGAGCAAGAGATAAATGTGACTAGTAAAAATAGCACAATATATTTGATTGCGTTAATCATAATTTTCTCAGTATTAATTTCTTTATTATTTTTTTATTCGTTATAGTTTATTCATCATCAATACTTAGCCACATCCCTATTTTTTGATTATTGACAACACATAAAAAACTATCTCTACTATGGTATGTAACAGGAGTCCAATTATTTCCCTCAAAATTACTGTAGTATTTCGGGTTATGAAATTCATTTACAAATGTTTGAGCTAGTATATTTAATGCATTATTAGATATTTTTTTATGGCTTCCATAGTTTATGGCTTCTTTTGCCATTTCTACAAGATTGACTATAAATTCAAATTGATTTATTTCGTGCAAACCGTTTTTTGGCAACTGTATTTGTTCTTTTTCATTTAACCATGGATAAAAATCATACATTTTCTGATTTGATATATGTTGAGTGATAGATTTATAATCATCTAATTTTGACTTATTTGGAATAATTACATATCCTAAATAACAATCATCCCATACTTCTTGGTATTGTTTAAACAACTCTTGAAAAGTGAGCGATGTATTGAGTTCTATCTCTTTCATTAGGTTATACTTTTTTTTAGGTATGTTCTTATTCTAAAATATTCAAACTTTTGTACCAACTATCAGCAATAAAATAATGGGTGTTGTGATCTAAACCTTCAAAAGATTCTAAACGTGGTTTATTCGCTGCTCTTTCATTAGCAGGCATTAAAATAATTGCATAGTAACGAGATGGATATTTGGTGTTTGAAACAAAATATACTTTTTCTGTCTCATTGTATTTTGAGATACCTAAATCTTCAAAAGTTAATCCTGTATGCTTCTGTAAAGCTTCAGTATCAAATTTATACATTTCTACTACTTCTAATTTTTTATTAAAATTGTGACGATCTGTATCAAAAAATCCTGTGTTCAGCTCTTTATCTTTTTTAGTTAAAAATTCTGAAAGTGATCCTGTAGCATCCTTTTTTAAAAGCAGTATTCTGTCTGCTCTTTCTTTATAGCCTTCGGTATAGATAGTAATTTGATTACTATTTTCTTGAACAACAACCTTTTTATTACCTGGCATAATGTCTGTATAAGAAAATTGTATTTTTAGTTTTTCTGAACTGAAATTAACTGTCTTTGCTTTTTTTACCCAAACTAATTTTTCTTCTTCAGTTTCAGCACGCTTATGTTTGCGTAGGTTGCTTATGGTAATTTGTACAGTAATTAGTAAAACAAGAAAAACTCCTGATATTAGAATCCCTTTTTTATACTTTCTTTTAATAAATTGAATTAAAAGTACACTATTAAATATAAAAAAAAGAAATATACAACCGTATAAAAATAAATCTAAAAACAATCCATCTGTAAGTCCATCACCTCCTGTTTTTTGATAATGTTTGTCTGAAAAATTTAATAAAGAAGGAAAGTGTTTTTGCGTATAACTAAATATAATTAGCAGCAATGCAATACTATTTACTATTATTATGTGTTTTGTTTTTTTCATTTTTTTAATATTTCTATTTAATGTTCTTCTAGGCCTTCAAAATAAATTTCTGTAATTGCCGTCTGTGTATTTATCACCTTTATAAACTGCTGCTATTTTAAATCTAATTTTTTTAGATTTGGGTTTTGTTTTAGTTGTTTTTTCTATATAATAAACTTCAAAGTGTTGTTCATTTTCCTTATCACTAAATAGTTGCTGTAATGAATCTTTTGTTGCTCAAACATCTAATACTTCTTGACTAAAATTAAAAGGAAACCCTATAAGTGCGTTAATGGTTTTAGACTTTTGCGTTAAAGTATTTAATTTTGAGTTATTTTTTAAAGGGATCTTTTCTTTTTTGTTAGAACAAGCAAAAAAGAGTACAGAAAGAAATAATATAGATATTGTTTTTATGTACATTGTTTTTATTTATTTTTCTATTCTTTAAGGTAATTATTTTCTAAACTAAAAGAAGATTACTTTTTCATCAATGCTAATGCTTCTTTTTCAGAAGATTTATTTATAGGAACAATAGTATCTCCTTTTGCTGAAATTACACCAAAAAACTTAGTGTATTTTTTTAAACTATCGTTAAGTTTTACAGTTCTAATCATTATTTTATCGGGGTTTAAAAATCGCAATTCAGAAATACCTGTACGATAGGTGTTGGTTTTAAAATCAAATAAATAACCCAATTTTTTTCCTGACGGCAATATTACTATATCATTTAAAAATCTATTTTTATAATTAAAAGGCAATCCGTTTGGTTTGTAAAAAGTGATTGTTTTTATACTGTTTTTAATTATAGAAGATTTTATTAAATTAACGGTATCAAGTTGTTGGTTTTTATTATATCCAACTGCTTTTGTGAAACTTATATTATTGTTTTCGGTTGGAACAATCATAATTTTTTTAGTTGCATTGGCAAGACCAGAACCATAATAATCTTGCACATAAGATTTACCACCACCAAAACCAAATGACATTTCTTTTTTTGAATATAAATATTTTTCTACAAGATAATAATTAGCATCACCAAACGGATTATCAATTTTTATAAATTTTGTTTTTAACTTATCTTTTTCTACAAACTTGATAGGATAAAAAAAATTATAAATAATATAACCAATACTCAAAATTGCTACTAGACTTATTATTTTAATAGCGGTTTTCATAAATTAAATTTTATTTTTTATAACCCTGTTGAAAAAGCTTCTCCTAGTGCTAAGGCATAAATATAAAAAATAATACCACCAATAATTAAAAAAACCAATAAAATTATTAATAATGTAGCAGTTGTTTTAGCCCATTTTTGCTTTTTCTTTACACCAGAATATACTTTTTGCACACCATAAATTATCATAATAAGCACAATAATAATTATAGCATAAAACATAAATTGTTGCAAAACAATATTTCCTGATTTTACTTCATTCATTAGTTTTCTATTTTAGAATACAACCCAACAACATTTTTCTTCTGTAAGCGTAATTTTATGTAAGTTTTTAAAGTTATTTCTTAATAATTTAAACCAATCCTTATCCTCAAGAAATCCTCGTTGATTTTTTTCATCAAAAAAGAAGTCAATCATTTCTGTACTACCTTTTCTTACAGAGAAAATATATCCTGCATAAACCCATTGATCGGAAGAATTATTTGCTGCTTGTAAAACAATTTTTATAATTTTGCTAATTAACCCTTCCTTTGTTTCTTCTATTATCATTTTTTATTTCTATAAAAACCACTACCTCCACCTCTGTAGGTATTGATTGAAATTATTAGCTCTTCATTACATTGTACACATTCAAACTTATGATATGTAACATCTTCTAACCACTGCTTTTTATCAAATTGAGCAACAACTTCATTGAGTTTAAATGTGTTGTCATCAGAATATTCAAATTTTCCTTTTGCTACCCATTTTTCGAATAATGTGATATACATTTCATATTCTGTTGGTGTAAAATTTTCTTTATATTTTGGCAATCCACATTCACATTCTTTACGTTCAATTATTTCTACTTCTCCATTAGACCATAAAATATAATTATTCCATTTATCATCCTCTCTATTAAAAGACAGAATGACACTTTTTCTTTTTAAAATATTTATGCTCTCAAAATGTGCTTTTTCTTTTTCTATAATTACGCCATCTGAAAATATAAATCGAAATAAATTTTTGGATTCTTCAAAATTTACAGTTAGTTTAGTGTCCATTTTTAATAGGAATAAAATGTATTACTTTAATTAAATGTAACGTATAATTAAAATTTTTGTTGCAAAACAAATACCTAATTAACTTTGTTATATTCTAATTAAAAGAATTAAAAGTTTAAAATTAGCAGACAACTTTTTTCTTTAGGATAAATTTTTGTAGAAACAAAATGACCTCCTTGCTAAGTAAATAAGAAAAAACAATATAAGAATTTCAATAATTTTAACTAATCTATCATCCAAATATCAAATGATAAATATCGCTACCAAAGACCAATAACATCAAACTCATTACAATTATAAAACCGGCTATTTGAGCCATTTCCATAACTTTTTCTGTTGCAGGTCTACCAGAAATCATTTCGTATAATAAAAACACAATATGTCCGCCATCTAATGCTGGTATTGGTAATAAATTAAGGAATGCTAACCAAACAGAAAACATTGCGGTAAACTTCCAAATAAATAACCAATTCCAAGTTGGAGGCATCATAGAAACAATGCCAATTGGTCCTTTTACATGTTTGTAACCTTTCGTTTTTTTGTTGAAAATTAATTTGAATTGTCTTACTTGTTTTACTAGTATATCAATAGTTTGCGAGAATCCTTTTGGGATAGATTGTGCAAATGTGTATTTGTCAGTTTTAATAAAATCATAGGATTTAGGTGTAATTCCTATTCTTGAACTATCTGGCACAAAAACCTTTAAACTAATAATATTGCTATTTCTTTTTACTACTAAATTTAAAGTATCTTTTTTAGTACCTTGAATTTTTTTAACCAAATCTATCCAATAATCAGTTGGCACATTGTTAACCATTATTATTTGATCACCTTTCATTAATTTGGCTCTACTTGCATGAGAATTTGGTATTACAGAATCAATAACAGCAGGAAAAGCAAGATCAATAAAACCTTTACCTTGACTTTCTAAAACTAGTTTTTTTACTTCATCTTTTAATTCAAAAGAAACGGTTCTTCCATTTCTGTTTACGGTCATTTTATCGCCTAATAAAATATCAAAAGGCAAATTATCAAATTTTTCAATTTTTTTATCATCGACTGAGATAACTTTATCTCCTTTTTTAAGACCTAATTTTTCGCCAATTTCATCCACATAAATTCCATAAGTTAACTTGTCATTATCTATATAAGTGTCGCCATTAGTTATTAATAAAGCACTATAAATAAACCAGGCTAAAAAGAAATTTACCGTAACGCCACCAAGCATAATAATTAATCTTTGCCAAGCTGGTTTAGATCTAAATTCCCAAGATTTTGGTGGTAATTTCATTTGCTCTCTGTCCATACTTTCATCAATCATACCAGCAATTTTCACGTAACCGCCAAAAGGAATCCAACCAATACCATAAACTGTATCGCCAATTTTCTTTTTAAATAGAGAAAATTTATAATCAAAAAATAAATAAAATTTTTCCACTTTAGTTTTGAACAACTTTGCAGGAATAAAATGCCCTAATTCATGAAGAATTACTAAAATAGAAATAATTAAAACGAATTGTGCAATTTGAATAAATACGGTCATTTATGTATGTTGATTTAAAATAAAATACGTGCAAAAGTAAGGTTTTTAACTTGGTAAAAAAAACGTAAATTTTATTTGTGGTTTATTTAAGATTATTACTATTTTTTGAACTTTTAAAATAGGATAATTGTAAATTTGCATAACTAAACCACTACGATCTGGAAATCCATAGGTTTAGGTTGTAAACTGAAATCTACCAAATGAAAGACGTAAGAATGCTAATTGTTCGTGAAAATTAGTGATAATTCGTGGCAAAAGTTTTTAGTTCCGAAGCATCGAGAAAAGCAAAACGCACTAAAGTACATAGTTTTAACTACATTTAAAACCAATAAAATTTTACATATGAAAGCAAAAAAAAACTACAATTCGTCCTTAATTTTTTTAGCAATATTTTCAGTTGTAATGGTTTCTATAATATATTTTTTGACAAGTGCAGAACGAAAGTTGCCTGTTTATAATCCTGTAGATATAAACCCAAGATTAGTAGATTCTAAAGTAAAACATATTTCTTATGGTCATAAAATAGCGGATTTTAACTTAATAAATCAAAACGGAGAAACAATTACCCAAAACGACTACCAAGATAAAATATATGTAGCAGAATTTTTTTTTACACGTTGTAAAACAATTTGTCCAATTATGGCTACCAATATGTTGACTTTGCAAGACGAGTTTTTAAAAGATAATGATGTGAAGTTTTTATCTATGTCGGTTACACCAATAATGGATAGCGTACCAATTTTAAAAAAATATGCCATAAAAAAGGGTATTATTACTGAAAAATGGAATATCACTACAGGAAACAAACAACACATTTATGAATTAGCAAGAAAATCATACATGGCAGTTTTAGACGAAGGCGATGGCGATGAACAAGATTTTATACATACCGAACAATTTGTTTTAATCGATAAACAAAGACAAATAAGAGGTTTTTATGATGGCACAAGTAAAAAAGATATTCAACAAATAATTGAAGATATAAATTTATTGAAAAAAGAAAAATAATTTATAAAATCTAAATTTTCAATTTCCAACATTCAAAATTATTATTGCCGATAAAAGACGCAAGCATTCAAACTTAAGTTAATTAGTAAATCAACTAACATTTATCATATTTAAACATAATATTTTTCATACATTCGCACTTTATTTATAATTAATCTAAATAAGAATTGGAGACAACTGTAGCAGATTTGAGCATTGGCGAAAAAGGCAAAATAAAAGAAGTTTGCTTTAATGACATACCATTAAAATTATTAGAAATGGGTTGTATGCCAGGTAAGGAAGTTGAATTGGTTCAAATAGCGCCATTAAACGACCCAATGTACATTATTGTTAACGGAAGTCACCTTGCCATAAGACGAGAAATTGCAGAACTTATTAAAATAGAAACTACAGCACCAAAGAATTTATGCGAAGTAATAAAATCTTAAACGTCGCCTTAGTTGGTAATCCAAATACTGGTAAATCTTCCCTTTTTAATCAGTTAACAGGTTTAAACCAGAAAGTTAGTAATTATCCAGGAGTTACTGTAGATAAAAAACAAGGTATTTGCAAACTAGGCGATTCCGTTAAAGCGAACATTTTAGATTTGCCAGGTACTTACAGTATAAATCCCAATACTATTGATGAAAGTATTGTTTTAGAAACTTTAATTAATAAAGATTCTAAAGATTATCCAGATGTTGTGATTGTTGTTGCAGATGTCGTTAACCTTAAAAGGAATTTACTACTTTTTTCACAAATTAAAGATTTGGAAATTCCAACGATTCTTGCCATTAATATGGAAGATCAGTTAGAACGAAAAGGAATTAGTATAGATATTGAATTATTAAAAAAGGAATTAAATTCCGATATATTTTTAATTAGTGCTAGAAAAAATAAAGGAATTGATGCTTTAAAAAAGGCAATCTTAAATCCTAAAAATACTAACAAAACTGCATTAGCCGATTTTTCTAATCGAATGGATGCTACTTTTTTCAAAGAAGTAAAAACAACGTTTAAAAATCACTCTTTATATAAAGTTTGGTTAATGATAACACAATTAAACGATTTGTCTTCCTTAACGGAAAAAGAACAAAAAGACATCGAAAAATTTAGGGAAGACAATACTAAATTATCTAAGTTACAGCATAAAGAAACAGTTTTAAGATACCAACAAATAAATAATATTCTTAAAAAAACCTATTCGGTAGATCAAAGTAAAGCGACCACTTTAAGAGCGAAAATCGACAGAGTTGTAACGCACAAAATATTTGGTTATGTTATTTTTGCAAGTTTATTATTGCTAATGTTTCAATCGGTATTTGCTTGGTCAGAAGCGCCAATGAATTGGATTGATTCGATATTCGCAAAACTAGCCGATTTTACCCGAAACCAATTACCAGAAGGCAAACTAACCGATTTATTAGTAGATGGCATTATAGCAGGTATTAGTGGCGTTATTATATTTATACCACAAATAGTTATTCTATTTTTATTTGTTGCAGTTTTAGAAGAAACAGGTTATATGAGTCGTGCCGTTTTTTTAATGGATAAAATTATGCGTCGTTTTGGTATGAGTGGTAAAAGTATCATTCCCTTAGTTTCGGGAGTTGCTTGTGCAATACCAGCAATAATGTCGGCCAGAAATATTGGCAACAAAAAAGAACGACTCATTACTATTTTAGTAACGCCATTTACAACGTGTAGTGCCAGATTACCAGTTTATGCCATTTTAATTGCCTTAGTAATACCTAAAAAAGGTTACGGAATGTTTAATTTACAAGGTTTAACACTTTTAGGTTTATACACATTAGGTTTTGTAGCAGCTTTAACATCTGGTTACATCTTACATAAAACGCTTAAAACAAAAGCAAAAAGTTATTTTGTAATCGAATTGCCTGATTATAAAATACCTTCCGTTAAGAATATTGCAATGACAGTTTTAGAAAAAACAAAAGCATTTGTGATTGGTGCAGGTAAAATTATTTTAGCAATTTCCATTGTAATTTGGTTTTTACAAACGAATGGTGGCAATAAATTCAAAAATGCCAAAGAAATTGTTAAAAACGAAGTGAATACATCATTATCGGAAACAGAAATAAATGCAAAAATTGCTAGTTATCAATCGGAGCATTCTTATTTAGGTACTTTAGGGAAAATTATAGAACCAGTTGTAGCGCCTTTAGGTTATGATTGGAAAATGGGAATAGGTTTACTTACATCATTTGCAGCTCGAGAAGTTTTTGTTGGTACAATGGCAACTATTTATAGTGTAGAAGATGACGGCGAAGAAAACATACCATTACAAGAGCGAATGAGTAAAGAAATAAACAGAAATACAGGCGAAAAAGCATATACATTGGCAACAGGTTCGTCATTACTTATTTTTTATGCATTTGCCATGCAATGTATGGGAACGCTTGCTATTGTAAAACGAGAAACCAATTCTTGGAAATGGCCAATTTATCAATTAGTTGGTATGTCTGTTTTAGCATATGTAGCTGCATTTATTACTTTTATAATTCTGAAGTAATTTTCATTATATTTGAAAACAGGATTAAGTTATAAATAATCTAACTCCGAATTTTTAAACTTACATAGATTTTGTAACAGTGTCAATTATTACATTACTACATTACTACATTACTACATTACTACATTACTACATTACTATATTACTACATTACTACATTACTACATTACTACATTACTACATTACTACATTACTACATTGTTTCATTATTAAATTATTTTTCATTAAATTTATCCAATCAAAATTTTGATAAAATGATAAATAAAAAGGAATTACGTAGCACTATTTTTAAACACTTAGACGGTTTAGCATTTGCACCAGTTATTGTTTCGCTAGATAATAAAGGTATTTTAAAATCATTTTTAGAAAACAAAACACAATTTTTAGCAGATGTAACCAAGAAATTTAATGCAAACGAAGGTTATTTGAATGTGGCACTTCGGATTTTGAGTTCTCAAGGTGTTTTATTACAAAATATTAATTCCGAAGAAATTTCATATTCTCTTACAAAAAAAGGTGAAATTATGCTGACAATGATACCATTGTATCAAGACGTAGTTACGTTTTTAAAAGTTTCCGCAAAATATGATTTAAAAAATTTCGAGTTTGAACCTTTTCAAGTTTGGAATTCCATTTTTATTAAATTTAAAGATAATTATGGCATTCAATTTTCTGAAGATGAAGAAATCAAAACCATTCAAGAAAATATTCTAACACATATTGAAGGCTATTTAGTAGCGCCAACCATAGTTAGACTAGGTATGTCTGGTATGTTTCATAAATATTTTATGGAAACTTCTTTTCGACCAGAAGAATTTCATCGACATCCAGAAAAATTCATCCAGATATTACATTTTTTCACACATATTGGTTGGTTTACCGAAAAAAAGGGCACGTTTCAATTTACCGATAAAGGCTTGTTCTTTGCAAAAAGAGCAGCAGCTTATGGTGTAACTGTTTCGTATTTCCCTACGTTTAGTAAGATTGATGAACTTGTTTTTGGTGACGCCAGTGTTCTAAGAAATATATTAGATAATGAAGATGAAATCCATGTAGATAGAGAAATGAATGTTTGGGGAAGTGGCGGCGCACATTCTACCTATTTTAAAGTAATCGACAGTATTATTATCGAACTTTTTAACAAACCAATAAACGAACAACCAAAAGGGATTTTAGATATGGGTTGTGGTAATGGCGCTTTTTTACAGCACATTTTTAATGTTATTGATAGACAAACGTTGCGTGGTACAATGTTAGACGAACATCCGTTATGTTTGGTTGGTGTCGATTATAATCAAACTGCCTTAAAAGTAACTAGAGGTAATCTTATTAAAGCAGATATTTGGGCAAAAGTAATTTGGGGCGATATTGGTAAACCAGATCTTTTAGCAAAAGATTTAAAAGAAAATTATGAAATCGATTTAAAAGATTTATTAAATGTGCGTACTTTTTTAGATCATAATCGTATTTGGGAAGAACCAAAACGGATTAACAAAGATAGAATTAGTACTTCTAAAGGTGCTTTCGCTTATCGCGGAAAAAGAATTGCAAACCACCTAGTGGAAGATAATTTACTAAACCATTTAAAAAAATGGACACCTTTTGTAAAGAAATTCGGATTATTAATTATTGAACTACATACAATTTCGTCTAGTTTAGCAGCAAAATCTATTGGTAAAACTGCCGTTACTGCTTATGATGCAACACATGGTTTTTCAGATCAATATATTGTAGAAATTGATACCTTGCACAAAATTAGCGAAGAAGTAGGATTGTATCCAGATGAAAAATATTTTAGAAAATTTCCTAATAAAGATTATGCAACGGTTAGTATTAATTTACTAAAAGAAAAGTGAAATCGAAGTTGAATTTGAAATTGAAATTGAAGTTGAAGTTGAATTTGAAATCGAAAGTGAACATTCAAAATCTAATATTCAAAACTTAAAAACCCAAAACTAAATAAATAATGCTATTACATTCAAAAATATTAGGGCAAGGCGAACCTTTGTTAATTTTACACGGTTATTTTGGTATGGGTGATAATTGGAAATCGTTAGCAAATAAATTTGCCAAAAATTTTGAAGTCCATTTAATAGATCAGCGAAATCATGGTCGTAGTTTTCATGCCGATGATTTTACTTACGAGTTAATGGTGGAAGATTTAAGTTATTATATAAAACACCATCAATTAAAAAAAGTGAATTTATTGGGGCATTCTATGGGCGGAAAAACAGTCATGTTATTTGCGGTTACCTATCCAGAAATAGTAGTAAAAATGATTGTTGCTGATATTTCGCCTAGATTCTTCTCGCCACATCACGAATTTATTTTAGAAGCGTTAAACAAAGTTGATTTTAACATTCAAAAAACTAGAAGAGAAGTAGAAACCGTTTTAAAAAAATATATTGACGAAAATGGCATTCGACAATTTCTACTAAAAAATGTGTATTGGAAAAGCAAAGGCGAGCTCGATTTTAGATTCAATTTAAAAAGTCTAACCGAAAATAATGATGAAATTGGCGAAGCATTACCAAGTTTTACCAATTTTAATGGCGAAGTATTATTTTTAAAAGGCGGGAATTCGGGTTATATCTCTGAAAATGATGAAGCATTAATTTCTGCACATTTCCCTAAAGCAATTATAAAAACAGTTAAAAATGCTGGTCATTGGTTACATGCCGAAAACCCTGTAGATTTTTATGATTTTGTAGTTGATTTCTTAAATTGTATTAACAATAATTGATTTTGTGGATAATTTTAACTAACTTTACTGAACATTCAATATGAAACATTGAAACGATTTCATATTTCGGTGTTATGGGCAATTTCGACAGAAGACAACATTTTCGGTAAAAAACAAGCAAATCTCACCGAAAAACAGCAGAATATCATAAAAAGTTACTCAAAAACTCAAAATAACGGAATATTGTATTTGACTTAAGGAAAACCCTACTGTCAGAACAAATGAAAATATTAAATTTGAAAAGTTGGGAATAAACCGAAAAGCCAACTATAAAAATTTTGAAGTAGGAAATATTTTAACAAAAATAAAATGGAAAGTAAGCAAAAAAAGGAGTAATGTTAATTGTTGGTGGAGTTTTAGCATTTTTTATCTTGCCAAGAATTTTAGGCTATATCGGATATATGATTGGCTTTAGAGAAATTGGATTTCTAGGTGTTGTTTTAGCAATTGGTCTATTAGTTTTAGGTGTTTTACAGTTGTTAGGAAAATTCGATTTAGATAAATATATTAAAAAAGATGATTTTAAAAATGAAACAGTAAATCAAATTACAAATTCGGACAATCAACCAATTTCATCAAATAATAGCCAATCTAATAAAGTTGTAAATGTAACTTTAAAAGGTGGATTCTCCACAGAACACACTTAATAGACGAATTAGAAAAGAAAATATGAATGGTTGGAAAGTAATTCAAGTTATTCCTGCTTCAAGTGGAAATATTTTATTACTCATATTTAGAATTATTCTATTAGTTATTACTGTTTTCTTTTTTACAACTGCAAATGGATATTATATAATAATGGAGAAAGAATAATTTTTAAATATTGTAATGTTGAGAACAAACCGAAAAGTCAACTATAAAAATTTGAAGTAGGTAAATTAATTAAAACTAAATTAAAATGAGAAAACAATTATTCTTAGTATTATTATTTTTAACAAGTATTATTTACGCTCAAGATTGTGAACCTTCAAAAGTTTCTAAACAAACAAATGGAGATATTGTAAATCTTTATGGTGGAAAGATACGAAATGGTGGCTTTGGCTCTAATGATAAATCAGTATATTCATTATACATTGCTCAAGTTGATAATGGAAAAAAAGGAACTTCAATAGTCGCGTTACTTTACGAACCTGTAGAAACAAAAAAAGATTATAATAACGCTGTAAATAATTTTTTAAATG
>Ga0256834_1002138_pt1 | contig 12738 bp, 10 predicted proteins | sample 4281140metaG_FD_190536 | JGI IMG/M metagenome (GOLD analysis project Ga0256834, IMG submission 190536) | Hydrothermal vent microbial communities from East Pacific Rise, Pacific Ocean - 4281-140 | ecosystem: Environmental > Aquatic > Marine > Hydrothermal vents | place: Pacific Ocean: East... | reverse complement strand
GGATTCTACACAATGACACAAGATAAAGCTGTAAATATCATTTGTATGAAATGGGGTGATAAGTATGGTGCAGATTATGTAAATCGCTTATACGCGATGGTGCAACGAAATATTACACGTCCATTTCGTTTTGTTTGTTTCACTGAAAATAAAGACGGAATTCATTCTGATGTGGATATAAGGCCTCTTCCTAGCCTTGGTTTACCCGATAATATTCCAGAGAGGGGGTGGTTGAAATTAGCGACTTTTCAACAACACTTGGATGATTTAACAGGCACTGCACTTTTTTTAGATTTAGATGTTGTGATTGTAAATAGTATTGATGAGTTCTTCGATTATGAGGCTGAGTTTGCGTTGTGCTTTGATGAAAAAAAGAAGTCTCAGAGTATTGGTAATTCTTCGGTGTATCGTTTTGAAATAGGCAAGCATGCGGAGATTCTTGAATTTTTTATTGAGAATTTTGAATATGTGAGAAAACAGCACCGAAATGAACAAGCATATTTATCTAATCAAATGAATGCAAAGCAAGCTTTGAAATTTTGGCCAAAAGAATGGACACCTAGTTTTAAATATCACTGTGTTCCTATGTTTCCCCTTAATTTTTTTAAATCTACATTTATTCCTGAAGGGGCTAAAATTATTTTATTTCACGGAAAGCCAGAGCCATACGAAGCTGAAAAGGGTATCAGTGGGAAGTGGTATCGCTACTTTCGTCCTGTTACTTGGATTGCAAAGTATTGGAAAGTGTAATTCTATCAATTTTTGTTTAAGGAGAACCTGATTAAGTCGATTATAATTTCGTGAAAAATATTGGCAGTTTTAATAAGCTAAAAATAATTGGAATTGATCAGAGCCTCCTTAAAGCAAAGGCCCCAATACAAAGGAATATAAAGGAAGGTAAAAAAGCGCTTACAAATGGTGAAGCTCCATAAGCAATTCCTAGCTCGTTTACTAGTCTATTTGCTAGGAAGAAGACAATACCAACAATAATTCCAATGAATACCCGTTGTCCTGTTCCTCCCCCTCTTGCAGAACCGAATAAGAATGGCATGGCTAACAGCAACATAACAAGAGCTGATAGTGGGACAGAATATCTTTTCCAGTATATTAATTCGTATTTATCAGTTTTTAAGTTATTGCTCTTTTGGTGTTTGATGACTCTGTCCAATGCCGAACTGGAAAGTTGGCTTGGGTTTATGGTCGCAATATCGAGAATATCCGAATTTAAGAAATTTATTTCAAGAGTGTTCTCTTTAAAACTTTTTTGGAGTTTCTTTTCACCAAAAAGAGTAGTTTCCATATTTTGTAAATTCCAGCCATTAGCAGTAGCTGTTGCATTACTACTGGTTATAAGTGACTTTAGTCCAGTATGATCTTCTTTAAATGTGTAAATTGAGATGTCGGATATTTGTTTCTTGTTGACTACGCTATTTATATGAATAATACGATTTTTTTCTTTTAACCAAAGACCTGCATCGCCTACCAAGACTATGTTTTTACTTTTTAAATGTGCTTTGAAATTTCTTGCATGGAGATCTGCAGCGGGTACTAGCCATTCACCTACAATAAAAATTCCTATCGCTAGTAGTAGCCCTAATTTCAAAATAGAATAAATAATTTGTCCGATAGAGAAGCCTGCAGCTCGCATTGCGGTAAATTCTGAGTTGGCTGCAAGATTACCTAAGCCTAATAACGTCCCAATTAATATTGAGGTTGGAAAAAACTCATAAAAACGGCTAGGTAATGTGAAGACGAGATAGATGATCGCTTGTGAAGTTGAATATAGTGCGTTAGTTTTTCCTGATTCAGAAATAAAGGCAAAAAACACGTCTAAAGTGACCAATGCGACCCATGCGATTAGTAAACCTTGCAGGGTAGATGTCCAAAGGTAACGGTCGATAAGTTTGAGCATTTATTTCACACTGCCATATTGTCGTCGAACCAACCAAAGTGCGAGTATTATGAATATACCGTGCGCCCACCAAAGCCCTAACCAGTTAGGGATTACACCTTCTTCAATTTTTGATTGCCCAGTGATAATTAAGTTAGCATAAATAGCGTAAAGTAAAATGCCGATAGCAAGCTTTCCATAACGTCCTTGTCTTGGCGTTGTATAACTTAGCGGGAATGCTAGCAATGCCATAATAGGCGCAGAAAATATCAAGGCTAATTGCCAATGTATTTGTGCTTTGCTTTCATTGTCGTTATTTTTTAATAGCGTGACAAATGATTTAGTTTCAAGGTTTCTAGACTCTGAAACTTTTAATGCAGGAACATGCAAACCATGTTCTTTAAACTTAAAAATTGTAAACTCGCCCGTGTTTTTATTGTTGCTATAGAGGCTGCCATTTTTAAACTTGAAAATACGGCTACCTGCTTCTGGATTGATATAGAGCAAAGCTTGTTTGCCCGTTAGTATCATCTCAGTATTTTCGGAGGTATTTCTTCCTATGCTATCTTCTTCCGTTTTTTTATCTTCCAAGTGTAAAAAAACTTTTTGCATCACTACATTTTCTTTATCAATATCTTCGACAAAAAGAGTAAGTTTCTTTCCATTCATATTCGCATGCATAAACTCACCGACAGGAATCCCTGCGGCTTCAGGGCGCTGTTTAATTTCACGCTTAATATCTTGGCTAGCTTGCTCGATATTAGGAACAACAAATAAAACAAGAGCAGCCATAAGTAGCGTAAGAGGGCCGACAAACAAAAAGATGCCTTTGTAAAATTGCTTAGGGCCAACTCCTGATGCATGCAGCGCTAAAATCTCGTGATCGCGATATAACCGTCCAAATGCCAGCATCATACCGATAAGTAATGCGATTGGTGTAAGCTTAATCATTACATTAATTGATTGTAATGAAACAAGTTTCCCCAGTACTTCAACGGGTAAGTTACCAGCGCTCACATCACCAAGTAGGCGCACAAAAATATTACCTACAATAATTAATAGTAAGACAAATAATGTACCCAAAAAAGACAACATGATCTCTTTTACGAGATAGCGCTGGATAATCATGAACACCCCGTATCGTGATTTTTTAAATAGTCTTTATAGAAGTCTTTGTTTCCTGATGAATAATGTTTATATCGTTTGTGTGACCAAAGGTACTGAGCAGGAAACTCCTTTATTTGCTCTTCAATAATATGATTTAGACGCAAAATATCTTGATACTCCTCTGAGCTAGGGAAACCATCTAAAACAGGAGCAAACCGTACTAAATATCCTTTTCTTTTATCTTTGTCTTCTCCCATTAGGCGCATTGTAAAGACAGGGACAACTTTAGCTTTTGTCATTTTTGACAAGCGGTGTGTACTAGGATTGGTTGGTGCGTCTGTGCCAAAAAAAGGGACGAGTATGCTACCTTTAGCGCGATAGTTTTGGTCGGTAGCAAACCATGCAGCATCCCCATTTTTAATACTTTTTATCATTTCTCTAATGTTATATTTAGAGATGGTTTTGCCATATTGTTGAGTACGTTTTTTTGCCACCAGTGCTTCGAGGAGTTCATTTTGATGAGGGCGATAAACTGCATGTAAAGGTGTTTTTGTCGCAAAAATACGTCCTCCAATTTCCATAGAGTTAAAATGTGCGCCCACAAGAATAATGCGCCCTTCATTTTTAGCTTTTTGGAAATGTTCAAAACCTTCAAAGTGGGTTAATTTCTTTATTTTTGAATCACTGCCCCACCAACTAAGAGCAGAGTCCATTAAGCTTTGCCCAAGGGATACAAAATGCGCTTTATTAAGTTGGGTGATTTCTTCAGGAGATAGGGATGGAAAAGCTATAGTGAGATTGATACAACTCACTTTTCTGCGGGAGGACGCTGTGCGATAGATTAACTTTCCTAGCACGCTACCTATACTCATTTGCCAACTCCAAGGCAGTAAAACGATGAGCCTTAATACGGCAATTCCTAACCAAATTAGCCAAAAACGTGGGTGTAAAAATTTAAGAGACATGGAAAAGGGCAGTGCTAATGCAACTAGTCTTGCAACTTATAAAGTGTGCCACAATATGGGCAACGCGCGGTTCCATTTTTAGAATCTTCTATCGCTAAAAAGACCTTGGGATGAGAGCACCAGAGCGCGGATGTATTTGTAGGACAATGCAGAGGTAAATCACTACGACTAATTGTCACCTCGTTGGTGATATTTAGTTTTTTGTAATCCGCTTCTTTGTCAGTATTGCGCTGAGATTCCATTCATAGTTCCTTTGTTGCCAGTATAGACCTAGGCGTTAACGTATCTATTGATTAACGTAAGTGAGCCAGTTCTTGTATTTATCAACCTTTCCTTGAACTATATCAAAATAAAGCGATTGAAGCTTTTCTGTTATCGGTCCACGTGTACCAGAACCAATGGGTCGATTATCTAATTCACGAATCGGCGTAACCTCGGCGGCGGTGCCACTAAAGAATGCTTCATCTGCAATATAAACTTCATCACGAGTGATGCGTTTTTCAATTACCTCGTAACCCAAGTCATTTGCCAGCGCCATGATAGTGTTACGAGTGATGCCGTTTAGTGCTGAGGTTAGGTCTGGTGTGTAGATCACGCCATCGCTGATAATAAAAATATTTTCACCGCTACCTTCTGCGACAAAGCCTTCAACATCAAGTAATAAAGCCTCATCATAACCATCGGTGATAGCTTCTTGTAGTGCTAACATCGAGTTAATGTAATGGCCATTTGCCTTCGCTTTACACATACTGATATTGACATGATGACGAGTGAATGATGAAGTTTTAATGCGAATCCCATTATTCATATTATCAGCACCAAGGTAAGAACCCCACTCCCATGCGGCCACAATGGTGTGTGTTTTTAAATTGTCAGCGCGTAAGCCCATGCCTTCAGAGCCATAAAAGCACATCGGGCGAAGGTAAGCAGAATCGAGATTATTATCACGAACCGATGCAAGTTGAGCTTGGGTGATTTCTTCCTTGGAAAAAGGAATCTTCATATTCATGATTTTGGCAGAGTTAAACAAACGATCAGTGTGTTCTTTAAGGCGGAAAATAGCAGGGCCTTTATCTGTTTCATAAGCACGAACACCTTCAAAAACACCCATGCCGTAGTGCAGTGTGTGAGTTAAAACGTGTACATTTGCTTCACGCCACGGCACCATTTTTCCATCAAACCAAATTACACCATCGCGGTCGGACATTGACATTGTTTAACTCCTTCAGCCTTACTTGAAATAAGGCTGAAGGATACTACACAAATCATCGAAAAAGAGGGGGGGTGGACTTAAAAAACACGCTATTTTTAAGAAAAAGGTGTTATCTGGGGAGGAGGGAGTCTATTTTGATGCTAATTGAAGTTTATCAGTGTAATGAATACCTTCAGATTTTAAGCGTTGGTATTCAGCATAAACCTTTTTTACATAATTACGTGTTTCTTTAAAAGGGGGAATGCCTTTGTATTTTCGTACATTACCAGGGCCTGCATTATAAGCTGCAATTGCTAATTTGGGTTCTCCCTCAAAGCGTTTCATCATTTGCGAAATATACTTAATACCGCCTTGAATATTATGTTCTGGATTCCACGGGTCATTAATGCGTAAGCCTAGTGCAGTTCGTGGCATTAACTGCATCAAACCTATCGCACCTACGCGTGAATGTGCACCTTCGTTAAAGCATGACTCTTGGCGAACAATGGCATGAATAAGCTCTGGCTCAACATCATAAATGCGTGAATAAATTTGGATGGTGTTTTTGTAAAGTCGTGCTTGTCTACCTAGGTGTTTATTATTGTTGCAGCCAACGATTCTACCGTTGTCTCTACCATTAGCTTTCACCATATTGATGGGTAGACGAGAGTAGTTTCTTTTATTTTTTGTACCATGTTTTTTGCTACTAATTTTTTTAGATTTATTTCGAATAGAAGCGCTGCCCTTAGACTTGAAACTTGATTTATAAGCTCCCGTTTTTTTAATACGATAAATTTTTAATAGTTTATTACCAGAACCTTTAAGGCGCGTATCCGATAGGAGGGTTTTGCCATCTTTGGTTAAATATTTATACATATCAGCAGAAGCAAAGGCGCTACTGAATATGAATAATGCGCATAGGAATGTTTGGATAAGTCTTTTGAGGCTCATATACTCTATCATCTAAAGGGTTTATTATTTTTATTTGGGTTTATGTAGATTAGTTATCAATACTAATTTGTAATTTCCCCTGTGTCTATTGTGTTAAGACGAATGGAAGGGTAATTTTAATGAGAAAAAGACACTGAAATACCTTAAAATAGCGTTTTATATTAGATCACCCCCCCTCTTTTTCGATGTTTTGTACGAGAAATGGTTGGTGTTTTCATCGCTCTGACAACCTTTGGCAACAAAAACATGGCAATAAAGCAGCTTCCTTCTCATTTAGTTAACCAGATCGCTGCTGGCGAGGTAGTAGAACGCCCAGCATCAGTGGTAAAAGAGCTTTTAGAGAATGCAATTGATGCAGGATCGACCAAAATAGAGATTGATATAGAGCAGGGCGGTGTAAAACGTATTCGAATTAGGGATAACGGTAAAGGCATTCCTAAAGAAGAATTATCTTTAGCACTAAGCCGTCATGCCACCAGTAAAATTGCCTCTTTAGATGATCTTGAGCACGTTGCTTCGCTTGGTTTTCGTGGTGAAGCATTGCCGAGTATCGCATCAGTCTCACGCATGACAGTAAGCTCCAAAACCGAAGATAGCGAGCAAGGTTGGGCGCTGACAGATGATGGGCAAGAGAATTTTGTCGAGCCAGAACCAGTCGCTCATGCTAAAGGCACGACGATTGATGTACGTGATTTGTTTTACAATGTCCCTGCACGACGTAAATTCTTAAAAACAGAGAATACAGAATTTAAGCACCTTGCAGATGTCGTCAAAAAAATATCACTGAGTAATTTCCAGATTGGTATCACCTTGCGCCATGGGCAGCGTAGTGTTTTAACATTGCAACCCGCAAAAGACCGCATGGGCGCAGACAGACGTGTCGCTGAAATTTGTGGCCCAGCATTTATGGAACAATCCTTATATTTAGATTATGAGGCAGCAGGCTTAAAATTGTGGGGCTGGGTTGGCTTACCAACGTTTTCTCGTTCGCAAGCAGACCTGCAATATTTCTATGTGAACGGACGGATGATTCGAGATCGCCTTGTTACCCATGCGGTGCGCCAAGGCTATAAAGATGTGCTTTATCACGGCAGGCACCCTGCTTATGTACTGTTTTTAGAAATGGCCCCCGAAAAGGTCGATGTAAATGCACACCCCACAAAACATGAAGTACGTTTTAGAGAAGGGCGATTAGTGCATGATTTTTTGTACCGAACACTACACCAAGCATTGGCAGATATACGCCCAAATGTAGAGCAAGATGCACCTGACTTACCTGAACAAGCGAATCACTCTGCATCTTTTCAATATACGCCGACACAGCAGAATTTGAGTATTCCTATTGGTGCTAATAACACACCTCAAGGACAATGGTCAGGGAACTATGCTAAGGACGATGTAAAACAAGTCACCGAACAGATGGCTGTTTACGGACGAATGCATGAAGCAGGGTCTGGGGTAAGAACAGGTTTAGGTGGAGCAAAACTACCGCCACTATCAGAAGACTTCTCCAAAAGTATGTCAGCGCAAGTCACTGCCTCAATGCCAGTAGACTCATCACAAGAGACAGGGCAAGTTCCTCCATTAGGTTTTGCTGTCGCACAATTACATGGCATCTATATTTTGGCAGAAAATGCAGAAGGCTTGGTCGTTGTAGATATGCATGCTGCGCACGAGCGCATTACTTACGAACACCTAAAAAACAGCATGGCAGAAGATACTGTACGCTCACAACCTTTGCTCGTGCCAGAATCTTTGGCAGTCAGCCAAAAAGAAGGCGACTGCGCCGAAGAATTTGCAGATACTTTTCAAAAGCTAGGTTTTGAACTAAATCGACTAGCGCCAGAAAAATTAGCTATTCGCGCAGTGCCAAGTTTATTAAAAGATTCAAACTCCGAGCAACTAGTAAGGGACGTACTTTCAGATTTACTAGAACATGGCAGTAGCCAACGTATAGAAGAAGAGATCAACGAAATATTATCTACTATGGCGTGTCATGGATCAGTGCGTGCCAACCACCGTCTAAGTATTCCAGAAATGAATGCCTTGTTGCGTGATATGGAAAGAACGGAACGAAGCGGGCAATGTAACCATGGAAGGCCAACATGGACGCAGATGAGCATTGATCAGTTGGATAAGTTATTTATGCGCGGGCAATAACGAAGCCTTTTTTATTTTTTTAGTTATTTTCAGAAGTTTTTCTACTTCCTTCCCTATGTCGCTAGGTTTTTTGTTTTCTATTTTCTTTATTTTTAATTGTATGTCTTTGGCTACTTCCTCAACTTCAATAGCAACATCTATTGGTTCACCTAACTCTTTTTGTATTGCAACAATTAGAGGTAGCCAAGTGTTCTTTTGCTTGGAACTTTGTAAAATGTTGAGAATTGGTTTTTTCCCAACTAAAGCTATTGAATATATCAACATCTTTAAAGTGAGAGGATAATAGTCACTTCTGTCAAAGTCGTTATTAATTAGTTTTTTTAGATCCTTTAGTAAGACTATTTTTGATTGATTAAAAATTTCTAATTCTTTTTTTCGTTCTAAGAGGAGTTTTTTAAGGTTGTTATAGCCTGATATCCTGATTAGTTGTTCATCATGATGAATTAAAATTTCATCTATAACCTCTAGCAAATTGTCTGTTTCTTTTGCTTCCGCAAATAAGCTTAGTTTTAGAAGTCGGATATTAAGAATTAAAGTATTCATATCAGACTTAGTATGGCTTTCTATATCTTTTATTTTTATTGCTTCACTTAAAAGTGAATTAAGTTTAGTGATTGTAATATTGACGTTTATATATTGTTTATTTTTACTTTGCCTCATCCAGGATTCAAAAATATTATTAAGTTTTTCATTCATTGCTTTTTCTTTCAGTGTTACAGGGACTTGTTTTAGCTTTAAGAATGAATCAGGTAAGGTAATCATTAAAGATTTATTAGCACTATGGTCCAATTTACTACAAAGTTTTTCTAAAGCCTGAAAAAATATTTTTGGTGGTGTTTTATTATTATTAGCTAGTTCGTCAATGAAATCTTGGGCTAATTCTGGTAATTCTTTTTGAGAAAAATGAGCTGTCATAAAATCAATTAACGCTTGTACCATACTATCTGCATTTCTTTTACGCCTTAGTAGGTAGTAGATGTTATACATCCGTTCAGCAAGATAGTATTTTTTCTTTCTTGGTTCTCCTTTAACTTCAATCACGACACCACGTTGGATTAGTCGCTTTAATTGAGCGCTCACTTTACTACTGTTTTGTCGTGATCTGTCTGCTACTTCTTTTGCTGTTGCAGGTTTCCATAGGTCTGCCAGTGATAGGTAAACTCGTCTTTCTTGTGGGGGTAATAATTCAAGGTGACTTTTAAAGTATTCGGTATTATCGTCAACTAAATCTAACAAGTTTTTCATCAAATCATGAAAGGAACGTTCTGCTCCAAAGCGGGCGATGATACTTACCAGGCGAGAACTTCCGCCAGTGAGTATTCTTATGGCTTCCATGGTTTCTTTTTGTGGCTTTTTTCCGCTAGATTTCTCCCAAAGGATTGCACATTCTTTGGTGTTTAGTGGCTTTAAATTAATACAACGAAATAAATCGAACAGTGCTTCACTTGATTTTTCAATCGCATCAAAACGGCTGGTAGAGCTTGCTAAAAGCATGATGCGTGAATCATTTTGTAAGGTATGGCGTAAGCTCCAACCTACATCTGATGCATTCATTAGTTGGCTATCAAAAATCATGTTGAGGTTTTCAACCACCAACATTAGGCGCTTATTGTGTTCATCTGCAAAGTCACGAATATGCGCCAAGCATTTTGTACTTAATCGTTTGTCATCAAGTTCTGAATGTAGCTCTTGGTGGGCATTTTGCAGGCTATCATTTCCTGTTTCATTGAACTGCTGGTCTCCTAGATGAAATAAGCATTCGAGCCAAAATTCTCCAATACTGCTGATTTCATAGCTTTCTTCTGCAAAGACTATTGGATACCAGTTTTTTGATAGTTTTTTATCCTTTTTTAGTTCTGCAGATACACGTAAGAGCAGTGTGCTTTTACCGCTTCCGCGGGGGCCAATAACCAATACATTTTGGTTTACGCTTGCATCATTTTCTTTAACGGTTTCTATGATGGAGTTGAATTCATTCAAACGAACACAGAATATATCTATTAGTTCTTCATCAGTTAAAAAAGCAGGGTTATATTTTTTAATTGGAATCATTTTTTAATCCCTCTTTCTATTATTACTGTATAGAAGTTTTCGTAGCGTGCTTTCCACCATTCGCATAGTAGTTTTGAGATGTAAATATAACCTTCAGATGATGATTCTAAATAGCCGTCGTGTTCGAGAACAAAGATAATTTCTCTTATTACCGTTAGGGCGTCTTCTTCAAGACGGGTGCGATAGAATGCGGAAAACATCTCTATGCCTTTTTTATCTAATTTTCCTGTGACAGCCACTTCTGTGAGTAGGTCTAAGGCTAATGTGTATTTATCTTCGCCTAGTACTAGTTTTAAGCGTTCTTCATAATGATCAAGCTCTACTTGGCTATGGACACTGAGCATTTCTTGAGAATAAACACGTTCAACATCTTCTATGCTGATAGTGTTTTTCTCCATATACTGTGCAGATTCATGCAGTAGATTGAAGAAAAGTTGGATATGATTTGGGATGCAAACACCGAGACTTGCACAGATTTTTTCACAAACACCATCATCAAAAGTAATTTGATAGTTGTTAGCAAGAGCATTGAGGCAATCAATAGCAGTTGAGTGGCTCCATGGCTTTAACTCGAAGGGTGGAAATACGTTCTTGTTAGCACTTAGCCCTGCTTGCATTAATACAGGTTCTAGGCCAATGCTTCCTGACAAGATGAGTCCGACTTTGCCCTTGTGTGTTTGTGCATTTTTACGTAGCCATGACATGAATTTATCAGTAATTTCACGCCTTTCTTCTGTTATTTTAAAATCCTGCCCCTTTAGCATTCTATTGATTAGTATCGGTAGTTCGTCTATGGCAAGTAATACAGGCTTGTCGAGTTCGGATAGTATTTTGAATAGATCGTCTCCCTTCTTCTGCCAGTTTGATTCGCTAACACCTGCTCTAAGTGTTATATCAAAATCACCAGCACTCACTTTTTCAACAGAGTCAGTTAGTTCTTTTAAGGTATTTGCAAAAAGTGTTTTAACCATATCAAAAACACCGCCAAATTCTTTGGTTGCAAGGCTAATCTCTGCAATGGCATCTGCAGGAGTAAAAGATTCTTCTAGGTCTACAAAAATAGCGTAGGCTTCACCTGATTCGGTTAGCTGGCGCTTTATCTCTCTAACAAGGCTGGTTTTTCCCATGCGACGTTGAGCTGTTAGTAGAATATGTGCACCTTCTCGAAAACGTTCTAGGATTAATTGCTGCTCTTTTTCTCGATTGAAAAACCTATCTCCATCGACCCAGTTACCGTGTGCTTTTTTTAAGGAATCAGTCATTTTAGTTGTTTGTTAGTTATGGTTGAATAGATACTACACCAACAACAATATTGTTGCCAACAGTATTGTTGTTGAAATTACAATCATCTGGTAAATATCTTTTGGAGAGTAGGGGGTGTACATTTAGACCTCAAAATATTATAGTCTAGCTAAGTAGTCTAGCTATATAAGAGGGGATAATAAAATGCACAGTATCGAATGGTCATTACAGGATGCCAAAAATAAATTCAGTGAAGTGGTGAATGCTGCTGATGCAGGTGAACCTCAAATCGTTACTAAGCGAGGTGTGCCTACTGCGGTAGTATTGTCTGTTAGGGAGTTTGCTCAATATAAAAAGATGTTGGCTTTGAAACTACCAACCTTTGCAGATCATTTATTAAATATTCCGGTCGATGACTCTGATTCTGAAGATGAGTTTGAGTTTGAGCGTTTGGATGTTAAGCCTAGAGATATTTTTTAATGCCCTATTTATTAGATACGATGGTTATTTCAGAAATCCGTCGCAAGAATAGAAGTAAACAGGTGGTAGAGTGGATTGCCTCTATTCCAGAAGATAGTTTTTTTCTGAGCGCAATTACTATTGGTGAAATTGAAAACGGAATTGTTAGACAACAGAGAGTAAATCGAGAGTTTTCAAGTGAGCTGGCTAACTGGTTAGATAGTTTGTTAAAAAATTATGGAGATAGAATTTTGCCATTTTCAACTAATATAGCACGTCGCTGGGGGCGATTATGTGGTGAGCTTGGTAGGGCAGATGCTGATATTATGATTGCTGCAACAGCGTTAGAACATGGGTTAATAGTTTCTACTAGAAATGTAGCTCACTTTGAACCCACAGGTGTTTCTATTGTTAATCCTTTTGATGAAGTTTGATAGGCTATGGGCAAAGAATCATTTAAGAGCGGCTCCCTGAGCAGAGTTGAAGGACTCCCCATCATTTACTTTATCCAGTTCAAATGAATAAAATAATAAACACAATCACTCATTATCTATTTACCCTTCTCGTCTTAGGCTACATCTTCTACGAAGAATTTGTGTGGGAGCGTTTTGCTCGACCTATTGTTCGTTATGTTCAGTCCTTCAAGCTTCTAAAAAAACTAGAAATTTACCTTCAAAATGTGAATGGGACGGTGATTTTAATATCGTTCGTATTACTTT
>Ga0256834_1002137_pt1 | contig 12740 bp, 12 predicted proteins | sample 4281140metaG_FD_190536 | JGI IMG/M metagenome (GOLD analysis project Ga0256834, IMG submission 190536) | Hydrothermal vent microbial communities from East Pacific Rise, Pacific Ocean - 4281-140 | ecosystem: Environmental > Aquatic > Marine > Hydrothermal vents | place: Pacific Ocean: East... | reverse complement strand
CGAAGGTTCTCGAGGGCATAAAGAAGGTCACCAAAGGAAAGGCCTACATAAACGTCCGCGAGCCGAGCAAAGAGGAAATCGAGGAGATTCCGATTAAGCTCAAGAACCCCGGCTGGGCGAGACCCTTCGAGATGCTCACCGAGATGTACGGCGTTCCGAGGTATGACGAGATAGACCCGACGCCGATAATAGCCTTCACGTACTCGTTCTTCTTCGGCTTCATGCTCACGGACTTCTTCTACGGTCTCATCGTCGGCATCGTCGCGGCACTGCTCGTCAAGGGCCACAAGAAGTTCAACGACGGAACCTACAAGTTCGCCTACACCCTCCTGATAAGCTCGTTCTTTACGATGTTCATGGGAATCCTGTTCGGCAGCTACTTCGGCAACGCCGGTGACATAGTCCTTCAGTACATCACGGGCAACCCCAACGCGCACTTCTGGCGCATAGCCGATTCCCTCAAAGACCCGATGTTCGTGCTGACGCTCGCCCTTGCGATAGGCCTGGCACACCTGTTCACGGGCTACACCATAGGTTTCATAGTCAAGTGGAAGAACGGCGACGCCAAGGGGGCTGTGCTCGAGCAGCTTCCCTGGATGCTGATAATACTCGCCATAGCCCTCTTTGCAACCAAGAAAGCTTCGCTGATGCTCCCGGCCAAGGCGCTCTTCGGAATCGGCATAGTCCTCTTTGCAATAGGTGAGATAGTCGCCAACGGCGGACTCGCGGCCCTGATGATAATCTCGGACTTCTTCGGCTTCGTGGGAACGTGGCTCAGCTACGCAAGGCTTATGGCCCTCGCACTGGCAACCAGCGGAATAGCGATGGTCGTCAACGTTTTGGCGGGAATGGTCTGGGGAATCAAGATAAGCGTCGTCCCGCTGGGGATAATAATCGGCATCATAGTCTTCATCGGCGGTCAGCTGTTTTCGACCGCCATAAACGCCCTCGGAGCGTTCGTCCACTCGCTCCGTCTCCAGTATGTTGAGTTCTTCGGAACCTTTTACTCGGGTGAGGGCAGGCCCTTCACCCCCTTCAAGTCCAAGAGGGAAGTTTCGAAGCTTGAATTGAAGCTGGAAAGCTGATGGAGGTGTTGGAGAAATGGACCCGATAGTTTACGTCGCCCTTGGTGCGGCGCTCGCGAGCGGAATTGCGGGTGCCGCCTCGGCCTTTGGTGTCGGCGTTGCAGGTGCTGCAGCCGCAGGAGTCGTCGCGGAGGACGAGAAGAACTTCAAGAACGCGCTGATACTCGAAGGTCTGCCGATGACCCAGAGTATCTACGGTCTCATTACGCTGTTCCTCATCCTGCTCAGCGCGGGCATCATAGGCGGCGGCTTCAAGTTCGCCGAGCCGACGACCCAGAACATCGTTAAGAGCGCCATACTCTTCGGTGCCGGCCTCACCGTCGGCCTCACCGGACTCTCAGCCATACCGCAGGGTATCATCGCGAGCGCTGGAATAGGTGCCGTTGCCAAGAACCCGAAGACCTTCACCCAGGGCATCATCTTCGCCGCCATGGCCGAGACCATGGCCATCTTCGGTCTCGTTGGCGCGCTCATCATGATTGCCACCGGCGTCGGTCTCTGAACCCTCTCCTTTTTACAGCCTGAGGAGGATTGAAGATGGAAGGGGCTGAACTGATAATCCAGGAGATAAACAGGGAGGCCGAGCAGAAGATAAACTACATACTCAGCGAGGCCCAGAAGGAGGCCGAGAAGCTCAAGGAGGAAGCAAAGAAGAGGGCCGAGGCCAAGGCCGAGTGGATACTCCGAAAGGCCAAGACCCAGGCCGAGATAGAGAAGCAGAGGATAATAGCCAACGCCCGCCTCGAGGTAAGAAAGAGGAAGCTCGCCGTTCAGGAGGAGCTTATAAAGGATGTTTTGAGGCAACTCCGGGAAAGGCTCTCCAGCCTTCCGGAGGAGGAGTACTATCCGATGCTAATAGACCTAACCGTTGAGGGACTCGCCGAACTCGGGATTGGCGAGGCCGTCGTCCGCTCAAACGCGAAAACTGTGAAGCTGCTTTCGGAGAGGCTGGAGGACTTCAGGAAGGCCGTCTCCGAGAAGCTCGGGAGAGACGTTGAGATAAGGCTCGGAGAGGCCGTCGATGTCATAGGGGGCGTTATAGTCGAAGCTCCGGACGGTAGCGTCAGGGTTGACAACACGTTTGAGGCCAGAATGGAGAGGTTCGAAAGCGAGCTTAGAGCGACCATCGCCAAGGCTCTCTTCGGGTGATTGAGATGGAGCCAGTGACGGGAATACTGAACACAACGCTGGCCGTGGTCTTTACCTACGTCGCCTACAAGACGGGTTCGTACATCTACAAGTACACCCCGTATTCCTACCCGAACGCCCGAATACGTGCCATGGAAGCGAAGCTCCTCTCGGAGCAGAGGTTCAACGAACTGGCCGAGAGCAGAAGCCTGCAGAACTTCGTGGTAAACCTCGAGGACACCGAGTACAGGGACTACTTCGGGGACGTTTCAAGCTATACTCTTGAGGAGGTCGAAAAGGCCCTGGAGAGGGCGCTGGCAGGGACTTACACGCTCATGATGAAGATACTCCCGAAGCGTTCGAGGGAGTTCTTCAGGCTGCTCCTCGGGGAGTGGGACGTTAGGAACATCGCGAGCGTCGTGAAGGCCAAGCTGACGGATGAGCCTGCTGAAGATTACGTTGTTGAGATAGGAACCATGCTCCCGAAGGTCAAGGCGATGGCGGAAGCCAAAAGCCTCGAGGAGATACTCGTCGTGCTCGAGGGAACACCCTACGAAGAGCCGTTCCAGAAGCTCCTCCTTGGAGAGCTTGACGCGATGAAGTTTGAGACGGAGCTGTACAGAATGCACTACTCCAAACTGCTCGAATACGCCCTCTCCAGGAAGGGAGACGAGAGGATAATCCTCGGGGAGTTCGTCAGGCTCAAGATAGACAAGCTGAACATCCTAACCGTCCTGAGGGCCAAGAGGGCGGGACTCTCGGCTGAGGAGATAAGGCCGATGCTGATTCCGGGAGGCACCGTGAACCTCGAGCCTCTGCTCCACGTGGAAGACCTCGGAATGGCGTTGGCGGAGCTGGACTCAACGAAGTACGGGGCGGTTATCAGGGACGTGAGGGAGAGGGTTGAGGGCGACCTCAGCGTCCTTGAGAGGGCCATAGAATCCTACATATCCGAGAGAATGTCGGAGCTTGACAGGTTCTACCCGCTGAGCGTGGCAACGCCCCTAAGCTACATCCTCAAAAAGGAAGCCGAAATCCGCAGGCTCAGGGCCATAGCAAAGCTCATAGACGATGGCGTCAAGCCCGAGCGCATAAAGGAACTCTTGGGTGAGGTGGCATGAAGATAGCGGTTTTGGGGGACAGGGACACGGCACTCGGCTTCAAGCTGGCCGGCGCCCACGAGGTTTACTCCTTTGAGGATAGCCCCCTTGAAATGGAGAGGCTGAGGAACAAGCTGAAGGAGCTGGTCGAGAGGGGAGACGTGGGAATCATACTCATAACCGAGAAGTTCGCCCAGAGGGTTGAACTGCCGGACGTTACCATTCCAATCATCCTTCAGGTGCCGGACAAGTCCGGCTCAAGGTTTGGTGAAGAGGCCCTCCGCGAGATAGTCAGGAGGGCCATCGGTGTCGAGCTGAAGAGGTGAAGGGAAATGGGAAGGATAATTCGCGTAACTGGACCCCTGGTCGTTGCGGACGGCATGAAGGGAAGCAAGATGTACGAGGTCGTTCGCGTCGGTGAGATGGGTCTCATCGGAGAAATCATCCGTCTCGAAGGCGACAAGGCAGTCATCCAGGTCTACGAGGAAACCGCTGGTATAAGGCCCGGTGAACCTGTCGAGGGAACGGGTTCTTCGCTCAGCGTTGAGCTGGGTCCCGGACTGCTCACTTCGATTTACGACGGAATCCAGAGGCCCCTGACCGAACTCAGAAAGCTCAGTGGTGACTTTATAGCGAGGGGCCTTACCGCCCCGGCCCTGCCGAGGGACAAGAAGTGGCACTTCACGCCCACCGTCAAAGTCGGCGACAGGGTAACCGGCGGGGACGTCCTCGGCGTCGTTCCGGAAACGAGCATCATCGAGCACAAGGTTCTCGTTCCCCCCTGGGTTGAGGGTGAGATAGTCGAGATAGCCGAAGAGGGCGACTACACCGTCGAGGAGGTCATAGCAAAGGTCAAGAAGCCCGACGGAAGTGTAGAGGAACTGAAGATGTATCACCGCTGGCCGGTTCGCCGCAAGAGGCCCTACAGGAACAAGCTCCCGCCCGAGGTCCCGCTCATCACCGGACAGAGAACTATCGATACTTTCTTCTCGATAGCCAAGGGTGGAACTGCAGCAATTCCCGGCCCGTTCGGTTCAGGAAAGACGGTAACACAGCACCAGCTGGCGAAGTGGAGCGACGCGCAGGTCGTCGTCTACATCGGTTGCGGCGAGCGCGGAAACGAGATGACCGACGTCCTTGAGGAGTTCCCCAAGCTCAAGGACCCGAAGACCGGAAAGCCGCTCATGGAGAGAACAGTTTTGATAGCCAACACCTCGAACATGCCGGTCGCCGCTAGAGAGGCCTCAATCTACACCGGAATAACCATAGCGGAGTACTTCAGGGACATGGGCTACGACGTTGCTTTGATGGCCGACTCCACCTCAAGATGGGCGGAAGCTCTGCGTGAGATTTCCGGAAGGCTTGAGGAGATGCCAGGTGAGGAAGGCTACCCGGCATACCTCGCGAGCAAGATAGCGGAGTTCTACGAGCGTGCCGGCCGTGTTGTCACTCTCGGAAGCGAGCCGAGGGTCGGCAGCGTCTCCGTCATCGGTGCCGTTTCGCCTCCGGGTGGAGACTTCAGCGAGCCGGTTGTCCAGAACACCCTGCGTGTCGTCAAGGTCTTCTGGGCCCTCGATGCCGACCTTGCTCGTAGGAGGCACTTCCCGGCAATCAACTGGCTGAGGAGCTACTCACTCTACCTCGACTCGATACAGGACTGGTGGCACAAGAACGTTGACCCAGAGTGGAGGAAGATGCGCGACACAGCCATGGCCCTCCTCCAGAAGGAAGCTGAACTCCAGGAGATTGTCAGAATAGTCGGTCCCGATGCACTCCCGGAGAGGGAGAAGGCAATACTCATAGTTACGAGAATGCTCCGTGAGGACTACCTCCAGCAGGACGCCTTCGACGAGGTTGACACCTACTGCCCGCCGAAGAAGCAGGTCACCATGATGCGCGTAATCCTCAACTTCTACGAGAAGACCATGGAGGCGATAGACAGGGGCGTCCCCGTTGACGAGATAGCCAGACTCTCGGTCAGGGAGGAGATAGGCCGTATGAAGTTCGAGCCCGATATCGAGAAGATTAGGGCGCTCATCGATAAAACCAACGAGCAGTTTGAAGAACTCTTCAAGAAGTACGGGGCGTGATGCTCATGCCGGGAATGGAGTACTCAACCGTTAGCAAGATTTACGGACCGCTGATGATTGTCGAGGGGGTCAAGGGAGTCGCCTACGGTGAGGTCGTTGAGGTCGAGACGGAGACCGGGGAGAAGAGGAAGGGGCAGGTGCTCGAGGCCAGGGAGAACCTCGCGATAGTTCAGGTCTTCGAGGGAACGCGCGACCTCGACGTTAAAACCACGCGCGTCCGCTTCACCGGTGAGACCCTCAAGGTTCCCGTTTCAATGGACATGCTGGGAAGAATCTTCAACGGTATCGGCAAGCCCATCGACGGCGGGCCGGAGATAATCCCCGAGGACAGGAGGGACGTTCACGGTGCTCCTCTCAACCCCGTCGCGAGGGCCTATCCAAGGGACTTCATCCAGACCGGTATAAGCGCGATAGACGGCATGAACACCCTCGTTCGCGGTCAGAAGCTTCCGATATTCAGCGGTTCGGGTTTGCCGCACAACATGCTGGCTGCACAGATAGCGAGGCAGGCGAAGGTCCTCGGTGAGAAGGAGCAGTTTGCAGTGGTCTTCGCGGCTATGGGTATCACCTATGAAGAGGCCAACTTCTTCAAGAAGAGCTTCGAGGAGACAGGAGCAATAGAGAGGGCCGTCCTGTTCCTCAACCTCGCCGACGACCCGGCAATCGAGCGTATCATCACCCCGCGTATGGCCCTGACCGTTGCAGAGTATCTGGCTTTCGACTACGACATGCAGGTTCTGGTTATCCTCACGGACATGACCAACTACGCGGAAGCTTTGCGTGAGATTTCAGCGGCGAGGGAAGAGGTTCCCGGAAGGCGCGGTTATCCGGGTTACATGTACACCGATTTGGCGACAATCTACGAAAGGGCAGGCCGTGTCAGGGGCAAGAAGGGAAGCATAACCCAGATGCCAATCCTCACGATGCCCGACGACGATATTACCCACCCGATTCCAGACTTGACCGGTTACATCACCGAGGGCCAGATAGTCCTCAGCAGGGAGCTTCACAGAAGGGGCATCTACCCGCCAATCGACGTCCTTCCGAGTTTGAGCCGTCTGATGAAGGACGGTATCGGTAAGGGAAGAACCAGAGAGGACCACCCGCAGCTGGCCCAGCAGCTCTACGCGGCCTACGCCGAGGGACGCTCCCTCAGGGACCTCGTCGCCGTCGTCGGTGAGGAAGCTTTGAGCGAGACCGACAGGAAGTACCTCAAGTTCGCGGACAGGTTTGAGAGGGAGTTCGTCGCCCAGAGGTATGATGAAGACAGGAGCATCTTCGAGACCCTCGACCTCGGCTGGGAGCTCCTGGCGGAGCTTCCGGAGAGCGAGCTCAAGCGCGTCAGGAAGGAGTTCATCCTCAAGTACCACCCCAAGTACAGGAAGAGGGGCGAGTGAGCCCCCACCAGCTTTTTAGGTGGTCGAGATGGCAGAACTGCTCAACGTGAAGCCGACGCGAATGGAGCTCCTCAACCTGAAGAGGCGCATCCAGCTGGCCAAGAAGGGCCACAAGCTCCTCAAGGACAAGCAGGATGCCCTAATCATGGAGTTCTTTACAATCTACGACGAGGCGCTTGAGCTGAGGCGGGAGCTCAACCTCAAGATGGAGGAGGCCTTTGAGTCGCTTCAGCTGGCGGAGATTGACGTTGGAACGCTCCGCCTCAAGGAGATAAGCCTTTCAGTGAAGCCGAACAAAGAGGTAAAGATAAGGAAGAGGAACGTCATGGGCGTTCCCGTGCCTCTCATAGAGGCCGAGAGCTTTAAGAGAAGCGCGGGCGAGCGCGGCTACGCATTCGTTTCGAGCTCCGCTAAGGTTGACCTCGTGGCCGAGAAGTTCGAGGAGGTTCTTGACCTGGCGGTTCGCCTCGCCGAAGTTGAAGAGACCCTGAAAAGGCTCGCCAAGGAAATAGAGACCACGAAGAGGCGCGTCAACGCACTTGAGTACATAATAATCCCGCGCATGGAGGCCACCGTTAAGTTCATCAAGCAGAGGCTCGACGAGATGGAGCGCGAGAACTTCTTCAGGCTCAAGAGGGTTAAGGCCCTCATAGAGTCCCGCTCCGGCGGTTAACCTTTTATTTGACCATTTCTATTTCCATCTGGTGGTGCCATGACTGAAAAGCTCTTTTACAGGGACCCCTACCTGAGGGAAGCCAAGGCTAGGATTCTTCGGGCTGAGGAACGCGATGGTAACGTCAGGGTTCTCCTCGACAGAACGATATTCTACCCCGAAGGCGGCGGTCAGCCCTCTGACAGGGGAATGATTGAGGGAAACGGTTTCAGAGTTATCGTTGATAGGGTTCACGGAAAGGATGAAATATGGCACGAGGGGAAACTCGAGGGGAGACCGCCTCGTGAGGGCGATGAAGTGAGATTAATCCTCGACTGGGAGTGGCGCTACGAGAACATGAGGGCTCACACCGGCCAGCACATCCTCTCGGCCGTCATAAAGGGCCTCCTCGATGCCGACACCACGGGCTTCCAGATATTCCCCGAGTACAACAAGATTGAGATTGACTACCCAGGCGAGCTGAGCTGGGAGCTGATAGATGAGATTGAGAGGAAGACCAACGAAATCGTCTGGGGCGACGCCGAGGTTGAGGTCGAGGTCTACGATGAGCTTCCCGAGGAGCTATCAGCAAGGCTTAGGAAGGCAATCTCCGAGAAGGTGAGGCCCCCGATAAGGATAGTGAAAGTCGGAACAGCCGACGTTACCCCCTGCGGAGGAACCCACGTGAAGAGCACGCGCGAGATTGGTATTGTAAAGGTTCTCAACTTCTACCGCAAGAGCAGAAGGCTCTGGCGCATAGAGTTTGCCGCTGGCAACAGGGCTCTGAAGGCTCTGAACGAAATCCTCGGGGATTACTGGGGTGCGCTGGGCGAGATGCCCAACAAGAACAGACCGCTCCGGAAGAGGGTCTTGGAGCTGAGGGAAGGGCTTGAGAGACTAGAGGAGGAGAAGTCGAAGCTGAGGCACGAAGTCTGGCGCTGGAAGGCCGAGGCGCTCCTCGGAAATGCCCGTGAAATCGAAGGGGTCAGGGTTATCACTCTCGTTGAGGGCTCGCCGATGAAGGACGCACAGGCCTTCGCAATCTATCTCGTTGAGAACAACCCCAACACCGTGGTTCTCCTCGCCGGGAAAAACTACGTTGTCTTCGCCAAGAACGAGAAACTCGATGTTTCGATGAAGGAACTCCTGAGGGAGGTTTTGAGGGAAGTCGGCGGCGGGGGCGGCGGGAGCGACAACCTCGCCAAGGGAGGTGGCTTTAAAGTTTCCCCCGAGGAAGTCCTTGAGGTGGCCCTCGAGAAGCTCAGGAACGTCCTCTCGTCCAGGGGTTAGTGGATTCTCTGCTAAAGGTTCAACTTTTCCTTTTCAAGCCCTAGTTTCTTTAGCACGAGCCTCCACTGCTCTTCCGGAACCTCTGGTTTCTTGAGCTGTTCCTCGGCCCGTTCTCTGCTCATAAGTCCGTACCTTACAAGGGCCGCTATCCGTCTGTGCTCGAAGCTGTGGTTGTGTTTTTTCCAGTAAAGCTGTAGGGCCGGCCCGAGAATGAGGCAGTTCGTAGTATAGCCCGGAAGCTCCGGGAACTCAAAGGGAAGCTTTCTCAGTATTTCAAAGCGCTCCTTCTCGGTCATCATCGAGAGGAGCCTCACCTGAATGACTCCGCCGCTCATCAACCTGTAGGGGTGGTGGCCAAAGGGCAGTTCGTGTCCAGTTATTATATATATGTATCCGTGCCTGAGGGCGTATTTCCTGAGCTTCTCCATCGTCCTCCTTGAGCAGGCCCTGCACGGGCTCTGTGCCTTTAGAAGGGCGTTTCTGAAGATATCGGAGTAGTCGTAGCGCAGAATTCTGAAGGGAACGTCGAGATACTCCGCTATCCTCTTCGCATTCTCTATCGCTTCCTCCGCCATAAGGCCGTGGTCTATCATCACCGCCTCAAGCTCCGGAACTTTGTACACCTCTTTCGCGAGGTAGAGTGCCACGACGCTGTCCTTTCCGCCGGAGTAGGCAACGACGGCCCTCTCGACCTTGCCCATAATCTCCTCAAGTTCTCTCCTGATTTTTTCGCGGTCAACGGGGTGCTTCAGGTAGACCTGACACTCACGGCAGAGGGGCCTTCCGTCGATGATGTCAATCCTTGAAGTTCTCTCGTCGTTGACGCAGAGGGAGCACCTGAGCATGGCAAAAGAAACGAAGGGCCCTTTAAATCATTTTTTGAAGCGCGATGCCAGCGAGTCCTTCTTGGACTTTACGAGCTCCACAGTTTCTCCGGTCTTCTCGGCGGTCTTCTTGCCAGCGAAGAACAGCACGAGTGCAACCTGGTCCCTGAGGAGGATTCCCCTGTTGTTCCTTGCAATTAACCAGGAGAACGCGAACCCGAAGACAAGGCCGAGGAACCACAGCTTGAGTATGAACGCTCCGGCGGGGCCCTTCGAAGTTGACACCACTGAAAGTGCCTTGTATGCGAGTGCAAAGGCGAGTATGAACGTCCCCTCGAGGAGCAGGCCGAGTCTCGTAACCTTGGCGATGCTTCTCAGCACCCTGCCCTCAGTGTCCTCAAGGAGCTTTCCGTCGTGGTGGCTGTAAACGAGAAGCTTCGCAACTCCGGCTCCGCTTCTGAACGCCAGAAACGCGAAGAGCATTGCCAGATAGTCCCACCGAACTTTCCAGGCGCCGTAGAGTCCAACCGCAATCCAAATCGGCGTGAAGAGCCGTTCGAGTGTTTTCTTTTCGTTTTCGGGAAGGTCAACTCGAAGGGCCCTTCGGAACAGCTTTCCGGTTACCCTCGTCATTAACCTCGTGAAAGAGAGCCACAGGTTTACCCCCAGGAACGCCAGCAGGAGAAATAAGGATACTATGCTTTGAGCTTCCACGGTTTCCACCCTGTATATCTTGTCCAGTTCAGGTTTTAGGCCTTTCGAGGAACCTTGCCTCGACGAACCTGCCAAGGTCTATGAAGGCGTAGGCTATTAGTCCGAGGGACAGGCCGAGAGGGACTATCTCCCACCAGTAGGGAACGTACTTCGTTATTCCTCCCATCAGGGGCGTGCTCATAATGGTGCCCCAGTTGAACCCGGGAATGACGTTAAAGAACCCGAGGAGGGTGATGAAGGCTATTATCCCTGGCACGGAAATTGCGAACAGGTAAATCACATAGGGAAGCAGAACTGGAAGAACGTGAAGCCTCAGTATTTGGAGGGCGCTTGCCCCCATTGCCCTGCTCGACTCTATGTAGTCTTTCCTCAGCTCTTCCTCGACTATCGAGCGGATTTCCCTTGAGGACGTTCCTATGAATATCAGCGCCACTATCAGGGCCATCAGGTACGGGTTGACCTGTATGATGATGGTCGTTGGGTTTGGACCGGATTCAACCCGGCCAAGAATCGCCACAAGGAGAACCGCAAGGGAGAGGGACGGAACTGACGTCAGAACCTTCGAGAAGGCGTTGATAACAGACCCAAAACGGGTGGAGAGGACGCTTAGTGAACCTACAGCAAGGGCCAGAACCGCCAAGATACTCGCCCCGATTATGGAAATCGTTATTGTCTCCCGTGCACCGTAGGCATAGCCAGTCCAGATGTCCCTTCCGTAGAAGTCCGTTCCCATTCTACCGTAGCTCATCCCGAGAATTCTGACCCTCGGCTCATCGCCGGGTTCGAGCTTTCCAAAGGTTCCTGTTATAAATATCGTGTAGGTGCCCTTCATGGGCTTGAAGTGAAACACGCAGTCGGTTCCGGGTTCCGCAAAAATGGCCCTGAGCGGGTTGTGGAAGAGGAGTTGGGACCAGGTGGGCTTCGGATTGCACTTTTCCTCCGCGATATTCATTATGGATGAGCTGAGGGTGCCGAGGTTGAGTGAATTTGGGATTATCCCGTTCCAGAGCGGGTACTCCTTTCCTCTGGGGTCAATGATGGTTACCCTGAGGTCCCGCGTGAGGTTTGGGATAACGAGGATGCCCTGGGGTACTTCCTTGTAATGGAACTCGTAGCGATACACAAAACTCCCATTGATGTAAGTCCCGTGGAGCCATTCCGTTCTGGGGAGCCCCGTTAGTTCCCCGTACCACTCCGGCGGGACGCCTGTTGGGTTGTATTTCCAATACGTGATGTTGTTCCAGTTCTGGATGCCCTCCCTCACGACCATGTGGGGCCCCACCAGAGCGAAACCCACGAAGAAAACGATTATGGCGATTGAGAGCTTACGCATCCCGCCTCACCCTCGGGTCGAGCTTTAGGTACAGGCTCTCGAATATCGAGGCGTTCATGAAGTACATGGCTGACATGACGAGACTCGCGAAGAAGAACATGTCCCCAAATCCACTATGAATCAGCATGCCAACGCCAATCAGAAACGTCCTTCCGATTCCCGGGACGTTGAAGAGCACCTCAACGGCCATGTCGTTCATGAGCAGGTTCAGGAAGCTGTAGCTTGTGAAGGTTAGAAAGCTTGGAAGAACAACTCTGAGAAGCTTGCGTTCTATCCTGTCGTCGGGAAGGCCCTTCATCACGTCTGTCAGAATGTAGTCCTCGTTCTTTGCCCTCACCACGAGGTTCCTGACGTTCATAGCGTAAACCGGGACGTTTACCAGGGTTAAGGTGATAATCGGCAGGGCGAGACCCTTTAGATGGGTGAGAACCGTTACGTTGCCCTCGACACTTGCCCTGTGGATGTAGTCGAGGTAGCTCAGGGGGAAAACGCTGAGTTTCCACCAGAAGACCCAGAGGAGTGCAACTGCCCAGAACCAGCCGGGGATTGCGGAGAACGCGGGTCCGAGGAACTGAAGGAGTCTATCGGAGCGTCCTCCCCTGTAACCTGCCCTAAGGCCCCATACGACACCGATGATAAAGATAAGCAGGAGCGAAATCGATAAGATTGTCAGGGTCAGGAGTATGGCCCTACCGGGCGTTGTTCCCACGACCGATACGAATGTTTCGTGGGGAGATGGAATTATTATAGTGCTTGTAGTGTTGCCGTGCTGTATCGTGATTACCCTGTTCCCCTCGTTCTTGAAGATGTCGAGCGAGTACTTCAGCTGACTCTTTAGCAACTCTGGGAATTTGAGGGGATTCAGTTCATTGCTTACGGATGCGTTGCCACAGGATACCTCCGCTGAGGCTGTGAGGATGGAGAGTATCACAATAACAGTTGTGAATATTGCCAACTCTTGAAGGATAACCTTGATTATTTTTGAGCTCATCACCAAAATTACAAATGTAGTTAATAAAAAAGTTGCGGTTTTAACCCTTCCGCTCCCTCTTCACGACCGGCGCGACTTCCCTGGCGACCCTTCTAACGCTGAAGAGGGTTAGTGCATCCATTCTCTTGAACTGGGC
>Ga0256834_1002136_pt1 | contig 12743 bp, 11 predicted proteins | sample 4281140metaG_FD_190536 | JGI IMG/M metagenome (GOLD analysis project Ga0256834, IMG submission 190536) | Hydrothermal vent microbial communities from East Pacific Rise, Pacific Ocean - 4281-140 | ecosystem: Environmental > Aquatic > Marine > Hydrothermal vents | place: Pacific Ocean: East... | reverse complement strand
CTTTTATTTATCAAGAGACTATTAAGTGCTGCACTCTTTTAGAGAGCTGTTTGTCCTGTTTTCAGGGCTGTATATTTTAGAAATAAAGGAAAAATTATGTTAAAAATTAGTGAATATATGTATGGAAATAAAGTTTATCAAAAGAAATATGTTAAAAAGAATGATCAAAAGCTTGAAGAATTGGCTCTTAACGGGCAAACACCTCAGGCACTTTTTATTGGCTGCGTTGATTCCCGGGTCTTACCCAATCTTATTACCGATACAGGTCCGGGAGATATGCTGATTGTTAGAAATGTGGGAAATTTTGTGGCAACGCTGGAAGAGAGTCTTTCCGAGACCTCAACCGCATCTGCCATTGAGTTTGCTGTCAAGGTTCTAAAAGTAAAAGAGATCATTGTTTGTGGGCATACCCAGTGTGGTGCGATCTATACGATCTACAGCGATTTGGATGCTGTGACTTTTCCTCATCTTGCACAATGGTTGGATCACGGTGAAAAAGTGAAAGAGAAGGTTACACAAATGCATGGGACTTTTCAAAGTAGAGATGCAATGCTTAGAACAGCAGAAAAAGTTTCTGTTTCCGTACAGCTGGAAAATCTTTTAACCTACCCTTTTGTAAGAGAGGCAGTAGAAAAAGATAGACTCAAACTGCATGGATGGATCTACGATATACAGACAGGAGAGATCTCTTGTTATGATCCTGTTGAAGATACATTTAAGAGGCTTGAAGATGTTGATGTCGGTGAGGTAGGAACATGAAAAATGAATATTTAGGCAACTATACAAAATATGTAAAAGATGACTTGCGCGCAAGTGTAGTGGTCTTTTTGGTTGCGATCCCTCTTTGTTTAGGGATCGCTCTGGCTTCAGGGGCACCAATGTTCTCAGGTTTGATCGCTGGTATTGTTGGTGGTATCGTCGTTACACTTATCAGTGGTTCACAGTTGAGTGTTTCCGGCCCAGCTGCAGGTCTTGCTGTTATTGTTTTTATGGCCATTGAAACTTTGGGATCTTTTCAGGCTTTTTTGGTAGCTGTTGTGCTTGCAGGTATTTTGCAGGTACTTATGGGTTATCTCAAAGCTGGTACGATAGGTGCTTTTTTCCCTTTTTCTGTCATTAAAGCGATGCTTGCGGCAATTGGTCTTATCCTCATTATAAAACAGATACCTCATGCTTTTGGCTATGATGGCAGTTTTGAGGGAGATGATAGTTATATGCAGGGGAGTTTTGCCTCAAGTTTTACAGATATCACTACAGCTTTGAGTCAGATATCTCTTACCGCAACATTTATCTCTTTTGTTTCTCTCTTTCTATTATTTGCATGGGAACGTCCTTTTATTAAAGATAGTTTTGTTGGTCGTTATCTGCCAGGTGCATTGGCTGTGGTATTGTTTGGTGTCATTGTGAATATAGTAGTTGCATCACTTTCTCCTATATTGGCACTTGGACAGAGTCATCTTGTCTCTCTTCCTTCTATGTATGGAGTGGGTGATTTTGTTGCACAGTTACAAAGTCCAAATTGGGCAATATTGTCTCAAGGTGATGTCTATGTAGTGGCTATTACTATTGCCATTATCGCGAGTCTTGAAACCCTTTTGTCTGTGGAAGCAGTTGATAAGATCGATCCTCTGAAACGTGTGGCACCAACGAACAAAGAGTTGAAAGCACAAGGTGTGGGGAATATCGTTTCTGGTCTGCTGGGTGGTTTACCCATTACTGCTGTAATCGTGCGAAGTTCCACCAATGTCTATAATGGCGGGAAGACAAAACTCTCAGCTTTTCTACACGGAGTATGGCTCTTGTTGGCGGTACTCTTTTTTGCGAAGTACCTTAATTATATTCCATTGGCATCCCTTGCGGCTATATTACTTTTTGTAGGATACAAATTGGCTTCTCCGGTTTTGTTTAAAGATATCTGGAGACAGGGGAAAGAACAGTTCATTCCTTTTATTGTGACGATTGTTGCTATCTTACTGACGGATCTACTGATAGGAATTGCCATAGGTATGACAGTGGGGCTCTTTTTTGTGATCAAGACCAATTACCACCGTTCCATCACTATGCAGCAGGAGGGAACATTTTATACCATTATCTTTAACAAAGATGTCAATTTTCTGAACAAAGCACTGCTGAGAAACTTTTTAGATCGTGTGGTGGATGGTTCAACACTGATCATTGACGGCAGTAAAGCGGAGTTCATCGATCACGATATTATGGAAACGATCGAAGACTATTTGATCACATCCAAAGAGAAGAATATACAGGTAGAGAGAAGGCTTTTTGTTGATCTCTCAGCGAAAAAAACGATTATATAGGTGATGAGGAAGGAGAGGGAAGTATTATTTTCTTCTCTCAAGCACTTCTTTCACTCCGTTAAAATCTTTCTCATCTCCAAAGCAGCTGTTGGAGTTGCAGATCATAAAGCCATCATTGGTATCTCCTTTAATGAGCGTAAAGGGGTGAGGCAGCGTATCAATATCGATGATATGGTCTTTGAGCTTATCTTCTTTGGCTTTGATGATAATGTCATCTTTGAGGTAGCGGATGGCCATACGGCTCATTTTAGGTGTAGAGATAGGTTGTCTCATCACATCATAAGAGTAGATCTCCAACGTCTTGAATACGAACTTTTTGTAGACGACATCGACAAGTGAAGAGATGGAGTAAAGTGCGTTGAGTATAGTGGAGACAGAAGAGGGGTAAGAGGTATCATAAATGTCCGCTTTGGTCTCAAACTCTCCACGAGAGAACAGCCATTTTCCATTCTCATAATACTTTTCAATAGAAGCGTTGATAAGCTTGGTCGCAGTAATAAGATACATCTCATCCAGAGTACTTTCATAGGCTTCAATGAGTGCTTCTGCCAAAAAGGCATAGTCTTCCAGAAAAGCATGGATCTTGGGTTCTTTGCCTATGAGTGTAGAGTGAAAGAGCTGAGAGTGGATATACATGGTCGAGAGCAGTTTGTCCAGAGATTTCAAAGCAGGCTTCAGGTATTTACTGTCAATACGTGAAGCTTTGAACAGTGCTGTGATCATCATGGCATTCCAGGAGACAATGACTTTTTTGTCAATGAACGGATAGATGCGTTTCTCCTCTCTGCGTTTTTTCAGTGCAGCAATGGCTTCATCATAGTAGGGAATATTTGTAAGAGAAGCAGGATCATCTACCCGGACAATATTTTTGCCTTCAAAATTTCCTTCTTTTGTGATGCTCAACGCTGCAGTCAATGCTTTATGGGCTTTTTCCGGTATGCCGGCTTTGCTAAAGGATTTAAGGGCTTTGTCATAGGTATAGACAAAATACTTCCCCTCCTGACCTTCCGTATCGGCATCGGAAGCGGAGTAGAAAAGTTTGTTTTCACTCATCTTCTCTAGCATGAAATCCAGTGTTTCAAAAGCAATATCTTTGTAAAAATCATTACCTGAAGCCTGATACGCTTTAATATACACGCAGGAGAGCAGTGCATTGTCATAAGTCATTTTCTCAAAGTGGGGTACTAGCCACTCGTTGTCTGTGGAGTAACGGCAGAAACCACCATCGACAAGGTCACGCAAACCTCCTTTCGCCATGGAAGAGAGAGATAACAGTGTCATATTCAGAGTTTCTTTGTCCCCTGTGATCTTGTAGAGATCTATGAGCAGGCTGAGTGTGGTAACCTGAGGGAATTTGGGTGCTTTGTTGAAACCACCGTTCTGATTGTCAAAAAGCTGTTTGGACTGGTCAATAAATCGTTCAATGATACTTTCGTCAAGCCGTGTGGCCTGTATCTTATCCTCTTTTGGGTTAAGGTGTTTGAGTATTTTGTCTGCTTCATTGATGAGCACATCTTTTTCATTTTTGTATTTGTCGGCGATGATCTCAAGCAGAGAAGGAAAACTCATCATACCGTATTTCGGTTCATCCGGAATATAAGTGGCAGAGTAAAAAGGTTTCAGGTCATCGGTCAGAAAAATAGAAGTAGGCCATCCTCCGGGACGACCGTTCATCAACTGATAAACATCCTGAAAATGTTTATCAATGTCAGGCCGTTCTTCTCTGTCCACTTTGATGGAAACAAAATGTTTGTTGAGTATTTTTGCTGTTTTTTCATCCTGAAAAGATTCATACTCCATCACGTGACACCAATGGCAGGAGCTGTAGCCAATAGAGAGGAAGATCGCTTTGTGTTCTTTTCGGGCTTTTTCAAATGCTTTTTCTCCCCAGGGGTACCAATCTACAGGATTGTCAGCATGTTGTTGGAGATACGGAGAATTTTCATTTTTAAGATGATTAGCCATTGGATACCTTTTGATTCATAAATGATTAATGGATTTTCGATAATATTACACAGCTTATACACATATCTTACTATAGAATGGTATAAAAGTTTAACAAAAAAGAGAGAAAATGGGAAATTTCATTAAAAAGTTACTGATTTTGAGTTTACTTTTGAGTACATTTGGATTTGGTGGTTTTCAAAGTGCACTGAAAAAGCAGAAATTTTTAACCCCTGATGAGGCTTTTCAGGTCACAGCACAGAAAAAAGGTGATGTGATCGAAACAAAGATCACTATAGCAGACAGAATACATGTTTATGATGACAATACGCTGCACTACAGGATCACATCGCCTTCAAAAATAGAACTCGATGTGAAACGTCCTGCTTCTCATGAACTGGATGGAGATAAGGTCTTTGAAAAAGAGATCCTGGTGAACATTCCCGTCAAAGAGATAGAATCAAAGGTCAAAGGTGATTATACGCTTGAGATCGAATTACTGGGATGTTCGGACAAAGGGATCTGCTATCAGCCCTTTGTAAAATCCTTTAATTTCAAAGGAAAAGAAGCAGGTATTTTTGACAAGATCTCCTCTTTGACCAAAGAAGGCAATACTGCCAAAATTGCAGATGTTTTAGGTTCTGAGAGTTCTTTCTTCATTATTTTACTTTTCTTTATTTTTGGTCTGTTGCTTGCACTGACCCCTTGTGTTTTCCCAATGATCCCAATTTTGTCGTCTATTATTGTTTCCCAGTCGGGTGAAGGTAAACCTTCTGTTGCCAAAGCTTTCTTTACTTCACTTGTTTATGTGGTCTCCATGGCATTGACCTATACTGTTGTGGGTGTGGTCGCGGGACTGCTCGGTGCAGATATCCAGGCAGCTATGCAAAATCCGTGGGTATTGACTATTTTTGCAGGAATGTTTGTAGCATTGGCCTATTCACTCTTTGGATATTATGAGATAGGTTTACCGGCTTCATGGCAGTCAAAACTCTCTAAAGCTTCAGATGATGCAGGGCAAAAAGGCGGTATTGTCGGTACAGCCATTATGGGTCTGCTTTCAGCACTCATTGTCGGTCCGTGTGTTGCGCCTCCTCTTGGTGGTGCGGTACTGTTCATCTCTCATACAGGAGATGCTTTGCTTGGAGGTGTGGCACTTTTTGTGATGAGTATGGGAATGGGTATGCCTCTTCTTTTGGTAGGTATCGGTGCAGGTAAATTCATGCCTAAGCCTGGCGGCTGGATGACAGCTGTATCTCAAGTCTTCGGTGTAATGATGCTTGGTCTTGCCATCTTTATGCTTGGCCGTATTCTTCCAAGTACTGTCACTATGATCCTGTGGTCACTACTCTTTATAGGGTCAGCACTTTATATGGGAGTATTCAACCCAAGTGCTGCAACAAAGGGTGCCAAAAAGCTTTTCCAGCTTTTAGCGGTTGTATTTATGCTCTATGGTGTCTCTCTTTTTGTAGGTGCACTGAGCGGTTCAAGTTCACTATTCAAACCATTTGAAAAGTTTACTCAGGTAGGTGTTGCGGCACCGGGAGCAGTGAATGCAAATATGGAAAACAAAGAGAGTCACAGAGGGTATTCTGTGGCACGTCTGATGGAAGAAGTGAAAGCGTCTGACAAACCGGTTGTGGTTGATTTTGGAAAAGACTCGTGTACTGCCTGTGCAGAGTTGGAACACATCACTTTTCCCGACCCTAAAGTACAGGAGCAGTTGAAAAAGTTCACTTTCATCAAGATAGATCTGACGGAGAATAGTGATGACGACAAAGAATTGTTAAAACATTTTGAACTTTTTGGTACACCCAATATCATCTTTTTTGACAAAGAAAATAACTATCTGCCTGAAAAGAGCTTGACAGGGTTTGTAACACCAGAAGTTTTTGCAGAACATTTGAAAAAAATTACAGAATAATTATGCTTAGTAGAAGCCAGGCATGCCTGGCTTCTACAATTTGGGTATAATACAAAATAATTGTGGGAAAACCACAAAACATTAAATAAACGGAACAACATGCAACAAACTACAACAGAAAAAATCAGAAATAAACAGATTAATATTGGTGAAGTAAATACCCTCAAAATAGAGCGTGATACAGACTTTGGATACTACCTCACAGCAGAAGATTACAATGAAGTCCTGCTTCCCAATGTCTATATTATGGAAGCTGAAATGCCGATGGGGTCGCTTTTAGATGTTTTTGTCTATACGGACTCGGAAGACAGACCTGTGGCTACAACTAAAATGCCCTATGCCAAACTGGGTGAGTATGGTTACTTTACAGTAGTAGACTATAAGTCTTACGGGGCTTTTGTGAACTGGGGACTGCCTAAAGATCTTTTTGTACCGCTTTCCCAACAGAAAGAGTATTTTACCATTGGTAAAAAATATATGCTGCGTGTCTGTCTGGATGAGCAGACGGGTAGACTTTACGGTACACAAAAGATCGGTAAATACTTCAATCGTGATATGAAAGGGCTGCACCAAAATAAAGTGTTGGATGCCATAGTCCTTGCACAAACTCCTTTAGGCTATAAAGTCATTGCTGACAATCAATATGAAGGTATGCTTTTTTCCAATGAGATCTTTGAAAACATTAAAGTAGGTGACCGTAAAAAAGTATACATCAAAGCCGTGAGAAAAGATTTTAAACTGGATCTCTCTTTGCAGCCCATTGGAAAACAGGCGAAAATAGGTGAGGCGGAAGGGACTATTGTGAACTTGCTTAAAGAAGCAGGTGGAGAATTGCCGTTTACTTATAAGAGTGATACGGAAGAGATCAAAAAAGTCTTTGGTTTGAGTAAAAAGAATTTTAAACGTACATTGACAGAGTTGATAGACAGTAAACGCATTGCACTTCTTGAAACATCCATCAAGCTGATATAGGAGATTGGTATGAAAATGATCTTAACACTTATCCTGTTTTTATCGTCTTTTCTGTTTGCTTTGTCCGGAGAAGAAGTATTTGACAAAAAATGTGCGGCCTGTCACAGTTATTATATTCCCCAAAGCCAACTGTTGAGTAATTTTTTGGAGCATAACAACACAGCTTTGAATCTGAAAGCTCCTACCTTGAATCAGCTCTCTTTTGCATTCAAAGAGAAGATAGGCAATAAAAGAGAAGATGCAGAGGCTCAAAAAATAAATATTGAAGTGTTCCTTGCTGATTATCTGGATCATCCTGATAAAAGTAAAGGAGTGGTCTCTAAAAAAATAACTAAATATTTTGAAACAATGCCAAGTATGAAAGGGAAAGTGAGTGAAGAAGAGATCGAAGCGCTTGCCTCTTATATTTATGATTATTCTGAAAAGATGATCATTCAGCACTCTGTCAAAAGATACAGTATGGAAGAAGCATTGCAAATCGCAAAAAAAGAGGGTAAAATAGTTTTGATCGAAGGGTATATCCCTTTTTGCCCATGGTGCATTAAAATGGATCGGGAAGTCATGGTCAATGAAAAAGTGAAAGAAGTCTTGAATAAAGACTTCGTTTACACAAAAGCCAATCTGCTGATAGCAAAACTGCCCCTAGGTATGAAAATTCTTGGTACACCGTCATTTTATTTTATTGACAGTGATGGGAAAACGATCCTTGATATGGTTGAAGGATATGGCACAGTGGATGAATTTCTGCTATTGTTGCAGAGTATAAAACAAAAAGCGAAACATTAAAAGGAGTCGTGATGGAATTGATGGATTTATTGAAAATGGGTGCTGGACTGATAGAAGGCAATAAAGATGATGCAACAAGCGGGTTGGATATTGGTAAAATAGCGGATGCCATGAGTAAGCTGATCGCCAATTCCGAAGGAAGTCTTGATCTGGCTGCGATCGTCGGAAACCTCTCAAGGAACGGCTTGGGTGAGATAGTAGGTTCATGGTTGGGACAGGGTGAGAATAAAGCCATTGCCCCTGATGATGTCGCTGTACTTCTGGGTGAAGACAAAGTAGATGCTTTTGCCCAGGAATTGAATATAGACCATGAAAGTGCAAAACAGGCACTGGCCGACGCTTTACCTGTGGTGGTCGATAAAGCTACTTCGGATGAGAACAATATTATCGATCAGATGCTGGGCGGAAATGGAAATACCATGGAAATGCTCAGTAAAATGTTCCGATAGACACTTCTTTTATTACCGTATAGAACAGAGGATCGAATTTGCGTTATCTTTACCTGCTTTTACTTCCTCTGTTCCTTTTCTCCAAACCTTTTAAAATCGCCAGCTATAATGTAGAAAATCTTTTTGATGCCAAGATCCAGGGAACTGAATATGATGAGTTCATTCCCGGTAAACATAACTGGTCAAAAAGAATGTCAGAGATCAAGATAAATCATACTGCAGAAGTGATCTGTGAACTTGATGCTGACATCCTCGGACTTCAGGAGATCGAGAATGCAATGATATTTGATGCCTTGATCAAACGTTTAAAACGGGTAGGGTGCGGATACAGATATTCGGCGATCACAGCTAAAAAAGGCTCTTCGATACAAGTAGCATTACTGTCACGATTTCCTATCACAAAGAAAAAAGACCTTGAAGTAAGTCTTTCTCCCCGGGTACGTAATATTCTGGAAGTTGAAGTGGATGTCCAGGGAAAATCTTTGACCCTCTTTGTGAATCACTGGAAATCAAAAAGCAGAAAAGGATATGAAAGTAAACGTATACAGTATGCCAAACGTTTACGAAAACGCATTCTTTCCATGCCTTCGAATAAAGAGTATCTGATCCTGGGAGATCTCAACAGTAATTACAATGCGCATTTGACCCTGAAAAAAAGACTGGACGACAGCAACGGTATCACAGGGATAGCCGATATACTGCAAACAGTACATCACAAAGAACTGATAGCGAAAGCTGATATTGTCAAAGCAGGTAAAGGTATACACTATAACACTTGGCAAGAGTTACCTTACAAAGAGCGATGGAGTCATAAATTTTACGCTAACAAAAGTACGCTGGATCATATTTTACTGCCGGCTACACTTTTTGACGGTAAAAATATTGACTATGTTAACAACTCTTTTAAGGTATTTAAATCCCCGACACTTTTTACCAAGAAAGGGTATATAAACTCCTGGCAGATGAAGAGGAGCAAACATACAGGAAAAGGTTATTCTGACCACTTGCCTGTTTATGTGTATTTTGATCTTAAACCTTATGTTGCGTCTAAAAATGACTTAAAACAAAAAATGCCTGTAGAAAAAAATATTGGCTATCTGTATACCGTTGATACTTTGGATGTCCCTGTCATTTTTAAAAATGCTGTGGTTGTTTTGAAACGGGGGAGATATGCTGTGTTGAAACAGCATCCAAAGGGACGCGGTATTTTCCTTTATGGTGCAGTGAATGATCTGGAAGAGGGTAAGGTATATGATCTCAGGGTACAGGAGATCTCCACGTATAAAGGCTTAAAGGAGATTACTGCATTGGTTAAACTCAAAGAAAAAGGTACGGTCGACCTGGCACCATATTATCAGAATTTTGATATCCAGAGACAAAATGAAGTACTCCGAAATATCATTGGTGTGTATAAAAATAAACGTTTGATCGTCAATGGCGTCAAGATCCCGATCTATTTTAAAAACAGAAAACTTACACTCCGAAATGGCACTCAAATAAAGATACACTATGCACATCTTGGATATTATAAGAAATTACAACTTGTGATCTATAGTAAAAAAGATTTTGAAGTTATGGAGAAATAATAATGGCATATTACACTTGGATATTGGCATTTCATGTCATGAGTTTTACCTCTTGGATGGCGATGCTTTTCTATCTGCCACGTCTGTTTATCTATCATCGTGAACATTCAGACAATTTGGCGTTTGGAGAAGTGGTAAAGATACAGGAATATAAACTTTATGCCTACATTGGTGTACCGGCAATGTGGGCAACGATCATATCGGGAGGAGTGATGTTGTATCTGAATCCGCATCTTTTCCAGAGTGGCATATGGCTTCATATCAAACTGACATTTGTGCTGTTTCTTATTGCTTACAGTTTTTCACTGAACAGGATCCGAAAAAAACTGATAGACAACCCCGAATACAAAAGTGGGAAGTATTTTAGGTTCTATAATGAAGTGCCTACGCTTATTATGATCGTGATCGTGATCATGGTCGTTGTAAAGCCGATTTAATCATGAAACTAAATAGTTTTGTGTTATAATCGCTACATCTAATTAAAAAAGAAGGAATACATATGGAATTAACACCTATTAAAATACCGGAGATACCTTTACCGTTTGATATACCAGCATTGATGCACCCGCCGGTGGTACATTTTATCATTGCCTTGCCGATCGTGGTACTTTTGCTTGAGATCATTAACCTTTTTGCAAAAAAGAAAGCCATTGGGGTGGTTTCATTTTTCCTGATCATATTGACCGTTGTCGTAGCTGTTGTTGCTTATTTAACCGGTTCAGCAGACGGGAAGGCAGCCTGGGATCTTTTAAGCCAGGCAGGTCAGGCAGAGTTGAAGGATCATAAAATACTTGGTACTTACCTTATGTTGGCTTCAGGAGTTGTTGTGGTATTCAAACTTCTCTCTGCCATCATTAACAGAGGATTGATGAAAACACTCTACCTTTTTGTATTGATCTTCTTTGTAGCAGGGATACTCAAACAAGGTAAAGAGGGTGGAGAGCTTGTCTATACTTATGGCGCCAACGTTAAGATCGTAAAAATAAAAGATGATGCACTTTTTGATTGTCAAGATGACTTGAGTGATTATGTTGCAGAAGAAAAAGAAGCGGAAGAGGAAGCAAAAGCAGCTGCGGAAGCTAAAAAAGCTGAAGAGCCTAAAAAAGCGGATGAAGCCAAAAGTACAGAAACGGTAACAGAAGAAAAAGCAGAAACGCCTGAAGCTGAAAAAACGGAAGTTGCAAAAGAAGAGCCGGAGACAGCAGAAGCTCCTGCTGCTGAAAGCGAAACAGCAACTCCTGATACAGAAACAAATGCAACAGAAGAAGTAGAAGTTGAAAAAGTAACGGCTACACCTGAAGCACAACCCGAAATAGCAACACACTAAAAAGCAGTGATCCCTTTTCCCGGGATCATTCTTACTCCCTATTTATGACGAACCATCTCCGGTATTGTCAAAATTATCATTTTCATAACGCTCTTTAGGAATAACTTTTTTCATTGTTGAAAGATATTTTGCCATTTCTATGGTTTGATTTTCATCCAGAGATCTTGCAAAAGAGATCATAATAGAACCAAAAGCAGAGTGGGTTTTCCCCTGTTGCAGATCTTTCAGTTTTTTGAGTAAGATTTTTTCTTTTTGTCCCCGAAGCCTTGGAGACTCTCCCATACCTTCACCATACATCCCATGACATGAGTTACAGGCATTTTGAAGATATAGGGATTCCATATCGCTTGAAGCAAAAAGTATCAGTGAGGTGAGAGGTAAAAGGAAAATTCGTTTCATGAAATAGTATGCTCTTTTTTTAAGTATTTTAGCAAAAGATAGTAAAAATATCATTGAATAAGAAAACACTCTAATATGTTAAATTATAAGTATTATCTAAGTGATTACGAAGTACAATCCTTCCAAAGTAACATTTTTGTAGGAATTTTCCTACAAGTACAATATTTAAGTTACAAGGCCAAACCTGCTGTGAAGCTGGGACGGAAAGTCATGGGTCTCTTTAAGGAGAGATCGCCAGACCACCAATAAGTATTGGAGAGTGTTACTGAAATACTCTTATTATGTTGCTATAAATTTTATAGTACAAAGGAGTATACCGTGTTTCATTTTATGAAAAAAGCAATAAAAATTCTGCTTCTTCCCTCTCTTTTTTTCACCTATGCACATGCCATTGAAATCAAAAACCTTTCAGTCGCTGTCGATGTAGCAGGAAAACAAAGAATGTTCACCCAAAGAATGCTGAAAGACTATGCAATGGTCGGGTTGGAGAATAACTTCGGAAATCCGAAAGAAGACCTAAAAAAGATCGTGGCAGATTTTGAAAATCATTTGGATGCACTTATAGCGTTCAATAAAGACAAAGCAACGGCGGAGAGTCTTGCCAAAGTTAAAGTCATGTGGAGTCCCATAAAAGTTTCTCTGAATGAAAAACCAAGCAAAGAGAAAGCTAGAAAGATGCAGGAAGACCTTGAAAAGCTACTCAAGCAATCCAATGAAGCAGTGGGTCTTTTTGCCAAGCAGACAGGGAAAACCTCCGGAGAGATCATCAATATATCAGGAAGACAGAGAATGCTTTCGCAAAGAATGGCCAGTCTGTATATGTTAAAAGTATGGGGCATAAATGACCCTGCGTTTAAAACAAAGATGACAAAAGCGATGGATCTCTACAAGACATCTTTGGAGAAACTCAAAAAATCGGAAATGACCACCCCTGAGATCATGGTGTTGTTAAACAGATCAGGAAAAGCATTTAGGTTTTTTGAAGTGATGAATAAGTCAAGCAGTAAGTTCATTCCCTCTCTTATATACAAAAAGTCAAAT
>Ga0256834_1002135_pt1 | contig 12743 bp, 10 predicted proteins | sample 4281140metaG_FD_190536 | JGI IMG/M metagenome (GOLD analysis project Ga0256834, IMG submission 190536) | Hydrothermal vent microbial communities from East Pacific Rise, Pacific Ocean - 4281-140 | ecosystem: Environmental > Aquatic > Marine > Hydrothermal vents | place: Pacific Ocean: East... | reverse complement strand
ACAACAAGTGTTGCAATGAGTGAATATTTCATGAGGTGATCCTTATTTTGTATGCTTTAATTATAAAACAATTATGATTAGACGTTATTTAATAATGAGAGAAAATAAAAATGTTGCAATTTGTATCATTTGAAATGAAATATAAAGATTTTTGTTATACTTATATCGACAAGTCATAAAAAATACTAGGGTGATGTATTATGAAATATTTTGAGGTACGAGTTGCACTACTCTTTAAAAAAGAGATAGCATATCAACATGTAAATGAGACGTTAAGCAAAAATATTGCTTTAGCAATGCTCAATAATGACTACTTAAAAGCCATACATGGACAAAGTAGAGGCTTTAAGCCCTACCATTTTGGACTTCCATATCCTACCGACGCTAACACAAAACTCTATGTTAAATCAAAACCCTACACTTTTCATATACGAAGTGTTGATGATACATTTTTAAATGCTCTTATAAAAGAGTTATACGAGCATAAAGGGCTTGATTTTAAAGTCATTGGTTATGAGTTTAGCCAAAAAAGACAATACTTTATAGATAAAATTTCCACCGTATCTTCTGCCATTCTTACGATGCCGACTGATATTGCAAAAAACCGTCATTGGATTGTAAGTGATGGAGATATTGAGATGGTGATGCAGCGTATTATTGCTAATTTGGAGAAGAAACATACACAATTTTTCGATGAAAAAATCACTGCTCCTGTAGACTGTATTAGCTATTTTGAGATTACCAATAAAGTTCCCATTCTCATTCACTACAAAAGAGCAAAGTTTTTGACTAACAAGTTTGTCATAGGATTTAATTCTGATGAAATTAGCCAGAAGTTAGCATTTACAGCTATGGCATGTGGATTACTTGAGAAAGGGACTCATGGGTTTGGGTACTGTTTGAGGAGTCAATAAGATGAAATTACAAGATAGACAGTATCAAAACTTTATTAAAGAGATAAAATCTAAAATTCAAACGTCTCAAATCAAAGCTGCCATTAAAGTCAATGAGGAGTTGTTGAGACTCTATTGGGAGCTGGCACAGATGATTGTCCTGAAACAAAAAGAGTCATCATGGGGCGATAATCTCATAGAACAGGTTAGTAATGATTTAAAAAGAGAGTTTCCAAATATGAAAGGTTTTTCAGCTACAAACATAAAATATATGCGTAACTGGTATCTTTTTTGGAACCTTGAGAATCGTCCACAGCTTGTGGACGAAATTTTTAAAATTCCTTGGGGACACAATAGAGAGATTGTTACAAAGATCAAAGATAGACAAGAAGCACTCTATTATGTTCAACAGACTATACACAATGGATGGTCAAGAGCAGTTTTGATTCACCAAATAGAGAGTAATCTATATAAACGAGACGGTAAAGCTATTACAAACTTCGATGTAAATCTTCCACAAGCACAATCTGACTTAGCCAAAGCTACCCTTAAAGACCCATATAGTTTTGATTTTTTGACACTTGCAGCAAAACATAGTGAAAAAGAGCTTGAAAGTGCACTTATAGAACAGATGAGAAGCTTTTTGCTAGAGCTTGGGAATGGATTTGCTTTTGTTGGACGACAATATAGGCTCAATATTGGAGGTGATGAATTTTTTGTAGATCTGCTTTTTTATCATATTAAACTAAAGTGTTATGTGGTGGTTGAATTAAAAACAGTCAAGTTTAAACCAGAATTTACAGGGCAGTTAAATTTTTATGTTTCTGCAATAGATGGAGAATTAAAAGACTCAAGCGATAACCCAACTATAGGAATACTCATATGCAAATCAAAAAACAATACAGTGGTCGAGTACGCACTTAAAAACATAGAAAACCCCATAGGAGTAAGTGAATATCAGCTGGTTACACAGCTGCCAAAAGAGCTGAAGTCATCTCTGCCTAGTATAGAGGAGATAGAAGATGAATTGAAAGGATTTATATGATTTATGACTTATTAGATATTTTCAAAAAAGAGTATGAAAAGAAAGGTGACAATCTCATTTTAGATAATTATATTTTAAAAGATGGTTTGTATGTAAAAATTACTAAAGATGAAACCCTCTCTTATTATATATTTAAAAATGATAAAAAAGTTGAGAATAAAGAAACCTGTTTTGAGGATCTAAATGGGGTGATTCAGACGCAGATGTATGATTGGTTTAAGCAGAGAGATTATTATAGTTCCTATTTAAACTCAAATAAATCTTTTAGTGATAAAAAAATCCATAATGTTAATTATCTTTCTTTGTTTATTAAACTAGAAAGTTTTATAAGTGAAGATTCAAAAAAATTACTCTCACAAGATGCAATCAGGTCACAGTATCTTTCACTACTAAATTATAAAAAATTTACAAAAAAAGAAGAGAAAACTATACTAAAATCTAAACAAGAATATATAAATGGATGTAAAAGAAAAAGAGATATTGTCAAAAAGTATCAGATTGTTAAAAAAAATCTTCAAAATATCATAGACATTGCTCTTGAAAATAAAGTTTCAAATTATATAAAAGTGTTTTTTGATGAAGATGTTGAGTTATATCAAAAAGAGAGTAATCTTTACTATAGTATCAAAATATTCAATGATATAAAATACTCTAAAACTATCGGTGGTCAGACTTTTGGTCTGTCAGATTCAAATATGGGTTTAAATAGTAAAAAACCTTTCTTAGAGTTAAAGAGTAAAAAAATTGTAGCTCCTTTTTTACTTCTCGATAGTGATGCTTTGATGCTGAAGAAGTTTTTAGATTTTTTAAAGTTTCAAGAGTTAAAAGATAAGTATCCACTTAATGAGAATTTTTTTATAAATAGAAGTTTTAAAGAGAAAGATCTTATTACAGATTTTGATTATTTACCTATAAAAATTGATAAATTAAAAAATAAAATACTTATAAAAAACTATCTCCTCATCACAAAAGATAAAATTATTTTAGATGATATAACAGTAGAGAGTCTTTCTCAATTGGAACACATTGTAGATAAGGTTTTTTATAATAAGCAGTTGATATTTAACTATTTTAACGATGATATTAAAGTCTCATCCTATATTTCAAAAAAACTTCAAACTTTGATTTTAACAAGCAGGTTTGCGATGATAAATTATTTTAAAAAGTATCGTGAAAAGGAGTTTTATCAAGTCATTAAAAAATATGGCAATGATTTTGTTGTCGAACATATTAGGCAAGGTCGGGAGCTAAGAGCAAAAGAGAGTTTAAATCTTAAATTTTCACTATTACAACATAAAGGAGAGAGTGTTATGGATATACAAACGATGCAAGAGAACATTATAAAAAAACTTGAAAATTCAGACTATACTGAATTAAAGAGTGATGAGTTCTTTTATATAAGTGGTCAAGTGGTCAAATATCTACTTAGTCAGAGTGAAAAACATGAAAAAAATTCAGATATGATGGAGCCATTTTTAAGGGCTAACAGTAGTGAAAAACTAAAAAAAGATATAGAAGCCACTTATTTCAAGTATAAACACAAAATAAGTTTGGATTATTCACGATTTAATAATGCCTTAGCTCTTATTATGGCTTTTGAAACTAAAGAGAAATTATCCAAAAATATGGATAGTTTTTTGGTAGGGGTTTTATCTAAAAATATATTTTATATGAAAAGAGAGGAGAAATAGAGATGAAAAGAGTGTATGGAGTTCTTGGTATCGTAGCAAAAATGGCAAATTGGAATGCAGACTTTACAGGTCGTCCTAAAAGTACAAGTAATGGTAATATCTTTGGAAGTGACAAGGCTTTAAAATATCCAATGAAGAAGATGTGGCAAAATGATGGAAAAGATGTTTTATATATTAAAAGCTGGAAAGAGGAGAAAGATGCTCTTGTTCCTAAAAAACTTTCAGAGAGATATATAGAACTTTTTGGAGATATGGATAAAAAAACAGCTACAAAAGAGGTGATGATAAATCTTTTTAAAGCAATTGATGTTAAAAACTTTGGTGCGACATTTGCTGAAGAGGGACAAAACATCTCTATTACTGGTGCGGTTCAGTTTGGACAGGGATTTAATAAGTTTGAAGATACAAATATAGAAGTACAAGATATTTTGTCTCCTTTTGCAGACTCTAAAAAAGATGATGCCAAACAGTCAACACTTGGTACAAAAACGACAGTAGATGAGGCACACTACTTTTACGGTTTTAGTATTAATCCTAAAAATTATGATGAGTACAAAGAGTTTTTAGGAGATGATTTTAAGGGCTATACACAAGCAGATTATGAAGAGTTTAAAAAGGTAGCTCTTGTTAGTGCAACAGCTTACAGTACTAACTCAAAATTTGGCTGTGAAAATGAGTTTTCCTTGTTTGTAGAGTGTAAGGATGATGATTGTTATCTGCCAGATTTGAGTGATTATATAGAGTTTGACAGTGAAAAAAGGGAGATAGATTTGAGCAAACTTGAGAAGTTGGTAGCAGATAAAGGAGATATAGAAGTTTATTCAAATCCCTATACTTTGAATGTCATAACCACTAAAACTCATAAAAATATTTTTACAAAAGAAGAGATTGGAAAATGAAAGCATTAAGCTTTACTCTTAGTGGTAAAACTGCTTTCTTTAAGAAACCTGATGTCAATCAGTATGCTTATTTCACCTATAATAATATCCACAAGATAGCTCTTTTTGGTACATTAGGTGCTATCTGTGGATTAGGAGGATATACACAACTACATAATATTAATAGAGGTAAAAAGCCTAATCAGCTTGATTATGATACTGGTTATCCAGAGTTTTATGAAAAATTACGATATCTTAAAGTTTCTATTATACCTCTTTCAACAAATGGCTATTTTAGTAAAAAAATTCAGGTCTTCAACAATAGCGTCGGTTATGCCTCAAAAGAGGAGGGTGGAAATCTGATAGTGCGTGAACAGTGGCTTGAAAATCCACGTTGGAATATTATGATACTAGATGATGAGAGTGAACAGTATAAGTGTATAAAAGATTTTTTATTTGGCAGTAAAAGTATATTTAGCCCCTATCTTGGAAAAAATGATCATCCTGCTACGATTGAAAATATTGAAGAGATAGTGCTTGGAGATGCAACAGGTTATTATGTTCATTCATTGTTTATCAAAGACAGTGAAACTATAGACGGTTTTCAGCCAGAGGGAGAACTACCTTATCTGTTTCAGGAAGTGTCACCCTATACTTTACAAAAAGAGTATCATTTTTATGAATATGAGACTCTGATTTTTACAAATATGGAAGTAGATACACTTCCTAAAGATACATATTCTTATGAAAACAGAAACTATAGCTTTATCTGATTTTGAAATAGATGAGAGCTTTTTAGCTCATACTTCAAAATCTTGTAAAAAAGATGAGACACTGATAGAACACTCATATTTAACACTGAATTATTTTGAAAAAATTGTAGCCGATAAACAGCTTGAAAAAAGTATTGATACTCTTATTGATAAAGTTGATAGTGAAAACAGTTCCTTAGTTAAAGAGATGTTTGTAAATGCCATATTTCTACATGATATTGGAAAAATAAACCCGAGTTTTCAAGCTAAAAAGATGAGTAATCCTCTTTTTAAAGAGTACAACAGTAGCTCAAATAGTAGTAACCATTCAGGGATATCTGCAGAAAAGTTTATAGCTTACTATCGTCAAATCATTGATCAACTCCCTTCTCGTAAAGCTAGAGAAAAACTAAATTTTATACTCTATAGCTTTTCTTATCACCAAGCCAAACATCACGGAAGGTTGAAAAAATTTCAAGAATATCAAAAAGATGATAGTAAAACAAAAAGTTATTTTACACATCTAAATAAATTTAATATAGAGGTATTTGAGTTTTATATTCTAAATAAACTGCTTTTTTCTCTTCTTGTCTCATCCGATTATTATGCTACAACCGAGTATATGGCTACATTGAAGATTGATAATTTTGGCCTTTTTGGTAAAGAAGATATAAAAAAACTAAAAGCTAAATTTGATAATTATCTAAATCAATTATCAAGACCTATGGGTATTAATAAGCTACGAAACGAGATATTTAAAGAGGCTGAAACGAATATGCTTCAAAATCTAAATAAAAATATCTTCTATCTTGAAGCACCAACGGGAAGTGGCAAAACTATTACTTCTATAAATTTGGCGCTGCATCTGCTAGATAAGAGAGAAAATGTTAATAAGCTTTTTTATATCTTCCCTTTTAATACTTTGGTAGAGCAGACAAAAAATGTTTTTGATGATATTTTTGATGATCTTTTGGATATTCAAATTATTAATTCTATCACCCCTATTTGTGAAGATAATCAAGAAGACAAAGAGAGTAATTATGAACAATCATACATCAACAGACTTTTTTTTCATGCACCTGCCATTATAACAACACATGTAGCACTTTTTAATATCTTGTTTGGGACTTCTAAAGAAGATAATTTTCCACTGTGGCAGTTGGCTAACAGTGTAATTATTTTAGATGAGATACAAAGTTATAACAATCATCTGTGGTGGTATATGGTTGAGTTTTTTGATAAATATGCATCATATCTCAATATAAAGATAGTTATTATGTCGGCTACGCTGCCAAAGTTGGACTACTTTTTGAAAGAAAACTCCAATTTTGTAGATTTAATAGTAAAGAAAAAACGAAATAAACTCTTTACAAACTCAATGTTTAGAGATAGAGTTAAAGTGGATTTTTCACTTTTAGAAAAGAAAAATATAGATTTTGAATCTCTTGAAAAATTACTGGAAGAAAAAAAAGATAATTATCAAAAAATACTGTTTGAATTTATAAAAAAGCAGAGTGCAAGAGAGTTCTATAATTTAATTAAAGATAAATACTCCAATGTCTATGAGCTTAGTGGAGATGATAATAAAGCATATCGCCAATATGTAATAAATCAAACCAAAAAAAATCTACCAATTATAGTTGTAGCGACACAAGTTATTGAAGCTGGTGTAGATATAGATATGGATTTAGGATTTAAAGATATCTCTACACTTGATAGTGAAGAGCAATTTATGGGTCGAATCAATCGAAGTTGTAAAAAAAAGGGTGCTAAAGTTTATTTTTTTGATATGGATGATGCGAGTAAGATTTATAGAGATGATAATCGTATAGGATTTGACTTGAAACAGAAAAAATACCAAGAGATACTAAAAAATAAAAACTATGCTGATTACTACCGTGAGGTATTAAAAGTTATACAAAGAAATGGGTTAAAATATAAAAATGGATTTAATAGTAATTATGATAATTTTGAAGAAGAATTAAGAGTTTTAGATTATGAGGGTGTTGCTAAGACAATGACACTGATTAATTCTCAAAGTTTTTCACTCTATTTTCCATTTAAAATTGATATAACGAAATTTAAGGATGTCCAAGAATTTAAGAGCTTAGATAAAAAATATTTAACCGATAATTATCTTGATGGCTTGAAAGTCTGGAATGAATTTATTCATCTGCATAAGATAGATACTTTTCAAAGCTACTCAGAAAAAGAGATAAAAAAGTCACAATTAAATGCTTTAATGCAGTTTTTTACCTTTAGTTTATTAAAGTTTTATGATTCACAACGACCTTTTATTGGTGAAGAGATGTATGGATATTATTTCATTGAATCTTATGATGAATTTATTACTGATGAGTATAAATTTGATAGAGAGAATTTTAATGAGCTAAAAAATTCAAATTTTTTATAAAATGCACATATAAGGAAAAAATTAAAAGAGTCTATCATGATAACCGGCACACTCATAAACTATTACCACCACTGTAAACGCCAATGTTGGCTACACGCTAACCGCATTAATTTGGAAGACAATTCTGAAGATGTACGTATCGGAAAAATATTGCATGAGATTAAAGCGGGGGAGAGTGCAAAAAGTGAAATCAAAATAGCCAATATCGTCATTGACAAAATTACCAAAGATTATCTGGTAGAGATGAAAAAAAGTGATGCTGACAAAGAAGCGGTCAGATGGCAAATACTACTTTACCTTAAAACTCTAAAAGATATAGGCATAAACAAAAAAGGAAAAATAGAGTACCTTGAAAATAACAAGGGAAAAAATAAAATTGAGTATGTGGAGTTGAGTAAGGAGCTAGAAAGTGAGCTTGAAAAGGTCTTGCAACAAATTGAAGTCTTGACTGCACAATCCCAGCCCCCAAAAGAGGTGCTAATTTCTACATGTAAAAAATGTGCTTATTATGAATACTGCTTTATTTAGGAGCTATTATGGCTAAAAATCACACCCGCTATATTTTCTCAATGGGAGAGTTAAAGCGTAAAGATAATTCTATTATGTTTAAAAATGAGAAAGGGAACTTTTATATTCCCGTTAAAGATACTCGTGAACTTTACTGTCTTAATGAGGTGAGTTTTAACACGAAATTTTTAGATTTTATTTCTAAGGCGGGGATTACCTTGCATCTGTTTAACTATCATGGTCATTACAGCGGTACGTTTTACCCAAAAGAGCAACTAATTAGCGGTAGTCTCACCATTAAGCAGTCGCAAGCGTACCTAAACTACCGTGAAATGATTGCGAGTGCTATCGTAGATGCTATTGCACAAAATATTCATGAACTGCTTTATCACTACTACCGACACGGTAAAAAAGAGTTAAAATCCTATTTGGATTGGCTTAAAAAAAAGGTACCTAGTCTGTTAGAAAAAGCTCAAACAATTCAGCAAATTTTGGCAGTAGAAGGACAGGTTTGGATTCGTTTTTATGATAGTTTCCAGTATTTTTTACCTGAAGATTTCTTAATGAATAAAAGAGTTAAACGTCCTCCAGACAATCCCATGAATGCACTAGTCTCTTTTGGAAACACCTTACTTTATAGTAAAACAATTTCACAAATTTACCATACCCATCTCAATCAGAGTATTAGCTTTCTGCATGAACCTAGCGAGGGACGCTTCAGTCTTAGTCTTGATTTGAGTGAGGCATTTAAGCCTGTGTTGGTCTACAAAACCATCTTTGATCTTGTCAATAAAAAACGCTTACAAGTCCATAAACATTTTGATAAATCACTCAACTACGCGTTACTCAATCAAGAAGGAAAACAGATATTTATAGATGCGTATGAAACACGCATGAATGAAGTTTTTTTACATTCGAGGCTCAAACGAAAAACGAGCTACAAAAATGCTATAAAACTCGATGGTTACAAGTTGATTAAAACCTTTGTAGAAGGTACAGTATTTAAACCTTTTTCACTTAAAGAGAAGCAGTAATGCCAAAAAAAAAGATAAACTATAATTATGTTTTTGTCATGTACGATGTCAATGAAAAACGTGTCAATAAAGTCTTTAAAATTTGTAAAAAGTACTTAAAACATCATCAAAATTCTGTATTTAGAGGAAATATTACTCCTGCAAATCTCATTATGCTTCAAAATGAGATTAAAAAAATTATAGATAAAGAGCAAGATTTTATAACGATAATAAAAATGATTAATCAAAATACTTTTGATGAAGACACTATAGGAACCAACCGCAAAGAGACAGAGTCACTATTTATTTGATTTTTCCAGTCGTAATCCTTCTAAAGACTTAGACAAATATGCTAGAATAGGGTGTGACATGATTTTTGACGTATTACTGTTAATTTTATGTGCTTGATTGGAAAAAAAATGCTTTTTTCCTTATTTCAGGGGATTTAAAACGGTATAGCACCTATGGAAAAGTCCTGTTTTAGGTAGATTTACATGTACAAATGTTGTATTTAAATTTCAACTGCTATTAGTTGTGGTGGTAATGGAAGTGGATTTACATGTACAAATGTTGTATTTAAATAGATGATGTCTCTTACAAAAAAATTCCTAAAGAGGATTTACATGTACAAATGTTGTATTTAAATAGCAAGCTTGATGAGCTTAAAGGGATACTGCTAGGATTTACATGTACAAATGTTGTATTTAAATAGCAGGGCTACTACAAGCAAACAGTACACAAATGCAGATTTACATGTACAAATGTTGTATTTAAATCCTTTTAGTTTTGGTATCCAGTTTTGTTTAAGTAGGATTTACATGTACAAATGTTGTATTTAAATCCTTCAACCGTCATGTTCGCTAGACCGATATTTTGATTTACATGTACAAATGTTGTATTTAAATTTTCTTTTGCAGTTTGGAAGTTTCCGTTAATACGCAGATTTACATGTACAAATGTTGTATTTAAATCTTCCACTTGTAGAGAAGTAATATTTTGTTCCTGTAGATTTACATGTACAAATGTTGTATTTAAATCTGAAACGGCGGCGTAAAATGACTACATTCGACACGATTTACATGTACAAATGTTGTATTTAAATAGACGTAGAAGGCACTCTATCGAATCAAGCACAAAGATTTACATGTACAAATGTTGTATTTAAATTCATAACGCTCGCATACGTAATGGCAGGCGTACTGTGATTTACATGTACAAATGTTGTATTTAAATTCGAAGAAGTCTCGGTTCATTTCGAATACGATTTTGATTTACATGTACAAATGTTGTATTTAAATCCGATCTTTTAAGTGCTTCTTTGACTTTTAGAGCGAGATTTACATGTACAAATGTTGTATTTAAATAGGAGTTAGAAGCCATTAAAGAGAAAGCGAATAAGATTTACATGTACAAATGTTGTATTTAAATCAATACCTGTAATAAAAGCTACGTCTGCAATAGTTGGGATTTACATGTACAAATGTTGTATTTAAATTCTTTAAAATAATCAGGTTCAGCAATATCATGAGAAGATTTACATGTACAAATGTTGTATTTAAATCAGCTAAAGAAATACGAATAGTTGCAATAGATTTTGGATTTACATGTACAAATGTTGTATTTAAATCCAACAGATACAACACAGTGGAAAAACATGAATAGGATTTACATGTACAAATGTTGTATTTAAATCGCCTGAACAAGATTTTTTCGGGTCACCGACGCCAGGATTTACATGTACAAATGTTGTATTTAAATTCGAGTCTAAATTTATTCTAGGAATGGGTTACGTAGATTTACATGTACAAATGTTGTATTTAAATGCTTTCTATACACCTCAAGAGAAACGAACGTACGAGGATTTACATGTACAAATGTTGTATTTAAATGCTGAAGGCTACCCTAAAGACGCAGACGGAGACATAGATTTACATGTACAAATGTTGTATTTAAATATGAGTATTTTTTAAGCAGTGAATTATACAAAGCGATTTACATGTACAAATGTTGTATTTAAATGGAGTTGCGACAATAGCATCTTTACCGTCAATGTCCGATTTACATGTACAAATGTTGTATTTAAATTTTGACGATGCGAGTGCCGTAGGTGATGTGCTTGAGATTTACATGTACAAATGTTGTATTTAAATAGGTGGGACATTCACCTACGACGCAACTAGATCGGAGATTTACATGTACAAATGTTGTATTTAAATCTGCTTCCTTGAGGAATTGTTGCCACCTCATACTCCGATTTACATGTACAAATGTTGTATTTAAATTTAATATATTGAGTATAGGTATAGGGCCATTGCAGGATTTACATGTACAAATGTTGTATTTAAATACTCTTTGAGGGTAATTGGGGAAATGGTGTAAGGAAGATTTACATGTACAAATGTTGTATTTAAATTTTACACCAAACATAACGGCAAGTTTAACAGACTGATTTACATGTACAAATGTTGTATTTAAATCAGGTGGAAAAGCAAAAAAGAAATACTGTAAAGACGATTTACATGTACAAATGTTGTATTTAAATTAAGGTATACTTTCCATTGAAAATAGGCACTGGATGATTTACATGTACAAATGTTGTATTTAAATTCACTTGCTTTTTTCTTATAAAGTCGATGAAGCTGTGATTTACATGTACAAATGTTGTATTTAAATCTTTTTATAGCATACGCAAACGCACCACCAACAGCGATTTACATGTACAAATGTTGTATTTAAATTTTGATACGGTAGCTTTTTACGCTTTTTAAGAGCAGATTTACATGTACAAATGTTGTATTTAAATTCCCAAACGCCAACCACAGCGGTAGAAATGTCGTTGATTTACATGTGCAAATGTTGTATTTAAATATGTTAAGAAGATATTGGTTAAGTCTCTATTTTTTGATTTACATGTAAAAATGTTGTATTTAAATGGAAACCCGCTCTTAAAGGGAATATAAAACCGCCGATTTACATGTACAAATGTTGTATTTAAATGATAGAGCCCCTTTTCACTTTAATGATACTGTAGACTTGATTTACATGTACAAATGTTGTATTTAAATTTACGTTCCCCATCACCGGCAACGGTACGCTCTTATGATTTACATGTACAAATGTTGTATTTAAATTCCTTACCTCTAGGGTTTTCCGCCTTAAGCACTAATAATTTACATATACAACTGTAGCGTTCTAATAGCCTCATAGGTACTACGTATACGAAACATTACAGAAGTTTAAAAGATTTAGACATTAATATGTTTAAACCATAATAACCCCATCCTACCAGCACGGTTTAATGCTATAATGCAACAGGTTTCTTTTAAAGGGTCTCACATATGTTAAAACGGTTTTTCACTGCTTTGCTTGCTTTGGTAAGTTACGCCCATGCCGCCGATGTGGTGCCGCATGATCAAGACTATTACACCGCCAAAGTGCGCAATACGGAGCTCATCTACACCCAAAAAAATCTTCCGTTTGCTAAGACGGCAGCCGCGGTTCAGATGCAGTTACAACCGCAGTATGAGGAACTTTTCGGCTATGTGATGGAT
>Ga0256834_1002134_pt1 | contig 12754 bp, 10 predicted proteins | sample 4281140metaG_FD_190536 | JGI IMG/M metagenome (GOLD analysis project Ga0256834, IMG submission 190536) | Hydrothermal vent microbial communities from East Pacific Rise, Pacific Ocean - 4281-140 | ecosystem: Environmental > Aquatic > Marine > Hydrothermal vents | place: Pacific Ocean: East... | reverse complement strand
CATGTTTACATCATAGTGTTGACCAGTATGCACTATAATTTCATTAATATCTTTACATTTTGAAATTTCTCGACTCACCGATCCAGCTTTGATAAACTGTGGTCTTGCACCAAGTATAGTAACTATTTTCATTTATACAGAACCCACCTTTATAAACTTAGTTCTTATTATTACTAATTTTCATACACACTCTTTACTAAGTCTGCTACATACAATGGATTATGCCATCTTTGAACATAGTTTTTACCCTGTTTTGACTTCTCTTGAAACAACTCTGTATTTTCCATATATTTACTTAATATTTCTACGATATTAAAAGGAGTGATATTTATAATTGATTTTTTTAAATCTTCAGCCATTTCTTTGGGAATAAATTTCAAATCATCTTCTCGTATATATACAGCAAGAGGTATTCCCATTTTCATTACTTCAACACCAAAAGCTCCATACCAACCAATCAGTACTTGATCAATAACTAAATCAGCCTCTTTATATAATTGCAAAGCCTCTTTGTGAGGTATATTTTCAATTATTTTAATCTCAATATTATTATATTTTTTTTTCAATACACTCAATGAATCTATAATAAATTGTGAACCTTTAAAATCTCTACTAGTAGGAGAGTGAACTATTCTAATTGTCTTATTTATTTTTCTCTTTATAGGTTGAATACTCTCCCAATTTGCTATAGTATAAGGTAAAAATGTAGCTTCTTTAGGTAAATAGCGAAGTAAATCTGGATTTAATGCAAAAATATGATCTGCATATTTACTAACTTTTTTAATCTTTCTTTTTTTGATTTCTAGGACTATTTTACTATAAAATGTTTTTTTAGGTTTAGGTAAATTACTCCAATACTCTAATGGATGAACTCCTCTTGAATCACTACCATTATATGTAAAAATTATTTTTTTATTTTTATTGTAATAGGGCAATTCTAACAAAAATAAGCCCAATTTTTGAAAATCCAATAAACTACTTCCATAATTAAAATGAAAAATATCATATTTGTTTTTGACTTCACTAAATACTTTATAAAGAGTAAAAACTTGTGATAAAAAATTTTTATTTTCTAGATGTAAATTAATATCAGCATCATAGTTAAGCCAATTTTGTTTTACAACTAACACTTTAGAGTCGATACCCAATTTTGTTTCTCCCTGAGCAAGACCCCAAGAATTTCCACCCACAGAAGTTGGAAGATGCAATACTTTCATGGTGAATAAATCAACCTTTTTAAACCATCTTCTATAGTAACCAATGGAGAGAATAGTTTTTCTTTCATCAAAAATATATCTGCAATTAAATCATTTTGTACATTATCACAATATTTAAACAGAGGTTTTTTGTCTAAAATATCTCCAATCAATAATGCTAATTCTTTTAAAGAAACTATATCTTTTCCAGCAATATTTATAATATGTTCTCCTTGCATATCCAATATCTTAGAAATACTTTGAACTGCATCTTTAATATATATAGGATTAATCCTAATTCCATTTTCTCCACTCAACAATATCTCCTTACCATCTTTTACACTCTGTATAAGCCTTGGTATAAGCATCATCTCATTTTGATTTTTACCATACATAAAAAATGGTCTTATAATTACAAATGTTTCAAAATATTGCGCATAGTTTTTCAACAAAATCTCTGCACTAAGTTTACTATCCAAATAAAAACCATGTTTTTCATTGGCATTAATATCAAAAAATTCTTTTACAGGTTTATTTGGATTGGTATATACTCCTCCACTAGATGCAAAAATAAATTTTTTTACCTTATTTTGCATCGCCCAATCTATCATTCTTAAAGGCGTATATACATTCACTTCTAGCATATCATTAGCACCATCGGGAAACTCCCTAAATCTATTTGATTGAGCTAGATAATATATTGCATCTATATTTTTAGGAAGTCCATCCGTAGTAAAATTAGCCAAATCAGACTCAATAACTTCAATACCATCATTTATATCAAAATTTATTTTATTTTTAGCTCTAACAAGTGCATAAACTTTATTATGTTGACCTAGACTATAAATTAAATTTCTACCAAGTAAACCATTTGATCCAGTAATTAAAATATTCATTTTATTGCCTCTATAATCCTATCTTTTTTATAATAAATACCACTAAGAACAAAACTAAAAATAATAAACCTTACTATGGGTTCAAGAAAACTGCCTAAAAAAATCATAATTAAAATTAAAAATGACCATGCAATATATCTCTTATCATACTCTATTTTAAATAATTTTTGAGATACAAATGAATATAAAAAGGTAAGCAATAAAAATGAAAACATTGTAGCTATAGACGCACCGTTTTCATGATACATCGGAATTAATAAGTAGTTTAAAATAATATTTATAATGGCTACAAAAAATGTAATATATACTAGATATATAGTTTTTTTAGCGAGACTTATACCAGCTGCAGTTACTTGTCCTGTTATTTTAAATCCAATTCCAATAAGAAGCAACAACATAGGATAAAAGGCACTACTATATTCTTCAGGAAATAGAAATATTATAATCTCTTTGCCTACCATAGAAGCACAAAATAACACAAAAAGCACCAATGTAATCAAAACATTTAAAAATCTTTTATATAATTCTCTTGCACTTTCTTTATCAAGTTCATATGTTTTTATAGCATGAGGAGACCAAGCTTGACCTATTGCAGATGCCAATATACTCATTATTCCACCCAAAGTAACAGCCACGGTATAAATACCCACACTATCTAAACCACTCATTGATTCTAACATTACTCTATCAGCTGAACTAAATATCCAGTAAGCAATAGTCGCAGGAAGAAATGGTATACCATAAGTTAATATTTTTTTCAATATAGAAAAATCAATACTCATGACGAATAAATCTTTTATAGCATAAATTCTAAAAGGCAAAACTAACATATCAGCTACTATCATTCCTAAAAATATAGACCCAATACCCAATGAAGTAAATTTTAGTAGACAAATAGCAGCAACTATCGTAATAAATGCTGTAAAAAAATTATATATAATAAATTGTTTCGTTTTAAACTGGTTTCTCAATGCTTGATTCGATAAGGAAGATATTAATTTTAGTGGTAAACTAAGAAATGCTAAGAAAAATACTAAAGTATATGCTTTTGTATCAAGAAGAAAAAAAGAGATATCATCAACAAAAATCAATGGTAATATCAAGGCAACTATAGCCCATACACTAAAAAAAATAAAAAGTGTTGTAGTTAAAAATTGTTTTTCTTTTTTGGATTTATATTCAAAAAAATATCTCGCATAGGCATTATCTCCACCTAGTATCAAAAAAGTACTGAAAAAACCAACTATTACCAGGATATATCCATAAGCTCCCATTTCATCTTGAGATAAAAAGTGAGCATAAAAAATAATTGCAAAAAAACCTATACCTTTTGTAAGAACATCCCCTATCGTGTATATAGAAGTGTCTTTTATAATTGCTAACAACTTAACTCTTTTTTATATATCTATTATTTATTAGAGGTGTTTTAATATAATTATTTTTAACATACTCTGATTTTAATGGGTGAAACAAATTCATCAAATCAATATCTTCACCATCAAACTTTTTAAATATAGAAGTAAATAAAAATTGAGCCATCTTATATGAGTGATATTTTTCTGCATATTTTCTACCTAGCTCACCAAGTTCTTTTCTAAGCTCAGGATTAGTAACTAGCAATCTTAAATTATCTTTTAAAGTTTCTGGTGAAGTTGACAAAATTGGACATTCATTTAAAAATGAGTATCTTCTAAATAGTTTAGTATACACTTCATTATCTAAATTTGCATGTACTGGAAGTCCTGAAGCCATTCCCTCAATTGCATTTAAGCCATGTGCTGGAATAATTAATTGCTCAACTAATATATCAATTTCTTGCATAAGATCTCTTACTTGACTATTAGGAACATTTTCAAGTAAAATAAGTTTTATTCTTAAACCCTCTTTCTTTAAGTCGTTAACACCTTGTATAATATATTCTGTACCTTTGACTCCTCTATGATTTGGGCTATGCATTATTTTCACAACTCCATTTTTACCATTATTTTTGGAATAATCTTTTTTTGCTTTCCATTCTTGAGTATCTATTTGAATAAAATTACCAAAAAGGATATCCCATCTTGGCATACCATCTATTGCCATAAACCCACCAATAATAATATCTGCATATTTTGACCAAAAAAATACTTTTTTAGTAATCGTAGCTTCTTCTTTTGAGGCATTTGGGTATGAAATCAAAAGTGCATTTTGAAGCGAAGGATCTTTTATCTTGCTATACATATAGGCATCACTACCATATGGTAAAACTATTACTTTAATGCCATTTAATCTAAACAATAAAAGTTCAGCTTTCCAAAAATATTTTTTAAATACAACTCCACTAAAAGGCATTACAAACACTTTCACATTTCTTATTATATAAAACCATACAAAAAATAAATAAGCAACTTCATTTATATATTTTCTTCTAAAAATTTTTGGAATAACATCGTCAAAATATTTGTCAAAATCATCTTTTTTATTTATATTGCTATAGTAGTTTCTCATCAGAGTTTCGGACTCCATACCAATATCTCTAAGAGCATTTGACCAATATTTATTATTTAATATGGGGGTAGTGCCAAAAACAATTTTATTATTTTTTCTGCCAACAAAGAAACTAATTACAATCAATATACTAATAATTGGTATACTAACAATACTATACACAATCCACTTAAAAAAATTCATTGTTAATATACTTTTAAATTTATATTTAAACTCATCATCTTACCTCAATATTTTCTAGAATAGTTTTTTCAAGTAACCTAGCTACCTCAATCACCATTTTTCTTGAATTAGCAATTATTACGGCAAAACCTTGTCTATCTTTTCCTGTTTGTACTCTATTTATAATATCTCCACTTTTTAAAAATAATTCAAAATCAATAATATGTTTGATTTTTTTGATTTTTTCTATCTCATTAAGAGTAATAAACTTTTTACCTATATCTCTAAAGGTAAAAAAGTGATAGATAGCAGCTTTTTGAAATTTAGGTTTTAATTCATCTTCCTCTATAACCTCTCCTGTTGCAATTTTTGCATTTAATTTTAAATATTCAATACCTGTTATGTATTCTATTATTTGTGGAGTTGCACCTCCACCAGGTCTTGCTCCTATCTCAAATAAAATTGGTCCATCTTGAGTCAAAGCCAGCTCTATATGGGCTATACCATTATCTATACCAATACCTTCAACTGCTTTTTGTACGGTATCTGCAATTAGTATTTTATTATTTTCACTAAGTAAAGTGGGATATATTACTTGCTTATCTACTCTATAAGGATAAGGCGTTTTAACTTTTTCTGATATTGCTAATATGTATGCTTTTTTATCTTTTATAACAACTTCTATACTATGTTCACTACCTACTACACATTCTTCAACTACTATTTTTTTATTTTCATAAAAACTTTGAGCAAAATTAAAAGCTTCTTCTAAATCATTTTTATTTATAACTACTTTTATGCCTCTACTACCACCACCTCTACTATCAGATGGTTTTACAATTATTGGAAAATTTAGGTTGTCAACTTTTTCTAGTGCATCACTATATGAATCCGTACTATAAAATTTTGGTATTGGAGCTCCATTTTTTGCCCAAACTTCTCTCATTTTTGATTTATCTGTTACCAACTCACCCGTTTTTATTTTAATTCCATTTAAACCCATTTTTTCATTTATATAAGCAGCTGTTTGTATTCCAAAATCGTTGATCGGTATCACCCCATCTATTTTTAACTCTTGAGCATACTTTAATGCATTTTCTTTATCTATTATATCAATTACATTATATCCATCAGCAACTTGAAAACCTGGTGAGTTTTCATTCATATCTATTGAATATACTTTATACCCATAAGCTTTTAACGTTTCTATACTTTTTTGATAATATCTTGAGGCTCCTAATATAAGTAGTTTTTTCATGATTTAATACCTCTTATGATTTCTCTTTCAAATTGTTTTACTTTTTCAATCTCTTCTCTATTTAAACTATATTTAACACTTCCATCTCCATTAGATATACCAATTACACAAGATGGTTTTTGTATAGAATCAACAACTATTTCTCCAGATTTACCATAAATCCCTCCTGCAACAATTGAGAAACCTTCAAAATCTTTTTTTCCTTGAATATTATTAAAAAGTTCAAATGAATTATCTTTTTGTAGTATTTCTGTCTCTACAACTACTCTCATATCCACTCTCATTACTTCTATTTTATTCTCAAAGCAATACTCCAATATGCCTTTTGTTAAGGATCCTATGCTAGCATCAATTATTATTGTGTTTTTTGAAATTGATTTAACAAAATTTTTATTAACCTCATTCTCTTTAAGACCTATTACAAAATCAAAAGTTTTATAACTATCTAAAAAATATGATATATTAAAACCAAAAGATTCTAGTAAATAAGATATCTTTTTTCCTAAAAAGGTATCTCTATTCAAATATATTTTAGTAAGTTGTTTTTTAGACTTCATTAAAATTATATTTACAATAGCTTTGGCCCATATTTCAGAATCATTATAGAAATAAAGCTTTGATTTAAGTATATTATTTAGTAAGAATTCTTTCATAACCAAAGACTCTTTTATCTTAAATTCAACATCGCATAATAGTATATCTACTACACCATCAATATCTTTTATAAAACTTTTAAGTATATTTATACTGTTAAGTTGACAATTTCCAATTATAAATCTATTTGTCGTTTGAATATAATTTGAGATAAATACTTTATCTCTATCTGTTATTACAATATTAAAAACACTTTTTTTATTTTCTTTTTTTGAGGTAGTTGTAATTTTTTTAATTAACAAATATAATTTATCTATATTATTAAATTTTGTTTTAGTAAAACTTTTTTTTAACCTAATATATGAATTACTACTTACATTGCATTGTTTTTTCTTTACATTAAATATAGCAAATAATATATTTTCATTAGAAGGCTCTATGATATTGATATTTGATAGCTCAATTATAATTTCTCTTATATCAACACTATGTTCTTCTGATAGAACTTTTATTTTTTGATAAAAACCTGAATGGAATAAACCTATACCAGAAACTAGAGGCATACTCTTTATCCCAGTATTCCTTAGTAAAGGTAAAATATTTACCTCTGAATAGTCTAATAATGGATTTAAGTTTTGGCTTTTAATAAGTCCTTTCTTTATCAAAATCGACATTAAAACTTCTGTAGAGGCATTGCCACCATCTCTACCAAGACCTTGCAATGATGAGTCAATTATTGTTGCTCCTGCTTCTATTGCAGCTAATGAGTTTGCTATTGCTAAAGTAAGATTATTATGTCCATGAAATCCCAATTCACAAGTACACTGTTGTTTTGCTTTTAAAATATATTCTTTAACATCTTCAGGCAACATACCTCCAGCAGAGTCTACAAGATAAACATAATCCACACCTATTTTGGAAACCTCTTTTACTCTTCTTGAAAACTCTTTGCTACTAACCGCATAAGATTTCATAAAATTTGCAGCTACAATTAAACCTTTTGACTTTGCATACTTTATATATTTATATCCTTTTTCAGATTCATTTATATTAGTACCTATTCTTATAAAATCCATTCCATATTTCACGGCAATATCTATGTCACTAAAATCACCAATATCTGGTATAAAAAAAACTCCATATTTTATTCTATTAGATTTCTTTTTAATAGATGACATATATTCTTCATCACTTAATAAAGATTTATAGTTTTCTAAACGATAAGCACTTAACCCTAAGCCATGCCCTATTTCAATATATTCAATATTATAATTTTCTAATGTTTGAGAAATATTTAATGTATCATTTTTTGAAAATTGAAAATCTACAACATAACTTCCATCTCTTAATGTAGTATCTAAAATTTTAATCATTCAAAAATCCATCCAAAGTTTTAAAAATTACTTTTTTACCATTTGAATTAACTTCTTTTACAATAAATTCAATATTTGTTTTAAACTCTTCTATATCAAATGAAATAATATGATGTTTATTTTCACTTTTAAATAGCTCATATGGATGAATTATTGAAACTAAAAAATTTTCTTTTTTCATCCAATCTTTTATAGGTCTCTTTAAAATTGTATTATAAAAAGAAAGATTTATGTATCGTTTTACTTTTTCAGTGTCTGATACTACTGGCATATCAATTGTAGTAATGGGCACCTCCAATATTTTTAAATTCTTATTTCCTTCTATTCTATAATCATCGTTTGATGGATAGTATGAATAGTTTGATGAGATTTCCCAATCTTTAGTTGTCATATCCCATTTATATTTCGGTCTAGCCATACATGTACTATCTATTTTAAACCCATTATCATTAAAGAATTTCATTATTTTATTAGTTTGATACCCCCAGCCAACTCTCACAATATCCAAATTGTATTTTTTCACATATGGCAATAAATAATATAGTTCTTCTAAAACAGACTTTTCATTTGTATCTTGTACCCATTTTCCATCCTTTTTAATATAAGAATGTGGGTGCCAAGCTATTTTATGTCCTAACTGTAATAGCCTATCAATAGTTTTTTTATATTTTACAAATAAAAAATCAGGAACTCCAAATTCAATTCCAATTTTTTTATCTAATCTTATAAACCATGTTGCATTAATATTTTTCTCTTCTAAATAAGGAAGAATTATATTTTCAACTATGCTAAATTCATCTATAATATTCCGCCCGTTTATATAATTTATATAGTCTAAATCAAATGTTAAATATACTTCAAAATTATTCATATTTTTTACCATATAAAAATTCTATATCCTTATATAAATATGTACAAAATTCAAACAATGGATAGTCATTTCGAATTATCACTCTTCTTGTAATATTTTTTGAAATTGAAAGAATCTTTTCAGGCTCATAGTAAAATGCATAACTATGCTTATAGTCAACATAACTAACCAAAAAATCTATTGCTACTCCCTCACTTGAATGAGCATAGGCAACTTTTAAAATTTCTTCAATAAAATCATAATTTGAAATATTTACTAATTTATTGTTGAATGAAGAGGTTGAAACTATATAATCAAATTTTGGAAACTTATCTACTAAAATATCTTTTATTTCAAAATTAACATTTCGATGCCTATCTTTTGCTATTTGTATTATTGTTGGATTAATATCATATCCAGTATATTCACAATCTATCTTATTATCAATTAAATATTTGTAAAAATCCCCAAAACCACATCCCAAATCTAGAATTTTTTTACCACTAAAATCACCAATTTCAGTTAATGTTTTAAATCTAATATTTCTTCTTAGTTCATTTCCTGTAGAGAGTAAATCTTCATTTCTTTGAGTTTGTAATTTTTCATTATATATTTGTATAATTTTCTCTTTATCTAAATTATAATTCATTAACTGCTTCTTTTATGATACTTGCGATTTTTAATACATCATTAATTTTAAGCTCTGGATATATTGGTAAAGACAATGTTTCATTAAATATTGTCTCTGAATTATTATAATACTTAATTTCATTTTTTTGATAAAGCATAGAGTCAACACCTTTTCTAACAGCAATATTATTTTGATGCATAAACTTTCTTATCTTTTCAAAATCTAAATCTTTAATTTTTATTATGAATCTAAAAAATATACTTTCATTTATATTAGTAATAGGTACAGTGATGTTTTCTATATCTTTTAATTGTTCTATATAAATACTTGCCAATTGTTTTCTTTTTAAAATAAAATTGTCTAACTCATTAAATTGAGAATACAATAATGACACATTTATATCACTTATGGCAAATAGTTTACCATATGACAATACTACATCTTCAAACTTTTTTAGAAACTTTTTATTATTTAAAATAATTGCTCCACCTTCTCCTGAAGTAAGCATTTTTGTTGCTTGAAATGAAAAAAAAGACATATCACCAAAACTTCCTAATTTTGCATTATGATATTCACCGCCAACTGCATGAGCACAATCTTCTATTAAATAAACATTTTTTTCTTTTAGAAATTTATTAATTGGTTTAATATTCGCAGAGATACCAAAAGTATGTACAAGAATTATAGCTTTTGTTTTTGAAGTAATACTTGTTTCAATAATATTTTTACATATACAATAATTATCATTAATATCAATAATAATAGGTATCGCACCAATATTTTCTATTGTTTTTAAAACTGAACTACAAACATATGAAGGAATAATAACTTCATCACCATTTTTTATATCTAATATTTTTAAAGCCAAAAAAAGTGCTGAACGTCCAGAATTAGTTAATTTACATTTCTGACTACCAATATACTCATTGAACTTTTCTTCAAATTTTTTATTTAAATTTCCTTGTGAAATTAAGCCACTTTTTATTGTATTGACAACACTTTCAATATCTTGCGCAGTAATCATTGGCTTTGAATGATGTATATATTTACCCATAAATATTACTCCACTCTTCAAAATTTAGCAAAGACCAGATAAAAAGTCGTCTATTTTGCTCTCCACTCAAATGCTCATTAATCAATTTTTGTGTAGATTTTCTATCCATATAATTATAGATACTAGCATTATCATCCAAAAGCTTAGACTTTATAAATTCTATACTCTCACCTTTAAACCAACTATTATCAGGAGAACTAAACCCTTGCTTGACTGCTTTGTGAATATCTTCTGGTACATATCTACTCATTGCATTTCTTAAAATTACTTTGCCATCATTTGTCTTTTGCATTTTACCAAGTTCATTTTCATCCATTTTTACAACATTCTTAAGATTTGAAAGTTTTAAACTCACAGGAACTTTTTGTGCAAAATCAACTAAATCATTGTCAAGGAAAGGAACTCTCGTTTCTAATGAATGAGCCATAGAGAGTTTATCATCCACAACTAAAAGACCATGTAAAAATGTCTTAGCTTCAAAATATAAAGAGTGATTAATATACTCTTCTGGGGTCTGTAATAATTGCTGTTTTTTAAATACATCAGCAAAAATATCCCTTGTCCAAACATCTTTCGTCTCTTGTGAAATAGGAGAAAAGACTTTATTAATATCTTTATTTGGAATAAGTCTATGCCAAAAGCTGTAATATTTATCTACATAATCATCAAAGTTTCTGTTATTTGTAGCACGATAATATCTCCATGGATAACCTGCAAAAAGCTCATCTCCTCCAGCTCCACTAAGTACAACTTTTACAAATTTACTTGCCAATTTAGCTGCATAATAATTAGGGTAACTTTGCCCCACTCTTGGCTCTTCTAAGTGATAAGCAAAATCATGCATACATCTTTCCATATCACCACTTTTAAGTACCATTTCATAATGTTCTGTTTTGAACTTATAAGACATGTATTCAGCTTTTGCTCTTTCATCAAAGCTAAGTTCCATTCCACTAGCACTGCTAAGATCAAAACCTACGGTAAAAGTTTTTAGATAATCATCATGACTTCTAAAATGTTCAGAAGCAATTGCCGTTATAGAACCACTATCTATTCCACCACTTAGATAACTTCCCACAGGAACATCTGAAACAAGTTGTCTCTTTACTGCTTGATTGAACAACCTATCCAACTCTTCAACATACTCTCTCTCATCTTTTATTTTTAATGGTTCACTAAAGTCAAAATCCCAGTACTCTTTTTTATCTATTTCTTTTGAGAGTAAATCTATCTCAAAATAGTGTCCAGCTTCAAGTATTTGTATATCTTTATGAAGTGTTTTATTGGTAAATATATTTTGAAATGTAAAGTACTCTAGTAGTGCTTCTTTATCTACTGTACTTGAATAATTTTTGTATTCTAAAATAGATTTTATCTCACTAGCATAGATAAATGTTTTATCTTCAGTTATATGATAATATATTGGTTTTATACCATATCTATCTCTTACAAGATAGAATTTCTTTTTAAAATTATCATAAAGAGAAAAGGCAAACATTCCATTAAACTTATTAATACATTCTATACCCCACTCTATGTAAGCATAGATAATCACTTCTGTATCTGTGTGGCTTTTAAATCTATGTCCAAGTTTTTCTAGTTCAACTCTAATCTCTTTAAAGTTATATATTTCACCATTATAAGCTATCCATATATTTTTAGACAAGTCACTCATAGGCTGATGTCCAGCATATGATATATCTAGTATAGATAATCTTCTATGCCCCATATAAAGATCATAATCATGAGACCTAAGTTCTCTTTGAGCAGAATTACTCTCTATAACAGGAAGCATATCTTCTATATTTTTAAACTTTTCATCTGTTAAATTTTGATAAAAAGATATTTTATTTTTATGTCTTGCACCTGTATGAAAAAAAAGGTAACCCGCATCATCAGGACCGCGATGGGATATCTTGTCTGCCATAGGTTTTGTAAAATCAATGTTTATAGATACTCTATTTAAAGATAATGAGCCTACAATTCCGCACATATTATTTTAATGCCTCATAAATATTTTTTATTATATAGGCAAACTCTTCCTCACTCATACCTGCATAAAGGGGTAAAGCGATGGAGAGTCTATCTGCGGCATAACTCATTAAGAAATCTTCATCTTTAAAACTATTTTTTTCTTTATAATACCCAAGTGTATGAACGGCATGAGTGCCTTGTCTAGTAGCTATATCTTTCTCTTCAAGCTTTTCCATAAATATATTTCGCTTTATATTTATTCTATCTATTTGCTCTTTT
>Ga0256834_1002133_pt1 | contig 12756 bp, 10 predicted proteins | sample 4281140metaG_FD_190536 | JGI IMG/M metagenome (GOLD analysis project Ga0256834, IMG submission 190536) | Hydrothermal vent microbial communities from East Pacific Rise, Pacific Ocean - 4281-140 | ecosystem: Environmental > Aquatic > Marine > Hydrothermal vents | place: Pacific Ocean: East... | reverse complement strand
AGCTTTTTTATCAGAAGTTAAAATACGACCTCCAAAACCAAGCACTCTACCAGACATACTGTGAATAGGAAACAACACCCGGCCTTTAAATCGGTCAAATTGTTTATATGCACCACCGTCTTGACCTTCTTTAACAATAGTCAATCCTGTTTTTTCTAGAAATTCTAATTGGTATTTGTTTTTCAAGGCAGCATCTGTAAATGCACTCCATTGATCTAAAGCATAACCCAATTCAAATTTTTTGATAGTTTCATCTGTAAAACCTCGTTCTTTAAAATAACTAAGACCTATGGCTTTACCTTTTTGACTGTTCAATAAAATATCATGAAAATAATTACGTGCATATTCTGAAACCAAATACATACTTTCACGTTCACTCGCCTGCACTTTCTGTTCGTCAGATTGCTCAGTTTCTTCAATTTCAATATTGTATTTTTTTGCTAAATATCGGATAGCTTCTGGGTACGTATAATGTTCGTGCTCCATCAAAAAAGAAATGGCATTACCACCTTTACCTGAGCTAAAATCTTTCCAAATCTGTTTTACAGGAGACACCATAAAGGATGGTGATTTTTCATTGACAAAGGGACTTAATCCTTTAAAATTGCTACCTGCTTTTTTTAACTGTACAAAATCACCAATAACCTCTTCTACTCGAGCGGTTTCAAAAACTTTATCTATGGTGTTTCTGTTTATCATTTTTGATTACTGACAAAAATGTCGCTTAAATTAGCGACATTTTATAAGTTATTAGAAAATAGTATTATCAATAAAAAAAATTAAGACACGGCCTTCAATTTTCTTAAGGTTGATTTTTCCATTTTTCCTTCAGCATATTTTTTGGTGACTCTTAATTTTTTCTCATTACCACCTGGCATTTCAAACATGGCATCTGTTAAGATGGCCTCACATAAAGATCTTAAGCCACGAGCTCCTAATTTATACTCAACAGCTTTCTCAACAATATATCCTAATGCTTTTTCATCGATTGAAAGCTCAATATCATCCATTTCAAAAAGCTTTTCATATTGCTTAATAATAGCATTTTTAGGCTCGGTTAAAATGGCACGTAAGGTACCTGCATCTAACGGATTCATATAGGTCAACACTGGTAAACGCCCAATAATTTCAGGAATCAAACCAAAACTTTTTAAATCACTCGGAATAACATACTGCAACAAATTCTTTTCGTCAACTCGATCTTCATTTTTAGAAGCACTATAACCCACAGCTTGCATATTTAAACGCTTGCTAATTATTTTATCAACTCCGTCAAAAGCACCACCCGCAATAAATAAAATATCACGTGTATTGACTTCAACAAATTTTTGATCGGGATGTTTTCTACCTCCTTTAGGCGGTACATTTACCACTGTACCCTCTAATAATTTCAATAAGGCTTGTTGTACACCTTCACCCGAGACATCTCTTGTAATTGAAGGATTATCTCCTTTTCTGGCTATTTTATCAACTTCATCAATAAAAACAATCCCTTTTTCAGCTTTTTGCACATTATAATCGGCTGCTTGTAATAACCGTGTTAAAATTGTTTCAACATCTTCACCAACATAACCAGCTTCTGTCAATACCGTAGCATCAACAATACAAAAAGGTACATTTAACATTTTAGCAATGGTTCTTGCCAATAAGGTTTTACCAGTACCCGTTTCACCGACCAACATGATATTACTTTTCTCAATTTCAACATCATCTTTTTTGGTATCAGGTTGTAATAGACGTTTATAATGGTTATAAACAGCAACTGACAATACTCTTTTTGATTGCTCTTGCCCAATAATATACTGGTCTAAAAAGGCTTTGATTTCTTGAGGTTTTTTTAATATTAACTCACCTGACAGGCCTTTTGCGTCAGTATCAAGAACTTCTTCTATCACCAATCCGTGAGCTTGCTCAATACATCTATCACAAATATGAGCGTCTAAACCAGCAATCAATAAATTGGTTTCTGATTTTTTTCGTTTACAAAACGAACATTCTAATTCTTCTTTCTTTGCCATACTCTTTTCTGTAAGGATTAAATACTAAAACAGTAAATCTTAAATTTTATTATGAATTTCTAATCAAAACTTCATCTATCATTCCATATTTCTTAGCTTCATCAGCTTTCATCCAATAATCTCTATCAGAATCATGGTGAACTTTTTCCATGGTTTGGCCAGAGTGTTTTGATATAATTTGATACAACTCATCTTTTAATTTTAAAATCTCTCTAGTTGTAATTTCAATATCAGAAGCCTGTCCTTGTGCACCACCTAAAGGTTGGTGAATCATGATACGAGAATGCGGTAATGCAGAACGTTTTCCTTTAGTGCCTGCACACATTAGCACAGCACCCATAGATGCTGCCATACCAGTACAAATAGTTGCTACATCTGGTTTTATAAACTGCATAGTATCATAAATACCTAAACCTGCATAGACTCCTCCTCCAGGAGAATTGATATAAATTGAAATGTCTTTTGAAGCATCTACACTTTCTAAAAACAATAATTGAGCCTGAATAATATTGGCAACATAATCGTCAATACCAGTTCCTAAAAAGATAATTCGATCCATCATTAAACGTGAAAACACATCAAAAATGGCAACATTCATCTTGCGTTCTTCAATAATATTTGGGGTTAAACCTGTAGGGTACATAGCACTGACCATTTTATCATAGTACATACTGTTAATTCCTTGGTCTTTTATGGCGTATTTTTTAAACTCTTCTCCGTAATTCATTGTTTGTGTTTTATTTATTATAAGACGGTAAATATACTAACAAATTACGAATTAATTTAAATTAGAATTTCTCAATAAGAATACAAAATATCCTTTCATAAAAAAACCGCCACAAAAAATTGAGGCGGTTTCATATTTCTTAAATAAAGTCTTATTTATAAACCTCTTTTACAAAATCATCAAAAGAAACTTCTTTAACTTTTAGTTTCATATTTCCCTTAAAGAAATTAAGTAATTTTTGACTCATTAATTGTTCTGACAAACGCTTTACTTCATCTTGATTACTTAAAACTCTATCTGCAATTTCATCAAGCTCTTTCTCTTCTGGGTTTGTATTACCATATTGAGCCATTTGACTTTTGATAAAACCTTTTGAAAATTCTTTCAACTCTTCAAAGGTTACTTGTAAATTATTATCTTTAGAAATCTTACCTTCAATCAATTGATAACGCAATCCTTTTTCAGATCTATTATACTCTTCTGCTGCTTCTTCTTTTGTTAATTCTTTTTCACCTGCCACGGCAATCCATTTTTGTAGAAATTCAGCTGGCAAATCAAACTTTGTGTTTTCAATTAAACTTTCAGTTACTGCATTTAACAATTGTTGATCTGATTGTTGTACAAATTGATTTTCTGCATCTTCTTTCAAACGTTTTTTGAATTCTTTCTCATCAGACACTGCATCTTTACCAAAAAGTTTGTCAAACAATTCTTGATTTAGTTCGGCTGGCTCAGTTTCAGAAATTTCTTCAACAGTAAACTTCACTTCAATATTCAAACCATGTACATCATCATGTGAAACCCCTAAATGGTTTTGCAATAAGTGATCATCTGTAAATAACCCTTTTGTTTTTAACGTAATCACATCACCTACTTGAGCTCCAATAAATAATTTTACATTAGCCTTTCCTTTAATCTTATCTAATTTAAAAGTAGATTTTTTATCAATTTCTTTTTCTTCATTTACAAAAGTTCCAGTAACATTAGAATTTTCAGCCACTTTAGTTTGAGAAATGATCTTTCCATAACGCTCTTGAATGTTTACAATCTGATCATCAATCATTTTTTTATCAGCTTCAATCTTATAATGTAAGATTGCCTTTTTAGGCTGTAAATTCACCTCAAATTCTGGTGCCAAACCAACTTCAAATTCAAAAGAAAATTGATCAGTATCCCAAGAAAAATCTTCTTGAGCTTTAGGAATAGGATTTCCTAAAATATCTAATTTTTCTTCAACTAAAAATTTACTTAAAGATTCTTGCAGTAATTTATTTACCTCATCTATCAATACAGGTTTTTCATATTGCTTTTTTACCAAACCCATAGGCACATGCCCTTTTCTAAACCCAGGTATATTTGCCTTTTTACGATAATCTTTTAAGATTTCAGCAACCTTGCTTTGATAGTCTTCTTGAACAATATCAATTTTTACAATAGCATTTAAAGCATCTACATTTTCTTTAGTAATATTCATTTTAAAATTCTTTTCTTTGGTTAAAATAAAGCATCTTGCTTTTGCGGGTGCAAAATTAGTAAAAAATTCTTTAAATCATTAGTCTAACTTGTTTTGTTTTAGTGTTTTTAGAATAATCCTCCTTATAAAATTTGCTCACCTATTTTTAGGCACTATCTTTGTCATTGGTCAACTAAAAACCTGAGACTAATAAAATGGATTTATTTTTAGATTACACAGACAAACAAATAATTAACACTACGATTAAAATTTCAGGTTCTAAAAGCGAATCGAATAGACTGTTGATTTTACAACAATTCTATACTAACTTAAATTTAGAAAACGTTTCTGATTCTGATGATTCTGTACATTTAATTCACGCCTTAAAATCAGATAAAAAAATAGTTGATATTGGTCACGCAGGTACTGCAATGCGTTTTTTAACAGCCTATTTTGCAGTAAAAGAAGGAAGAGAAACCATACTCACAGGTTCTGAACGCATGCAAAATAGACCTATTAAAATTTTAGTTGATGCTTTACGGATGCTCGGTGCTGAGATTGAATATATTGATAAAGAAGGCTACCCTCCTCTTAGGATAAAAGGAAAAAAAATTACCAAAAATAAAGTTTCTATTAAAGGAAATGTAAGTAGTCAATACATTTCTGCTTTGGTATTAATCGCTACAAATTCTGAAAACGGATTAGAAATTGAATTACTTGAAGAAATTACATCAAGACCTTATTTAGAAATGACCTTAGATTTATTACATCAAATAGGAATTTCTACTTCTTGGAGAGAAAATACAATTTTTACCTCGCCTCAATCATCAATTGCAAGCAAAACTATCACTGTCGAATCTGACTGGAGCTCTGCTTCCTATTTTTATAGCCTAATTGCACTTAGTCAAGTCGGAAAGACAATAACTCTATCTTCTTATCATAAAAAAAGTCTACAAGGTGACAGTTGCTTGGCTGAAATTTACCAAAATTTCGGAGTGGAAACCAAGTTCAACACCAACGCAATCACACTCACTAAAACAGACAAAAAACCAAAACTTGAAACTCTAAATTTAATCAACGCTCCTGATATTGCACAAACTATTGTGGTTACTTGTTTCGGATTAGGTATTGCTTGCGATTTAACAGGATTACATACCTTAAAAATTAAAGAAACTGATCGATTGGTTGCTTTGCAAAATGAACTTCAAAAATTTGGTGCTCAAATTGATATTACCGATAAAAGCCTACATTTAAAACCCTCATCAATTCTACACAAAAACTGTATTATAAAAACATATAATGACCATAGAATGGCAATGGCATTTGCACCTTTAGCATTAAAAACACCTTTTACCATTGAAAATGCTGATGTAGTCACAAAATCTTATGTGAATTTTTGGAAAGATTTAGATCAGTGTTTTTCAATTTTATAGCACTTAACACAATCATTTTACTACTTTTAAGTTTATATTAGACAATCATTAAAAGGTCAAACAACCTATCTTTCAATAAGTTTAGATATCGTTTGATTTAAGCAATTGTAAAAGTCAAACCCATGAAAGCTAAAATCATACTTTATTGTTATCTATTATTTTTAGGATTATCTGCCTGTAATAAAGATGAAGGAAACCTCTCATCAGAAGCTAGCCTTAAAACTATTTCATTTTTAAAAAGTAACAATCCGAATTTATCAGCAGATATTCAATTAGAAATTGTTGATAATAAAATTACAGGCAGTGTACCCCTTAAGGTTTCTCTTAACGGACTGATAGCAACTTTTGATTATACGGGTAAAGATATTAAGATAGGAGACATTCGGCAAATTAGCGGAACCACCACCAATAACTATTTAGAAATTTTAACATACAGCATTATTGCAGAAAACGGAACTTCCCATAATTATAACGCAGATATCTCTAGATTTACGGGTTTGCCATTAATTTTTATTACCACTGATAATGGAGTGTTAATCGATTCAAAAGAAGAATATAGACCAGGGGATGTAGAAGTTATTGGTAGGGGTTTTGACAATCTAAATGTAAAAATGAAAATTAGAGGTAGAGGAAATTCTACGTGGTGGATAGGTAAAAACGCAAAAAAACCTTACCAAATGAAACTCACTAGCAAAGCCAAATTCTTAGGAATGCCAAAAGATAAAAAGTGGATTTTCTTAGCTGAATATTCTGACAAAACCTTAATGCGAAATAGAATAGGTTTTGAATTTGGATATCTAAGCAATTTAGATTGGACTCCATCTAGTGTCTATGCTGAAGTCATAGTAAATGGTAAATATGATGGTACTTACCATATCACACAAAAAGTAGAAGAATCAAAAAACAGAGTAAATATTGGTGATGATGGCTATTTACTAGAAATTGATCAATTACACAGATTAGATGATAATGATGTCTACTTTTATTCTTCAAAATTTTTGATAAATATAAAAGAGCCTAAACTTGTAAAAAACGATACAAAATATAACTATATTAAAACATACATTAGTGATTTCGAAACTGCATTGTATGGTGCTAATTTTAAAGATCCAAATTTAGGATATGCAAAGTTTATTGATGTAAATAGTTTTATTGACTGGTATTTAATCAATGAAATTGTTAAAAATCAAGATGCACGGTCATTCTCTAGTATTTATATGAATATAATTCCAGGAGAAAAATTAAAAATGGGTCCCTTATGGGATTTCGATTTAGGCTTTGGCAATGTTGACTATGATGTGTCTGAACACCCCACAGGTTTTTGGATAAAACTTAATCCTTGGTTAAAAAGAATGTTTCAAGACCCAGCTTTTGCTAGTAAAGTAAAAGAAAGATTTGCTTACTACCGCCAAAATGAAGCTCATATTTTAGAAACCATAGATAAAACTTCAGCATATTTAAATAATTCTCAATATGAAAATGATCAAGTGTGGCATACCTTAGGAATCAGAATTTGGCCTAACCCAGTTTGGTTTGATACTTACTCAGAAGAGGTTAATCATTTAAAAGAATGGCTTACTACTAGAATGAACTGGTTAGATGAGAATTTGTAAAAGTAAAAAGTGATTTTTATCTTTATTTTATAGGGAATATAAACTTCTTAATCTTGAATGAAAATAAATTATATCCTATTCTATTTTTAAAGTCCTAATACAAAGACAACCCTTCTTGTCAAGAATTTTATTTCTGAGATTAATGCTTTGACAGAAAAATATAAAGTTAAAACAAATAAAAAAATTCTTTTTAAAAGGAGAACAAATTGTTATTGCTTCAACCGATGATTTAGAAATTAACTTACAAGTTTATGCCGATTGCAAAATATTTTCGTTTTACAAACTCATTCAAAATAACGCTTTACTCACTCAAAACAACACTTTACTCATTATTGATTTTATACTACTTAATGGTTGAATAGATTTGGTCTATTAAATCATTAAAAACCAAGAATATGAAAAATCAATTTAGCTTAGAAATCAAAACACCTTGTTTAGAAAATTTCAACAAATTCAAGCCAACTCCCAATGGTGGCTTTTGTGACTCTTGTCATACAGAAGTAATTGACTTTACCAAAATGAGCCCTCAAGAGATTACGGCTTATTTTAAAAATAAAAATACAAAAGACACCTGCGGTAAGTTTAATACACAGCAACTAAAAACCTATAAAAGTTACCCTGCACAAGAAAAAAAAATCAATTTTTTTAAAAATATTGGACTTGCCTGCTTGGCCTTGTTTGTAGGAAGTACCTTACAGGCACAAACCACAAAACAACATATAGAAAATTTAGATGATAAACCATCAAAAACGATAACTACAAATTATAAAAAAGACATTCTTGTAAAAGGAAATGTGTCTGATGAATTAGGCCCTTTACCAGCAGTTAGTATTCTGTTAGAAGGGACAACAATTGGTGCAAAAACTGATTTTGATGGTAATTTTGAATTTCCACAAAAGCTAAAAAAAGGAGATGTGTTGGTTTTTAGTTTTATTGGTATGGCATCGCAAAAAGTTATTATTGAGAATACAAATTCGGCATCAAAAATTGAATTGCAAGTAAATATGGAAATGGATTCTTGCATGCTTTTAGGGAAAGTTGCTGTAAAAGAAGTGTATCAATCAAAAAAGTAGCATAAAATGAAAAACAGCTTCCTTTTATTGATTTTCGTCTATACTATTAGTAATGGGCAAGTAGCAGATTTTAAAGCAATTGATTTTACCAGAGCCGATCATATTGCTAAATTAAATGAAGGTGCAAGTTTGACTAATTTACCACTACTTGCTCATAATCTTACGCAAAAACTTCCCACTAAAGTGGAAAAATTCAGAGCGATCTATACTTGGGTGTGTACGAATGTTACGGGTGACATCAATCAAACGAATAAAATTTCTAGAAAAAGGAAAAAGCATAAAAATGATAGCCTTGCTTATATAAAATGGAATACCGATTACAAAAAAATTGCTTTTAAGAAGTTAGTAAAACACAAAAAAACAATGTGTACAGGCTATGCCTACCTCATTAAAGAATTGTGTTTTTTAGCAGATATAGAATGTGAAATTATTGATGGATTTGGAAGAACAGTATCTGCAAATATAGAACGCCTTGAACTCTTAAACCATTCGTGGAATGCTGTAAAATTAAACAATAAGTGGTATTTATGTGATGCCACTTGGTCTAGTGGCTATGTAATTGCTGATGCTATTTTTGTAAAAGATTATAATGAAGGTTATTTTTTAACTGAACCTTTATTATTTGCAAAAAACCATTATCCTTTACATAAAAAATGGCTGTTAAATGAAACATTGATAACTACGAAATTTAGGGCATCACCATTGGTATATGGTGAAGCATTTAAACATAAAATAATACCCATACTACCAGAAAAAATGAATGTTACTGTAAATAAGAACTCTGAACTGAATTTTAGTTTTAAATCTTTAAAAAATAGTTTAACAGATAAAATTTCTTTGGTACGCTTTTCTGGAAGTAATGAAAAGAATTTAGCCATTACCCAACTTAAAAAAGAAGGTAAATTGATACAGTTTACCCACAAATTTAAACACAAAGGATCTTATGATGTCCATTTAAAAATAGATAAAGACATTGTAGCAACCTATACCATACATGTACTATAATACAGAATCTGTCTTACTCTAATAAAATTATGAGTTTAGTATTTCGATAACTCAAAGTTACGACACCTTGTTCTGCTTTTCGGTTAAAAATGATAAATACTAGGCTAATGTGTATCTTTAATGATTCACTAATCTTTACAGCTCATCAAATAATGAAATACAGCTCGTTTTTGCAAGAATTTGAGCCGAATTGAGTATGTTTGTGAGCTAAATAGTGTAAAATGGAAACACACAACTTAATTTTGGACTTTATTAAATTAAATTCTGAATGCTCATCAAATGATATTTATAAAGGGATCAGTTCAACTAAGAGTCTTGCTACAATAAAAAGAAATTTATCAAAGTTAATTGAGGAAAACCTAATAGTATCTGTTGGAAGAGGAAAATCAACAAGGTATAAACTATCTCTAAATTTTTCTTTATTAGAACCTGTTGATATTGAAAAATATTACAAAAAGGAAATTGATGAAAGAAAGATAAATGAAGAATTTAATTATTCTTTAATTAGCGATGTACTCCCTAACATTGAATTATTTACACTAGTAGAAAAAGACAAATTAAATACACTTCAAAAAGAATTTGAGAATAACATTTCAGCACTAAACGAATTTGAAAAAAACAAAGAATTAGAGCGATTAGCTATAGATTTAAGTTGGAAATCATCACAAATTGAAGGAAATACATATTCATTACTTGAAACAGAACGCTTGTTAAAAGAAAAGGAGACAGCCAAAGGAAAATCTAAAGAAGATGCTATTATGCTATTAAATCATAAAGAAGCAATCGATTTTATTCTCGAAAATCCAGATTATTTATTTCCTTTGAATATTTCTAAAATTGAAGATATACACAGCATTCTAACTAAAGAATTAGCTGTCGGTCGAAATATTAGGAAGAGACGTGTTGGTATTTCTGGAACAAATTTTAAACCTATTGATAATGAATTTCAAATTAGAGAAGCATTATCAGTAATGTGTGAATTGATAAATAAAAAAGATAGTGTATTTGAACAAGCATTACTTGCTTTACTTTTAATTTCATATATACAACCATTTGTAGATGGAAATAAAAGAACTGCAAGAATTGTAAGTAATGCTTTACTTGTAAATAAGAAGTACTGTCCAATTTCTTTTAGAACAGTAGATGGTATAGATTATAAGAAAGCAATGTTACTATTTTATGAAAAGAATAATATTACCCATTTTAAACAACTCTTTATAGAACAATATGAGTTTGCAGTAAAAACATATTTCTAAGCCTTTTTAGATTAAAGCGAAAATTAGAGGTTCTATAATACAAAATATAAGAATAAGGCTGTTCATTGCAATTCATTTCTTGACACTTAATGACAACAATCTTCGAATATAAAAATACAAATAGCCCTATTCTTAATAAACAATCACTTCAATTACCATATTAAATGCCCTTTTTATTTAAAAATGATACCTTGCGGTTTTATGGTTGTTAAGTTAATATTGTGTACAATTAAAAAATAGAATTTGAAGTATAATATATTTTTACAAAATCAATATGGCTCGTCTAATATTCTAAATGTAGATAGAAGTGAATTAGAAAAAATAATTGATGTCTATAAATACGGAAAGGATTCACTTTTTATTAAAGGGAAAAAATATTTATTTCATAAACTAATTGAAATTCAAATATTTACATTTGAACATGAACAGATTACAAGCGAAGAGGACTTATTAGGTTTTTGTAAACAAAATAACTTAATTGATTCTGGAATTTTTGGGCTTGGAGAATATCTTCCTGTTAAAACATTACAACACTTTGGAAAACGAATTACAGATATATTTATAACAGACAATTATGGGTGTTTAAAAGAAACTAAAATAGAAGTTCCTGTTAAAGAAACTTATGTTGACCTAGACCGAATCAACGAAATTACAAATTTGGATAATGATAGTTTTGATTTTACAAAGCTTATCGCTTTTTTAAAAGAACTAAATTCTTCATATTTTAATAGTTCATATTTATCAATTCCGCTATTAGTTAGAGCAATCATTGACCACATTCCGCCAATATTTGGAAAAGAAAAATTTGCAGAAGTATGTAATAATTATGGTTCTCGTAGTTTTAAAGAGAATATGAATAATTTAAATAATTCAAGTAGAAAAATAGCTGACTCTTTTCTTCATTCACGAATTCGAAAACAAGAGAATTTACCGAATATAACACAAATTAATTTTAGAAATGATTTAGATGTGTTACTTCAAGAAATTGTGAGGATTAAAAAAAATTAACTATACGTAATATAGAATTAATTACTGAGTCTACTCATTAAAATTCTGCTGGTTTTCTTTTCGGTTTGTAGTTGCTTAATCAACGGAACAAAACCATCCACAAACCGTCAGACTATACATTAACCTCTTTTGAGTACTTTTGTATTCGGATAGTGGTAGGTAAAAAAATCAAATACACAATTCTCAGCAACTTGATTTTTGTTGTTACACAAACTCCCGTTATACGTCATAAATAAATAAGCCTTGAATTCAAAAAAAAAAAATGAATAAGAAAACTTTAATATTAATAATAATTTTGGTTGTTAGTATAATGGGATTTCTAAAACTGAACAATGATTTGTTAATGTTATGGAATACAAACAAAGTGAATGTTAGGATTGAAAAACCATTATCATTAAGTAAAGTAAAAATTGAATTCGGAATTGGTGTTAATACTATAAATCGACGAAATGATTTGGACTTATTCTCAAATAGAAATAAATATACAATAATTTATAACGGACAAAATCAAAATCAGATATTTAATGGTTATGGAGAGAATGATTTTCTAATTACTTATAATAATGAATACTACCTGTCTTTTAGACAATTCAAATTTAATAAGCGACATCAACATAAATATAACTTTAAATTTTACAAAAAAGAAAATAAAATATTCTTAAAAGTAAAAATTGAAGGAAAAGACAGAATGAACTTTGATAGAAAAATGCTAAAAATAAAAGATACCGAAAAAACACGCGTGTAATACATCTATTAATAGTGTAGGATGTCGATATAATATGATTGAATTAATTAAAAGTAAAAAAAACGAACGCACAACATTAACTATATTTAATGCTGCTAATTGATATAACCTCGAAATTTGGCGAATTTTCATAAAGCTTTAGAAAATCTTACACGCACCGCTCAAAACGCCAAAAAAGTGCTAATTTACTTTAAATGAGTAAGCCGCTTTTGTATAAAATATAAAGAATATAAACTCATAATCAACGTTATAGCAATAGACTAAAAATCTATTTTAACGAATATTTAATAGCTATTCATTAAAAAACAGCTAATTTAGCATTGTGTTAAAACAAATTTTACATAAAACAGGTTCAATTCTTCTAGCATTTATCGTGCTCTTTTCATCGTTTTCTTTTACGGTGCATCAGCATATATGTGGCGGTG
>Ga0256834_1002132_pt1 | contig 12757 bp, 10 predicted proteins | sample 4281140metaG_FD_190536 | JGI IMG/M metagenome (GOLD analysis project Ga0256834, IMG submission 190536) | Hydrothermal vent microbial communities from East Pacific Rise, Pacific Ocean - 4281-140 | ecosystem: Environmental > Aquatic > Marine > Hydrothermal vents | place: Pacific Ocean: East... | reverse complement strand
TAAAATTTATTCCGATAAAAGAATATTGCGTAAAATATTGAATTTTACTAATTTTTCTCCCGATAGTGTTCGGTTTAAATACCGGCAGGTTTTAAATTCTATTGAAGGAGAACAACCCTCGCTTTTGCCGACACCAAAAGATTATGTTTTGGAGGCAGTGCTACATTTTTCTCCTGAACAAATCAAAGAAATACAATATGTGGCAGACCAAATTCCCAATATAAACCAAGATTTTATTTTACCATACATATTTGCTTGGATACCCGAAAAAGACCGGTTGAAAAAATCGGATTTTTTACTGGCAAAAGAATACAAAGGCAGTATTTTCTTCCCTTACGGAACTGCCAAAATGATGATTAATAAAAACACGGTATATCTGATTGCTTTAACTCACTAAATATTCTAAAATCATACAATTATGAGCCAAACCTTTAATAAACGGATTTACACCCCAAAACTCTACATAACGGACTTATTTTTCATTTGTTCCAATTTTTTCAGAATTATCAAAGTATCACGCGAAAAAGAAATCAGAGAACTAATGGATAAAATCCTTTTGGTGGTAACCGGCATCAACAATTGCAAATATTGTACGTGGATTGATGCAAAAATTGCCTTAAACGATGGTATTGATAAAGAAAATGTATTACATATTTTAAGACAAAATTTTCACACCGATGCTAACAAAAAAGAGTTGCCCGCTTTAATTTACGCACAAAATTTTACGGAAACCAACCGACACCCCGAAGCAAAGATTGTTAAGAACTTATATAATACCTACGGCGAAGAAACCGCCGATAAAGTTAAACTTGCCGTGCGAGTGGTAACTTTTGGCAATATGTATTTTAATACATGGTTGGCTGTGTTAAGCAGATTTAAAGGTAAACCCGCACCCAATAGCAATATCTTGTTTGAAATTCCTTATTTTATCTGCAATGCCTTTAAGATTATTCCGATAATGCTATGGCGAAGATTTGATAAAAATGTAATTTCTATTTAATAATAAAAAAATGTAACAAACAGTGTAAATGAAACCGGTTTTAGTTTACTTAACCCTGATTTTTATGCTTTTTGCATGCAAAAGGAAAAATAAAAAAATAACTTATATTCGGAAAAAAACAAATCCAATTATTCAAATTCAATTTGAACGCACCGCTTGTTACGGCAAGTGTCCGGTTTTTAAATTAACCCTCAATCCAAACGGAACCGCCGATTTTGAAGGCATAAAATATGTAAAATTTATAGGTAAAGGATCGGCTATAATTCCGGTAAACGTTTTTCAAAATTTAAAGCAAAAATTAGACAGTATGGACGTGCGAAATCTTAAAAGCGAGTATTCGGTAAATGTAACTGACAATCCAACGGGATATTTATCGATTTTGTTTGAAGATTTTTCGGTAAAAAATATTAAAGATTACGGATTACGAGGCACTCCCGAGTTAAAACAAGTATATAAACAATTAACCGATTTGGCTAAACAAACCCAATGGAAATCAATTGAAAATGAAAAATAGTATTGTTAAAACAGCCCTTCCCTTGACCATTATTACGTTTATTCTTTATACCAAATGGTGGTTGGTAGAACGGAAAGTTGGTGGTATGGAAATCATTTACGGATTTCCGTTTCCGTTTATGGCAAACGGAGCCACTTCGCTAACATTTACTTTTTTTATACAAGAGTTTGTTTTGGATTTTACGGTATATTTTCTGTTTTGGTGGAGTGTTTTGTTCTTTATTAATCGGTTTGTAAAAAAAATATTATGGCATCGCAGGTTTTGGATACCATTATGGTTGTTTACTTTGTTTCTTATGATGTTTACATCGTTGTTATGGTCAGATGGAGCAAATTTATATCGTTTAAAAAACAATCAAGAATACAAGGTATTAAAAAGCGGTTTTCATTATGTTGGTGATGATAAAACAAGAAAAGAATGGCTGAAAGAAAAGTAAAATTTAACGCAGAAACTTTAAAAAACCGTATTCCTGTTTGGATAGCTTTATCCGAATTGTATTTGGATACCGAAATAAATGAAAATACGTTAAAATACATTGCAAATGAAATTAAAAAAAGCTCTTATACCATACAAGAAGTATTGGACATTAACAAATATGAAGTTTTTCCGGTTTTGTATTCCAATTTGATTTCGGTGGTTGGTATTTGGGATATGTTTGATGAAGAATGGCTGGTCAATTCCATCTTAAAATCATACAAAAAAAATGTATTTTTTAGAGCTAAAAGTGCATTTTTGTATTTTTTATTTAATAAAAATATTGACAACCGAATAAAAAAATTGTTGCAATATGTAGATTATAACAATTAAGGTTTGATAATTGTTTTTAAAAATTTGAAACGATATAACAAATTTCCATAATTATGTAACAGTTCTATTTTGTTGAGTGGTATTTTAGCCGAATAAATATTAAATATGCTCAATAAGATTATCAAGTTTTTAATAGAAAACAAGTTAGTAACTTTCATATTAATATTGCTGTTTGTGTTATGGGGTATGGCTACGGCGCCTTTCGATTGGGATTTGCCTATTCCTGTCGATAAGGTTGCCGTAGATGCCATCCCCGATATAGGCGAAAATCAACAAATTGTTTTTACCAAATGGGAAGGTCGTTCGCCACAAGATATTGAAGATCAAATTACTTATCCATTAACATCGGTATTATTGGGCATACCGGGAGTAAAAACCATTCGTAGTTCATCAATGTTCGGTTTTTCGTCTATCTACATTATTTTTGATGAAAATGTTGATTTTTATTGGAGCAGAAGTCGTATTTTAGAAAAAATCAATTCTCTTCCCAAAAGTCTTTTGCCCAAAGACGTGCAACCTGTCTTGGGACCCGATGCTACCGGTTTGGGTCAAATATTTTGGTACACTTTGGAAGGACGTGATAAACAAGGAAAAGTTACCGGAGGTTGGGATTTAAACGAGTTGCGAAGCATACAAGATTATTATGTAAAATATGCTTTGGCTTCTGCCGGAGGTGTTTCGGAAGTTGCCTCCATAGGTGGTTTTGTTCAAGAGTATCAAGTAGATATAAACCCCGACAAACTTAAAGAATATGATATATCGTTACAACAAGTGGTCGATGCAGTCCGTAAGACCAATAAAGAAGTAGGAGCCAAAACTTTGGAAATTAATAGGGTTGAATATTTTGTAAGAGGTTTAGGCTATGTCAAATCGGTGGCTGATATTGAAAAAACGCTTGTAAGTATGCACAATTCCATACCTGTTTTGTTAAAAGACATTGCAAGAGTTCAACTCGGTCCGGCAGATAGAAGAGGTATGCTCGATAAAGAAGGTGCCGAAGTTGTAGGCGGTGTTGTTGTGGCTCGTTATGGCGCCAACCCTATGAAAGTAATTCAAAATATTAAACAAAAAATTAAAGAAATAAGTAGCGGTTTGCCAAAAAAAACACTCAAAGACGGACGTATTTCACAACTGACAATAGTGCCTTTTTACGACAGAACCGAATTGATACAAAAAACACTCAATACTTTAAACGAAGCTTTAAGTCTTGAAATTCTTATAACTATTTTGGTTATTGTATTGATGGTTTTCAATTTACGTGCATCAATTTTGATTTCGAGTTTATTGCCGGTTGCAGTATTAATGGTGTTTGTTGCCATGAGGTATTTTGGTGTCGATGCCAATATAGTCGCTTTGTCGGGTATTGCAATAGCCATTGGCACTATGGTTGATGTTGGGGTAATATTAACCGAAAATATAATCAGACACTTGTCTCAAACCCACCGGAGTGTTAATAAGGCCGTTTATAAAGCGGTAAGCGAAGTATCCGGTGCCATACTTACGGCAGTAGCAACTACCATTATCAGTTTTTTGCCGGTATTCACCATGACCGGTTCCGAAGGCAAGTTGTTTAGACCTTTGGCTTTTACCAAAACCATGGCGCTTGTGGCTTCATTAGTGGTAGCCCTGTTTTTTATACCGCCTCTTGCAGCTGCTGTTTATAATAAAACAAAAGCAAATAAATATGTAAAAATCTCAATCAATTTATTATTGTTAATAATGGGTTTCAGCATCATATTTACCGGTGTTTACGAAGGGATTATTTTGATTGTTTGGGCAGGTGTGCAAATTATATTCCTATATAAACCGGTGATAATGTCCGAAAAATCAAAAAAATATTTGTTTATAGTTATATCAGCCGTATCGGTTTTGTTGATTTTAACCAAGTCGTGGAAACCTATGGGGTTGCACCACTCTTTTACGATTAATTTTATTTTTATAGCCGTCATAAGTTTGGGTTTATTAGGATTGTTTGCAATTTTTAAGCTCTATTATACAAATATGTTAAATTGGGCTTTGCAACATAAATTACTTTTTCTTACCCTCCCTTTTTCGTTGTTTATAGCAGGTATTTTTGCCATGAAATCTTTGGGAAAAGAATTTATGCCGGCTCTTAACGAAGGTGCTTTCTTATTGATGCCAACCACGATGCCGCATGCCGGAATTGCCGAAAACAAAAAACTTTTGCAACAACTTGATATGGCTGTAGCACAAATACCCGAAATCAAAACAGTGGTTGGAAAAGCCGGCAGGGTTGAAAGTGCTTTGGATCCCGCTCCTTTATCAATGTTTGAAAACATAATCGATTATTATCCCGAATATTTAACAAATATTAAAGGAAAACTTCTAAAATATAAACAAAATAACGAAGGTTTGTTTTTGTGTAACAACGGTAAATGGTTGGCTGACGGTAAAATTTCTCCCGATGAATATCAAAATTTAAAAACCAAATACAAAGAAAATTTACAATATTTTTCATCCGTCAAAAACTTTGAGAACTTACTTATACCCGATAATCATGGTCAAATTTTTAGAGCATGGCGCTTTCATATTCATTCCACTGACGATATTTGGAACGAAATAATCAAAGTAACCCGACTGCCGGGTATGACATCAGCCCCCAAACTACAACCTATTCAAACGCGATTGGTGATGTTGCAAACCGGCATGCGGGCGCCAATGGGTATTAAAATTAAAGGACAAAACATCGATACCATACAAGCTTTCGGTTTTAAATTGGAAAAAATATTAAAACAAGTTGATGGTATTAAAAAAGAATCGGTATTTGCCGATAGAATTGTAGGCAAACCTTACTTGTTGTTTAAAATAAACAGAGAAAAAATAACCCGATACGGTTTGCATATTTCGGAAGTTCAAAAAACAATCGCTACGGCTGTCGGTGGAAAAGTGGTAAGTCAAACAATCGAAGGACGCGAACGTTATGACATACGAATTCGATATCCGAGAGAATTGAGAGACAGCCCACTGCACTTAAACAATATTTTGATTAAAACACCTTCCGGAATACAAATCCCTTTAAAAGATGTAACCGATATTTTGTATGAACACGGACCGCAAAATATCAAAAGTGAAGATACTTTTATGATAGGATATGTATTGTTTGATAAAACAAAAGGTCAAGCCGAAACCGATGTGATAGAAAAAGCAAAACATACCATTAAACTTGCCATACAACAAGGCGAGTTAGTTATTCCCAATGGAGTAACATACAATTTTACGGGAACTTACGAAAACCAAATCAGAGCCGAAAGAACTTTGTCTGTCGTAGTGCCGTTGGCATTGCTGCTTATCTTTTTGATTTTATATTTTCAATTCAAATCCGTAGCGGTTTCTTTTATGGTATTTAGCGGAATAGCCATAGCCTTTGCAGGAGGTTTTATTTTATTGTGGCTGTACGGTCAAAACTGGTTTTTAAACTTCGAATTAATCGGAGAAAATTTGCGTGATGTTTTTAATATCAAAACCGTTAATTTGAGTGTGGCGGTCTGGGTAGGTTTTATTGCCCTGTTTGGTATTGCAACCGACGACGGAGTAGTTATGGCTACGTATTTAACACAAGTTTTTAAACACAATAAACCAAGCAATAAAAAACAGATAAGAGAAGCTGTATTGGAAGCCGGAAGCAAACGCATTCGTCCTTGTTTAATGACAACCGCTACAACTATTTTGGCTTTGATACCGGTATTAACTTCCAAAGGACACGGAAGCGACATTATGATACCAATGGCTATCCCTGCGTTCGGCGGCATGCTTGTCGCACTTATAACTTTGTTTGTTGTGCCGGTTTTGTTTAGTTGGTGGAAAGAAAACGATTTAAAATAACAAACTAAAACAAAAAAATGAAATTAATACTAATAACTTTTCAACAACTATTGGTAATATTTTGTCTATTGACAGCAATGTTTTCTTACGGACAAAATTTAGATGACTATATCAATATGTTAAAACAAAATTCGATTAATCTAAAAGCCCGATTGTATGACGAAAAAATAAATATCGAAAAAATTAATGAAGCAGACACCTATCCCGATACCCAAATAAGCTTTGGTATATATGCTTTGCAACCCGAAACTCGGGTGGGAAATCAAACTTACAAAATAGGTATATCGCAAGTATTACCTTGGTTTGGTACTCAAAATACCGAAAAAAAATATTTACAAAACAAAGCACAATTATCGTTGTTTGATACACAACTGCAAACCAAACAATTGATATTGCAACTTAAAACTTTGTATTTTCAATTATATGCACTTCAAACCGAAGCGGAAATTTTAAAAGAAAATAAACAAGTGTTGAAAACATACGAAAGTATGGCTCTGGCTGCTCTGTCCAACAATAAATCAAGCATGACTGACGTATTAAACATTCGCATCAAAAAAAATGAATTGCATGTGCGTATCTTTCAAAGTTTAAATAAAATAGATGCCATAAAAGAACAATTTAACCGTATGCTCAATCGCGATTTGCAATTGCCGATTAATATACCCGAAAAATTGGATGTAACCGATATATTACCCAACAAATCAACAGTAACACGACACCCTTTGTTGCAAAAAAATATACATAATATGAATGTAATTTCAGACCAAATGAAATGGTTAAAAAAACAATCATATCCAAAAATACTATTGGGTTTGGACTATATTTCGGTTAGTCCGCAAGCAGCTCAAATAGAACATAACGGAAAAGATATTTTGTTACCCCGATTGGGTTTGTCAATACCTTTGTTTAATCATAGGTATAAATCTCAAATTGAACAATTGAAAATAAAAAAACAACAAATTCACTTTCAAAACCAACAAATGGAAAATGACTTGAAAGACGCACTTATTATTGCAAAAACAGAATTAGAAAATCAAATTGTGCAAATTATGGCAGCCGACAAAAATATTGCTCAAAGCCAACGTTCCATAGATATTACATTGAAATCTTATGAAACCGGTATGCTCGACTTTGATAAAATTATACAGTTGCAATTGCAAAAAATAAAATACCAATTAATAAAGATTCACGCCGTTCAAAAAGCTTTTGAACAACAAGCTCGTATTGACTTTTTAACAGATTAAAAACCAATAATATGAACAAAAAAAATATATTATCAGCCATACTTTTATTATTGATAGGAATTTGGACAGGAAAAATGATTTTTTCAAATGAAAATACATCAACTTTGGTTCAATCACCTCGGTCAAATACAAATAACCGGCAACATTGGACCTGTTCCATGCACCCGCAAATAGATTTACCTCACCCCGGACAATGTCCTATTTGTGGTATGGATTTAATACCCAAAGAAAATAATCATGAACAAAATAACAATACCGTTGAACTTTCACAATATGCCATGAACTTGGCTGACATTCAAACTATCAAAATAAATGGTAATTTTGCTCATAATAATCTCACAAATTATCTGTCTTATCCGGGAACCATTAAAATAAATACCGATAAATCTGCCGTTCAATCGGCCCACTTCGGAGGTCGTATTGAAAAACTTTTTTTTCAAAGCAAAGGTGATTATATTGCCAAAGGCTCCAAAATAGCCTTATTATATTCGCCCCGGCTCGTTACAGCCCAAAATGAATTATTGGAAGCGCTTTATATCAAAAACGAACAACCCGAATTGTATAAGGCAGTTCGTAACAAATTGAAAAATTGGAAACTTTCGGAAAAGCAAATTAATAAAATTGAAAACTCCAAAAAGCCTATAATAAACTTTCCAATGTATGCCGATAAGAACGGTTATATTCTACAAGTTTTGGTAAAATCGGGTAACCACGTTAAGGAAGGAACTCCCATGTTTCAATTGGCGGATTTAAAAACGGTTTGGGCTGTTTTTGATGTATATGAAAGAGATATTCAACTTTTTAATATCGGTCAGCATGTCCAAATAATAATCAATGCGTATCCCGACGAAACTTTTTCGGCAACAGTCGATTTTATCAGTCCTGTATTAAACCAAAAAACCGGAACCATACAAGTAAGAGCGCTTCTTTCAAATCTAAAAAATAAACTAAAACCCGGTATGTTGCTAACTGCACAAATTAAAGTTCATAGCAATAAAAACAACATACAAATACCCAAATCGGCTGTATTGTGGACAGGTAAACGTTCGGTTGTCTATGTCAAAGTATCACCCGATAAACCGCTGTTTGAATTGCGTGAAGTAGTATTGGGTAATGAAACGGAAGAATTTTTTAGTATCCTATCCGGCTTGCAATCGGGTGATGAAATTGTGGTAAATGGAAGCTTTACACTGGATGCAGCTGCTCAACTGCAAGGAAAAAAATCGATGATGAATATAAAACACAACAATAATGTATTGCCGGAAATATCAAAGGACATATTAAATAATTCATCTCAACGCAATACCAATGAAAAGAACATTAAAATGAAATGCAACGCCGGAAAATGCGGATCAGATATGTAATGTTTGTTACAAAAAAAATACTATCTTGCAACAATTTGTATTTTCATACCTTGTTAAATCGCAATTAAATACTACGAGGTTTGAATATTGTGTAATAAAAAAAATAAATGATATGAAAACAAAATTATTCTATTTGATAAGTCTTATTACTTGCTCTGTGGTTGCACAAAATTCCTTGTTAATACCCCCTGTGCTTTCAGGAACAGATTTTCAGTTGAATTTACAAAACGGACAATTTGAATTTTTTGGCGGACATAACACAGCTACCATGGGTGTTAATGGAAATATATTGGGACCAACTTTGATTATGAATACCGGTGAATCGGTCAATATTCATGTTACCAATAATTTGGGACAACCTACAACCATTCATTGGCACGGCATGCATATATCTGCGGCAAACGACGGCGGTCCGCATACCGTCATACAACCCGGAACGACCTGGCACCCACAGTTTACGGTGCTAAACAGAGCTTCAACGGTTTGGTATCATCCGCACTTAGACGAATATACTGACGAACATGTTTCAAAAGGAATAGCCGGAATGATTATTATACACGATACGCATGAATTAAACTCGGGATTACCGATTGATTATGGTGTAGATGATTTTCCTTTGGTGGTGCAAACCAAAGAATTTGACAGCAACTATCAAATACTAAATCATACCAATCACGACGATGTTTTGATGGTAAATGCAACAATCAATCCGTTTTTGGAAGTTCCGGCACAAATTGTTCGTTTGCGTTTGCTCAACGGATCATCTCAACGTGTTTTTAACTTTGGTTTTGATAACAACAGAACATTTTATCAAATAGCAACCGACGGTGGTTTATTGGATATGCCACAAGCTATGAACCGTTTACCTCTTTCACCGGGCGAAAGAGCCGAAATATTAATCGATTTGAATAATATGCAAGGACAAACTTTGTACTTAATGAGCTATGCGTCTGAGTTGGGAAATGGTATTTTTGGCAGTGCAGCTCCCGGTATGAATCCCAATATGCCTCTCAATAATTATAATCCGAATGCTTTGAACGGAACCGATTTCACCATATTACAACTTAATGTAACAGCACCGACATCTAATCCGGTAACAACTATTCCCAATAGTTTTGAACCGATACCACCTTTATTGGAAAACAATGCCAACCAACATAGAGATTTTTTACTTCGTCCCGTATCAATGGGTTTTAACCAATTAAATGGTGATTTTACTATAAATGGAGTTAGTTTTGATATGAATACCATAAATGTAACCATACCGCTTAACAATACCGAGGTATGGACTATTACAAACAATTCTGCAATTTCGCACCCTTTTCATGTGCATGATATTGTTTTTCAAATATTGAGTATCAATGGTAATTCAAATATACCCGATTATGCCAAAGGCTGGCAAGATACCTTTTTGGTGCCTGCCGGAGGTGGTAGTATAAAGATTATTGCCAAATTTGAAGACTTTTCCGATGACACCATACCTTATATGTATCATTGTCACATGCTTAATCATGAAGACGGAGGAATGATGGGTGCTTTTACTGTTGTTGATACTTCCAATCATATAATTGACTTAAAGTCGGAGCAAGCTGTTGTATATCCTAATCCCGTGCAAACGGTTTATGCCACCATTCAATTACAAAATCCCGATGAAATGATAACGGCTTATACAATCATTGACGAATTGGGAAAAATTGTAGCACACCATAAGGTGCATACCAACGAATTGAGTAACTTATATTCGTTTCCGGTTTTTGAACTGGCTAATGGAAATTATACTATAAAAATTTATACCGATAGGCAAATTATTATAAAATCATTTATCAAAAATTAATTTTTTTGCCTTGTTTGACCTTTCTTTTAACAAATGAAATTAAATTGTCAATAAAACCGAATTCACCATCATTATTGGCTTTGTAAGAAAGTAATATGCCGAGAGGAAGTAAAACGGCAACGGCAAACCATGCTCCTAGATAAGCCGGAACGGCACCTTCTTCGGCGGCATTTTTGCCCAGCATACTCAGTATGTAGTAAGTTACAAAAATAATGATACCAAATACAACCGATATGCCAAATCCACCTTTTTTTATGATAGCACCCAACGGAATACCTACCAAAAACATGATAATGACCATAAGGGGATAAGTAAATTTTTCAAAAAAAGCATGAATGTATTTGTTGGTTCTGACTTGCTGATTGGCAAAGTATTTTGCTTTTCGTTCGGCAAACATTTTTAAAGTATTGGCTTTTTGAGCAGCACGGCTGTATATGCCCGATAAATCTTTCTTGCTGACCACCGAAGTGTCTTTCAATATTTCATAAACATCATGGTAACCGGATATTTGTTTACTGTCGAGGCGATCTATTCGATTACGACGCAATATTTCCAAACTGAATTCTTGTTTGAATTTTTGCGTTTTGGTTTTAAGCGTATCTATTTCTTTTCGCAAATCCAATACATTGAGCATGTGATAAGCCGACGAAATGCTGGTTTTGTCCAAATCGACATTGTTCAAACTCGATACATCTATGTTTATAATATGTTCTTTAAAAGTTGATTTGGTTGCAGGATATTTTTTTCGGTCGGCAGCTCTTTTTTGCTGACGGGTTAAATCTTCGTAAAAATAACCGTCATACAAAATTAATTGTATCAATTGATTTTCGGGGTCACTTCTAAACAAACCGCTTTTGGCAATGATAAGTTTGTCGGGGACACCGTTTACTTTTTGATGTATAATTACTTCTTTGAGCCGGTTGTTGTTTTCGCCGTATTTTTTTTTGACATGAATATTGATACCGGCGGGTTTAAAATCGTTAAAAATTCCTTCGGATATGGCAACAGCCGGCATCTTTCGTTTGATGTTGCGGCGCAGGTTACTGAATTTATAATTGCCATAAGGCAAAGCCGTATTGGCAAAAATAAAGGAACCGACGGCCATTAAAATAACAAAAATTGACATGGATTGCATCATGCTTTTGAGCGAAATACCCATGGATTTTATAGCGGTAAACTCCGATTTTTCGGACATACTTCCAAAACTCATTATACCGCCTAACAAAATAGACAATGGAATGGCATTGAGCACCACAAAAGGCGAAATATACATCAAAAACTTAAAAATAGTCCAAATATCCAAACCTTTTCCGGCTAACTCATCAAAATACAACCAAAAGGTTTGCAATACAAAAATAAAATAGATAATGACAAAACTGGGTATGAATTTTTTGAGAAAATTGGTTAATATGTATCGATAAACAATTTTCAATTTAATCGAGTTCGTTTATATAATAGTCGGGGTATTTTTTAGGGTCAAATTGAAAAAGTTTTGCCGGCAATACTTGATTGGTTTGAAATTTGGTAATGTCCAAATTGATGACACTTCCGTTTTTTTCAACAATAATGGCATTGTGTATATTGCTGGTTTTTAGGTCAATACCGAGCAAAATATATTTTTCGGGCGAATTGCTGTCTTTGGGTATCAACTTGACATATTGTATAATTCGTCCTTTGATATTTTGTTTGATGTCCATCAATTGCCGGTAACCTTTTTTGTAAAAACTAAATATTTTGTTGGGGGTAAATTCGTCGTCTTCTTTGTGTGATGAAATATTTATTTCTTCGTTTTCGTGAATGATTTGATAGCGTTTTTGTCCGTCATAAATATCATCGATACCCATATAATTGGCATAAAATTTATCACCTTGTATGGTTATTTTACCTTTGGTTTCTTGTTTGACACCGGCATTTTTGTTGTTTAAAGCATATTTAAATTCGGCATAAATATTTTGATAGCTATTGAGTTTTTTCGAAACTTTATCGAGCAGTTTGACGGCAGCGGGGTCATTTTGTGCGTTTATGTTTGCTATGCTAATCAGACTGATAATCAGTAATAATTTTTTCATTTTTTCTTTTTTTTCTATGTAATAAAAAGTTATAATTCGTTGTTAAAAAATTCGTCCAAAGCCACTACATCGGGTATTAATA
>Ga0256834_1002131_pt1 | contig 12761 bp, 8 predicted proteins | sample 4281140metaG_FD_190536 | JGI IMG/M metagenome (GOLD analysis project Ga0256834, IMG submission 190536) | Hydrothermal vent microbial communities from East Pacific Rise, Pacific Ocean - 4281-140 | ecosystem: Environmental > Aquatic > Marine > Hydrothermal vents | place: Pacific Ocean: East Pacific... | reverse complement strand
TCCTTACCTTACGTTTTGTGCATTTCATGCGCTTCGTTCTATAATGAGTATTTAGAGTCGTTCTGGTTTACATTGAACCAGAACGACCTACTTAAGGTATTGATAGCCTTGCATTTCATGCAGTGTTTGTGATTCAAACAAAACATGAAATGCTCTAGTTAGAACCAAAAGCCCCGTAAATTCCCATAAAGAAGTCGTAAGACAAAAAAAGCCCGCAAATAACGCGGGCTTTCAATATTGTATGAACTTAAAGTTTTATTCTGGCGAAGCCTCAGCTGGTTCTACAGCGTCTTCCTTAGGTGCTTTTGCAGCATCCAACTTGGCTTGTTCTTCCAAAATAAGACCATCTCGTTTATCGGCAACTTCTTTAAAACGAGTGAGCATTGCGCCCGTACCAGCAGGAATAAGACGACCAACAATAACGTTCTCTTTAAGGCCTTCAAGCGTATCAACTTTACCAGCAACAGCAGCTTCGGTAAGCACCCGCGTTGTCTCTTGGAAAGACGCTGCAGAAATGAAGCTTTTAGTTTGAAGGCTGGCTTTAGTAATACCAAGAAGAACTGGAACGTGCTCAGCAGGCTCAAGTTTGTCTTGAATTGCTTTTGCATTGATTTCCATGACATCTTTTGCGTCAAGTTGCTCACCTTTAAGCAGAGTAGTTCCGCCCGGTTTAGTGATCTCAACTTTCTGCAACATTTGACGAACAATCACTTCGATGTGTTTGTCATTGATGCCCACACCTTGAAGGCGATAAACTTCTTGAACCTCGTTAACGAGATAAATCGCCAACTCTTCAACACCCTTAATAGCAAGAATATCATGCGGTGCAGGATTACCGTCAAGGATGTATTCACCCTTCTCAATGAAATCACCTTCCTGTACAGGCAAATGCTTACCTTTAGGAATGAGATAGACTGAAGGTTCTAGCGTATCATCTTCAGGGATGATTGAGATACGGCGCTTGTTTTTGTAATCGCGACCAAACTCAATTGTGCCTGTAATTTCAGCAATAACAGCATTGTCTTTCGGCTTACGAGCTTCAAACAATTCCGCCACCCGTGGAAGACCACCAGTAATATCGCGCGTTTTAGCACTTTCCAAAGGAATACGAGCAAGAGTATCACCCGCTTTAATTTGGGAGCCAGGTTCCACAGACAAAATCGCGTCAACAGAAAGCAAATAACGAGCTTCACCACCACGTTTGATCTTAACAACATCACCGTTTTTATCTTTAACAACGATAGCTGGTTTCAAATCTGCACCGCGAGGTGAAGAACGCCAGTCAACCACAACGCGGTTGGTGATACCAGTTGATTCCTCGGTAACCTCACGAACAGAAACACCTTCAACGATGTCTTCAAACTCAACAGTACCCGTTCCTTCTGAAAGGATCGGACGCATATAAGGGTCCCAATCGGCCAAACGCATACCGCGCTTAATTTCATCACCTTCAGCAATATACAAACGTGTACCATGTTGAAGTTTATGAACAGCACGTTCATTGCCCTTGCCATCATCGATGATAAGAGAAACGTTACGACCAGCAACAACCGAAACACCGTCTGAGTTTTTCAGAATATTAGGGTTCTTAAACTTGGCAATACCTTCATGGTTAGATTCAATATATGAATCATCGAGCACCTGCGCCGTACCACCAATGTGGAATGTCCGCATTGTTAGCTGAGTACCAGGTTCACCAATTGATTGAGCCGCAATAACGCCAACCGCTTCACCAAGGTTAACTGGTGTACCCCGTGCAAGATCGCGACCATAACATTGGCCACAAACACCCTGCTTGGTTACACAAGTCAGAACCGAACGCATTTTAATCTCTTGAACATTGGCTGCGTGAATAGCAACAACGTCCTCTTCCATGATCTCCTTACCAGCAACAGCCAGCACTTCACCAGTATCAGGATGCACAACATCCTCAACAGGATAACGACCAAGAACACGAGAACCAATGGTTTGAATAACTTCACCTGACTCAACCAATGGACGCGCCGTGATGTGTTTATCAGTTCCACAATCATGCTCAGTGATGATGCAATCTTGCGCCACATCAACCAAACGACGAGTTAGATAACCAGAGTTCGCAGTTTTAAGCGCCGTATCAGCAAGACCTTTACGCGCCCCGTGAGTTGAGTTGAAATACTCAAGCACTGTCAAACCTTCTTTAAAGTTTGAAATGATTGGTGTTTCAATAATCTCACCCGACGGTTTGGCCATAAGGCCACGCATACCAGCAAGCTGTTTCATTTGTTGAGGAGAACCACGCGCCCCAGAGTGAGACATCATGTAAACCGAGTTAATTGGTTTTTCACGACCAGTTTCTTCATCAATCTGAACCGCAGAAATACGGCCCATCATTTCATCAGCAACTTTGTCTGTACACTTGGCCCAAGCATCAACAACCTTGTTGTACTTTTCACCTTTTGTAATCAAACCGTCTTGATATTGGCTTTCATATTCTTTCGCCAATTTACGGGTTTCATCAACCAAAGCGTCCTTAGTATCTGGAATTTCCATATCGTCTTTACCAAACGAAATACCAGCTTTAAACGCATGTTTAAACCCAAGGCCCATAATCTGGTCACAGAAGATAACCGTGTCTTTTTGACCGCAATGACGATACACAATATCGATCATTGATGAGATCTCTTTCTTGGTCAAAAGCTTGTCGCAGAGGTCAAGATTGATGCCGGGTTTCTTCGGCAGCAATTCGCCCAAGATACGACGACCAGGTGTTGTATCAAACACCTTAGAAACCTTGTTGCCATCATTATCAAGATACTCAAACCGTGCTTTCACTTTTGAGTGCAATGTGACAATGCGATGTTCAAGAGCATGTTCAATCTCGGCAATAGAAGAAAATTCCATTCCCTCGCCTGGTTCATTGTCTTTCTTTTGCGTGATGTAATAAAGACCCAAAACAATATCTTGCGACGGCACAATGATCGGTTGACCATTAGCAGGGTGCAAAATGTTATTTGTAGACATCATCAATACACGTGCTTCAAGTTGAGCTTCAAGCGACAACGGCACGTGAACAGCCATTTGATCGCCATCAAAGTCAGCATTAAAAGCGGTACAAACAAGCGGATGTAAGTTAAGCGCCTTACCCTCAATCAGGACAGGTTCAAAACCTTGAATGCCTAGTCTGTGCAATGTTGGGGCACGGTTAAGCAAAATCGGATGTTCACGAATAACTTCATCGAGAATATCCCAAACTTCAGGCTTTTGCTTTTCAACCAATTTCTTGGCTTGTTTAACCGTCGTTGAAAGACCTTTGGCCTCAAGGCGAGAATAAATAAACGGCTTGAACAATTCCAAAGCCATTTTTTTAGGCAAACCACACTGATGTAGTTTCAACTCAGGTCCAACCACGATCACAGAACGGCCAGAGTAATCAACGCGTTTTCCGAGCAAATTCTGACGGAAACGGCCTTGCTTACCTTTAAGCATATCTGACAGTGATTTAAGTGGGCGTTTGTTCGCACCCGTAATCGTGCGGCCACGACGACCATTATCAAACAGCGCATCAACAGATTCCTGTAGCATGCGTTTTTCGTTACGAATAATAATGTCAGGCGCACGAAGTTCCATAAGGCGCTTCAAACGGTTGTTACGGTTAATCACACGACGGTACAGATCATTCAAATCAGATGTCGCAAACCGGCCGCCATCAAGTGGCACAAGCGGGCGCAATTCTGGTGGAATGACAGGAATAACCGTCATAACCATCCACTCAGGCTTATTGCCTGATGTGATAAACGCTTCAACAACTTTCAAACGTTTGGCCAATTTCTTAGGTTTAAGTTCGGTTGTCGCTTCAGAAATTTCAACACGCAGCTGCTCAGCCAGTGTTTCAAGATCAAGAGATGCTAGAATTTCACGAATAGCATCCGCGCCAATAGCAGCAGTAAAGCTATCATCGCCATACTCGTCTTGCGCCGTCAGATACTCTTCTTCTGACAGAAGCTGATGCATATTCATTGGTGTCAAACCAGGCTCAAGAATAATGTAATTCTCGAAATACAAAACCCGTTCGATTTCCTTTAGCGTCATATCTAGCAAATGGCCGATACGGCTTGGCAAAGATTTCAAGAACCAAATATGAGCAACAGGCGCTGCAAGATCAATGTGGCCCATGCGTTCGCGACGCACCTTTGAAAGCGTAACTTCCACGCCACATTTTTCACAGATAATGCCTTTAAACTTCATCCGTTTGTATTTGCCACAAAGACATTCGTAATCTTTTGATGGGCCAAAAATACGCGCGCAAAAAAGGCCATCTTTTTCAGGCTTAAAAGTCCGATAGTTGATGGTTTCAGGCTTTTTAATTTCACCGAAAGACCAAGACAAGATCTTTTCTGGTGAAGCGATACTAATCCGAATCTGGTCAAACGTTTGCGGTTGACTAGCCGGGTTGAAAACATTCATGACGTCCTGGTTCATGGGGTCCGGGCTCCTTTGAAACAACTTTATTCTGTCGTTCCGTTGTTTTCTAAAACGGGGGATTTCACCCCAACAAATTACTCAAAAACTTAAAGTCTGGCACAGGTTTATCCTGTGCCAGATCTAATTTTAGTTACCTTGCGTGTCGCGCAAATCAACGTTTAGACCAAGAGAGCGGATCTCTTTAATCAGAACGTTAAAGCTTTCTGGCACGCCAGCTTCGAACGAATCATCACCGCGAACAATAGCTTCATATACTTTTGTCCGACCAGCAACGTCATCTGATTTCACCGTCAGCATTTCCTGCAAGGTGTAAGCAGCGCCATAAGCTTCAAGCGCCCACACTTCCATCTCACCAAAACGTTGTCCACCAAACTGGGCTTTACCACCGAGCGGCTGCTGGGTAACAAGCGAGTATGGTCCGATTGAACGGGCGTGAATTTTATCATCAACCAAGTGATGCAGTTTAATGATGTAGATGTATCCAACCGTTACTTGACGATCAAATGGCTCACCCGTACGGCCATCATAAAGCTGTTCTTGGCCAGATGTGTTAAAACCAGCACGCTCAAGCAGTTCAGAAATGTCACCTTCATGGGCACCATCAAATACAGGCGTTGCAATCGGAACACCTTTCTTTGTCAGGCCATACGCGAAATCGACAAACTCTTCATCGTTCAAGTTATCAATAACATCGTGCTTACCGTAAATGGCTTTCACCTCTTCACGAATAACAGCAAGGTTCTTGGTATCATGGAACTCTTCAAGCATCTTGTTGATTTTCTTACCCAAGCCGGCACAAGCCCAACCAAGGTGAGTTTCAAGAATTTGCCCAACGTTCATACGCGATGGCACACCAAGCGGGTTAAGCACAACATCAACAGGTTGGCCATCGGCAAGAAACGGCATATCTTCAGAGGCAAGGATTTTAGAAACCACACCTTTGTTACCGTGACGACCAGCCATTTTATCGCCTGATTGAATTTTACGCTTAACAGCAACAAAGACTTTAACCATCTTCATTACGCCAGCCATCAACTCATCACCGCGTTGAAGTTTTTCAACTTTATCGAGGAAACGATCTTCAAGCTTCATTTTAGACTCATCGTATTGAGCCTGCATCGCTTCAAGTTCAGACAAAGATTTTTCATCGCCAAGAACGATATTCCACCACTGCGAACGCGGTAGGTCATCCAAGCTTTCTTTGGTCAACTTACCATCAAGCTCATAACCTCTAGGGCCGCTTGTTGCTACTTTACCAACAAGGTAATCAGCAACACGACCATAGGTATTACGATCAAGAATAGCTTTTTCATCATCTCTATCTTTTGCAAGGCGTTCGATTTCTTCACGCTCAATAGCAAGAGCGCGCTCATCTTTATCGATACCATGACGGTTAAACACCCGCACTTCAACAACCGTGCCAGCAACACCTGGTGGCAAACGCAAACTTGTATCGCGCACATCAGATGCTTTTTCACCAAAGATCGCACGCAGAAGTTTTTCTTCTGGTGTCATTGGGCTTTCACCCTTTGGTGTGATTTTACCGACAAGAATGTCGCCAGGATGAACTTGTGCACCAATATAAACAATGCCAGCTTCATCAAGGTTACGCAGAGCTTCTTCACCAACGTTTGGAATATCGCGAGTGATTTCTTCTGGTCCAAGTTTCGTATCACGTGCCATCACATCAAATTCATCAATGTGAACTGATGTAAACACGTCATCACGAACCATACGGTCAGACAAAAGGATTGAATCCTCAAAGTTGTAACCATTCCAAGGCATAAACGCCACAAGCACATTTTGACCAAGAGCCAAATCACCCAAATCCGTAGACGGGCCATCTGCAATCACTTCGCCTTCTGTCACCCGCTCACCAATACGAACCAACGGGCGTTGATTGATACAAGTGTTTTGGTTTGAGCGCTGGAATTTACGCATCGTGTAAATATCAACACCAGAAGCACTGGCATCGGTTTCTTCAGTCGCGCGAATAACAATACGTTTCGCATCAACCTGATCGACAATACCTGCACGGCGCGCTGTAACAGCTGCACCAGAATCGCGCGCCACAACAGCTTCCATACCAGTACCCACAAGTGGAGCATCAGCAATCAGCAATGGCACAGCTTGACGCTGCATGTTTGATCCCATGAGTGCACGGTTCGCATCATCATTTTCAAGGAAAGGAATAAGAGCCGCCGCAACAGACACAAGCTGTTTCGGTGACACTTCGACATAACCAGTATTTGATGAAGGCATCAAGCCCACCTCACCTGCATGGCGAGAGCTAACCATATCGTCAACAAAACGATTTTCATCATCAAGCACAAGGTTAGCCTGACCAATTTGATATTTACCTTCTTCAATCGCAGACAAATAATCAATTTGATCGGTCACGACACCATCGACAACCTTACGATAAGGCGTTTCAATGAAACCATACTTGTTCACCCGAGCATAAGTCGCCAAAGAGTTAATCAAACCAATGTTTGGTCCCTCTGGAGTTTCAATTGGGCAAATACGACCATAGTGAGTTGGATGAACGTCACGAACTTCAAAACCAGCACGTTCACGTGTCAAACCACCTGGCCCAAGCGCAGAAAGACGGCGCTTATGGGTGATTTCAGACAACGGATTGGTCTGATCCATAAATTGAGACAGTTGCGATGAGCCAAAGAACTCACGGACCGCAGCAACAGCAGGTTTCGCGTTAATCAGGTCTTGAGGCATCACGGTATCAATATCAACAGAACTCATACGTTCTTTAATGGCACGCTCCATACGGATCAAACCAATGCGATATTGATTTTCCATCAACTCGCCAACAGAACGAACACGACGGTTACCAAGGTGATCGATATCATCGATGTCGCCCTTGCCATCACGCAAATCAAGCAACGTGCCAACCACGGCAAGTATGTCTTCTTTCCGCAAAGTACGATGTGTGTCTGGCGCATCTAAATCAAGACGCATGTTCATTTTCACACGGCCAACAGCAGACAAATCATAGCGCTCTGAATCAAAGAACAATGTATTGAACAATGCGGTTGCTGTTTCACGGGTTGGTGGTTCACCAGGACGCATTACGCGATAGATTTCTTGCAACGCACGATCATGGCTGTCAGCTTTATCAGCTTTAAGCGTATTGCGCAGATATGCACCTTTATTAAGGTGGTCAATATCGAGCAAGTTCAAACCTTTATAACCAGCTTCGATCAAACCATCGAGCAAAGCCTCGTCAATTTCATCGCCAGCTTCGGCATAAATTTCACCCGTCTTAGGATTCACCAGCTCTTCTGCAACATAAGATCCATAAAGATCTTCATTTGATAAGAACAAGTTTTCCAAACCTTCTTCAGCCAACTTTTTGGCCAAACGTGGTGTGATTTTACGACCAGCTTCAACAACAACTTCTTTTGTTTTTGCATCTATAAGGTCGGCATTTGGCTTGATGCCTTTAAAGCGATCAGCGTCAAACTTAACTTGCCAGCCATCTTTAACTTTTTTGTACGCAACTTGATCGTAGAACTGATGCAAAATTTCTTCGCTATCCAAACCGAGTGCAAACAACAAAGTTGTCACTGGTAATTTACGGCGGCGGTCAATCCGCGAATGAAGAATATCTTTAGCATCAAACTCAAAATCAAGCCATGAACCACGGTAAGGAATAATCCGTGATGCAAACAATAGCTTGCCAGATGAATGAGATTTGCCTTTATCATGGTCAAAGAACACACCTGGTGAACGGTGCATTTGAGATACGATAACACGCTCTGTGCCGTTCACTACAAACGTACCACTGTGCGTCATCAAAGGCATATCACCCATGTAAACATCTTGCTCTTTGATGTCTTTCACAGATTTAGCTTCTGTATCAGGATCGATTTCAAAAACAATCAGGCGCAGCGTTACTTTTAGCGGCGCGGAATATGTCATGCCACGTTGCTGACATTCTTCCATGTCATATTTTGGTGGATCAAAATCATAAGAAACGAATTCAATCATTGACTGGCCAGCGAAATCAGAAATTGGGAAAACCGACTTAAATACAGCCTGAATACCTACTTCTTCGCGTCCACCCTCAGGTTCGTTAACTTGCAAAAAATGCTCATAAGATTCTTTTTGAACCTCAATCAGATTTGGCATTTGCGTTACTTCGGTAAGTTTACCGAAAAACTTACGAACCCGTTTGCGTCCCATCACAGTTTGTGACATTTGTTTTCCTTCGTAAGTGACAATTTCTTGTCATTGACCAATGTTTTCTCATCAAAGCTTCTAAAGTTAGCGTTGGTCAACACCACCTTAGAAACCTCAAATAAAACTATTCTAAATGCGATTTTGGAAATGCCCGTGACCACGAGGACATCATCGAAACCGCACCAACCAAACCAGCATTTTTCAGCTGATTCAAAAACGCACCAATGCGGACAAGAGGCTTCCCTCAAGTCCGCACTGGAAAATCGTACAAACTAAGAAACTATTTAAGTTCGACTGAAGCACCAGCGTCTTCAAGTTTCTTTTTGATTTCTTCAGCTTCGTCTTTAGGACAAGCTTCTTTAACTGCTTTAGGAGCGTTATCAACAAGATCTTTCGCTTCTTTCAGGCCAAGACCTGTAATAGCGCGAACTTCTTTAATCACGTTGATTTTCTTTTCGCCAAAGGCAGTAAGAATAACATCAAAGTCTGTTTTAGCTTCTTCAGCAGCTTCACCGCCACCAGCAGCTGCAGCAGCAGCAACAGGAGCAGCAGCAGAAACGCCCCATTTTTCTTCAAGTAATTTTGAAAGCTCAGCAGCTTCCATAACTGTCAGTGCAGAAAGATCGTCTGCAATTTTTTCTAGATCAGCCATTTTGTCTTCTCTTTTCGTTTAAATTTGGTTTGAACCAATTGGTTTGAACAATATTGAACTTTGCCACTTATGCGGCTTCACCCTTAGAGGCATAGGCACCCAAGACCCGCGCCAGCTGACCAGCTGGTGCTTGTGTAACGCCTGCGATACGTGTTGCAGGTGTTTGGATCATTGCAATGAGTTTCGCTCTCAATTCATCAAGCGATGGCAACTCAGCAAGGGCTTTAACACCGGCAGTATCAAGAATAGTCGCACCCATTGCGCCACCAAGAACAGCGAATTGTTCGTTGTCCTTAGCAAAACTAGCTGCGATTTTTGGCGCACTAACAGGATCAGGCGAATACGCCAAAACTGTTGGTCCGACAAACAAATCCTTGATGCCTTCAGCATCAGTACCTTCAAGAGCAAGTTTCACAAGACGGTTTTTGGCAACTTTAACGCTACCCCCCGCCTCGGCCATTTTGACACGCAAATCATTCATTTGCGTAACAGTCAGACCTTTATTGTGGGCTACGACAATCACGCCAGAGTCTTTGATAACTCCGCCGAGTGTAGCAATAAGTGCTGTTTTTGCAGCTCTATCCACTTGCGCTTCTCCTTCTCAGCCTATGAAAACATTTCATAAGGCTCGGTTGGAATTTACTGCCCGTTCTATAATAACGATTCACCAACCAATTCGGCAGTTGAACCGCTGTTTAAACGAGCAGCGCTCACTTGCCTGTCTGTTAAATGGCTCTACGAACCTTTTAACTCTACGAAGTTCAAACCAATAAAAATCGGTTTCAACACCATCTCATGCAGGCTTTGCCTTTTAAGCTGCAAATTCAGATTGAACTTACAAGCGCCTGCAATCTCCGACAGGGTCACCAGAAACTTAAATAAACAAATTCAAGCCTCTGACTAAAGCGTTTCATGTATTGTTTGTCACGCAAACACTGCATGAAACGCAATATCGTTAACATTTTAAATAAGTCGTTCTAATTCAATCTAAACCAGAACTACTCTAACAAACTGGAACCAATAAATAATTCCAGTTTGAAATTTAATTGACTACTGCTTAACCAGTAATCGAACCTAGGTCAACTTCAAGGCCAGGACCCATTGATGAACTAAGTGAAATTTTCTTAACATACGCACCTTTAGCACCAGTTGGTTTAGCTTTTAGTACATCACCAACAAATGTTTTGATGTTTGCAGAAATAGCATCTTCGCTAAAGCTTGCTTTACCAATGCCAGCTTGAAGAACACCCGCTTTTTCAACGCGAAATTCAACAGCGCCACCTTTAGCAGCTTTCACAGCTTCACCAACGTTTGGTGTCACAGTGCCAACTTTAGGGTTAGGCATAAGGCCGCGTGGACCAAGAACTTTACCAAGACGACCGACAAGAGGCATCATGTCAGGTGTAGCAATAACGCGGTCAAAATCAGATTTACCTTTTTGAATTTCTTCAAGAAGATCTTCTGCACCAACGATTTCTGCACCAGCATCTTTAGCTTCTTGCGCTTTTTCTTCACGTGCAAATACGGCAACACGAACATTCCGGCCAGAACCAGAAGGCAAGTTACATACACCACGAACCATTTGATCGGCATGGCGAGGGTCAACACCCAAGTTCATTGCAATCTCAATAGTTTCGTCAAATTTTGCAGTTGCGTTCTTTTTCAACAAGGTAATAGCTTCATCCAAAGCATAAGTTTTGTTAAAATCAACACTGTCACGCGCAGCTTTCGTGCGCTTACCAAGTTTTGCCATCTTACATGCCCTCCACTTCAAGACCCATAGAACGGGCAGAACCAGCAATAATTTTCATTGCTTGGTCAATATCACGGGCATTCAAATCAGCCATTTTAGCTTCAGCAATCTCACGAACTTGCGCCGCAGTTACTTTACCTGCAATAGAACGACCAGGTTCACCACTAGCTTTTTTAAGGCCCGCAGCTTTTTTCAAAAAGAAAGACGCAGGTGGCGTTTTCATTGTGAAAGTGAACGACTTGTCCGCATAAACAGTAATTGTTGTAGGAATTGGAGAATTAGGCTCCATTTTTTGCGTAGCAGCATTAAATGCTTTACAAAATTCCATAATATTCACACCGCGCTGACCAAGTGCTGGGCCAATCGGTGGTGAAGGGTTTGCAGTACCAGCAGGTACTTGTAGCTTGATATAGCCACTAATCTTCTTTGCCATTTTATTTTCCTCTCCGCATTACGCGGAAGTTGAGGTTAGTGGTCCGGCTTCTAACAAGGTTGCAAAGCTACCTGAAAGAACACCTCCCACCATTTAAAGGGTGTCTCAAAAATTCTTAACCGTCCATATGGCCAACCACATGGAAAGATTAAGAGACTTTCTCCACTTGCCCATACTCTAATTCGACTGGAGTTGCACGACCAAAAATAGACACTGCTACCTTTAGACGCTCACGCTCTTCATCGACTTCTTCTACAAGACCATTAAACGAAGCAAACGGTCCATCAGAAACTTTAACTTGCTCACCAATTTCAAAGACAACAGTTGAGCGCGGCGCTTCAACACCTTCTTGAACTTGATTAAGAATGCGAGCAGCTTCTGCATCGCTAATCGGCATTGGTTTATTATCTGCGCCAAGAAAGCCAGTAACCTTTGGCGTTTCATTGATTAAGTGAAACGCCTGATCTGTCATTTCCATACGTGCAAGAACGTAACCAGGAAAAAATCGTTTTTCTGTTGTCACCTTACGGCCGCGACGCATTTCTGTCACTTCTTCCGTTGGCACAAGAACTTGATCGATCAAATCTTCAAGGCCGTTAGAAATAACTGCCTCACGGATTGATTCTGCCACTTTCTTCTCAAAATTTGAGTAAGCGTGAACGATATACCAACGCATTGCCATGTTTTAAGCCGCCTACCTAAATCAGAATTATCAAATTAAAATACTGTTTTGCCGAAAACCACAAAGTTCACAGCATATTTTAAAACAGCATCAACACCTAAAAAGAACACAGCCGCAGCAGCAACCATCATCAACACCATAAGTGTCGTAATCATTGTTTCATTGCGTGTAGGCCACGAAACCTTTGCTGTCTCAGAGCGCACTTGCTGAAAGAACTGCAATGGATTTGTTTTTGCCATCTGTATTTTCCTTTTAAACACTTGTTTTTATCACAAAAAACAAGACTAACGAATGGCAGGGGCAGAAGGAGTTGAACCCTCGACCTACGGTTTTGGAGACCGTCGCTCTACCAACTGAGCTATACCCCTACATTCGTAAAAATTGCGGATTGTCCACACACATATGGTCAACCCGCAATTAAATCAAGTTATATCTAAGTAATTTCTACTCAATAATTTCTGCCACCACGCCGGCGCCAACTGTGCGGCCACCTTCGCGAATAGCAAAACGTAGTTTGTCTTCCATGGCAATTGGTGTAATCAATTCAACTTCGAATGTCACATTATCGCCAGGCATAACC
>Ga0256834_1002130_pt1 | contig 12762 bp, 10 predicted proteins | sample 4281140metaG_FD_190536 | JGI IMG/M metagenome (GOLD analysis project Ga0256834, IMG submission 190536) | Hydrothermal vent microbial communities from East Pacific Rise, Pacific Ocean - 4281-140 | ecosystem: Environmental > Aquatic > Marine > Hydrothermal vents | place: Pacific Ocean: East... | reverse complement strand
AGGGTAAAAAAGTATTTCATAACAATTAGTATAAAAAAATATTAAATAGAAATTATAGTTGTCCGGTAATCCATTTATAAATATCATTACCATTGGCAAATAACAATAATGCCATTAAAATCACAAATCCGGTAATCTGGGCGTATTCTAAAAATTTATCACTTGGTTTTCTACCTGTTATCATTTCGTATAATACAAACACTACATGACCACCATCCAAAGCAGGAATAGGTAATAAGTTCATAAACCCTAGCATGATAGATAAAAGTGCCGTAATACTCCAGAATGCCTGCCAGTTCCACTTAGAAGGAAAAATATTTCCAATGGTAATAAATCCACCTAAACTTGTAGCTCCCTTTTCTGTAAAAACATATTTAAACTGACCCATATAATCTTTTAGAGTCCAGTAAGCTCTTGACATACCAAGACCCATACTATCTCCGAACGAATAGTCCTTATGTTTTATTTCAATAACATCTTCAGTAAATCCTTTAGGAATAACGCCTAATTTATTATCCTTATCAGGAATAATTTTAAAGGATTTGATATCCCCATCTCTGTTTACAGAAATTTCCATTGGAGTTCTGTCAGAATTAGTTCTTACCAATTTCGTAAACTCATTCCAGTACAGTATTGGTTTTCCATCTACTTCTGTAATTTTATCTTCTTTTAGCATACCTGCTTTGTCAGCAGGTGATTCAGGTAATATACTGTCTAATACAGCATTGATTCTTGGTGTAAAGGGATCCATTTCGCCACTTTGCCACATGGTTAAGCCAATGTCTTCTGGTAAGTTAATATTCTCTTTTTCTCCATCTTCATGCTCAACTTCAATATTTTGAATATCTCTCAGAAACAAGTGTTTATTAATGTCCAATACATTAAATGGTTCTTCCCCATTCACTTTTAGTATCTTATCCCCATCTTTAAAACCTAATTGTTTAAACTCATCAACAACTGAGAATCCTTTTTTAACATCATTGATTCCAACATAATCATCACCCCAAACATTGAACATCATGATATAAATGAAAATACCAAGCAAGAAATTTACCGTTACACCACCAAGCATAATAATTAGTCTCTGCCAAGCTGGTTTTGATCTGAATTCCCATGGTTGTGGTGGCTTTTCCATTTGTTCCTTGTCCATGCTTTCGTCTATCATTCCAGATATTTTTACATATCCTCCTAAAGGAATCCATCCAATACCATAAACTGTATCACCAATTTTCTTTTTGAAAAGAGAAAATTTATAATCAAAAAAGAGATAAAATTTCTCTACTCTGGTTTTGAATAATTTTGCAGGGATAAAATGACCCAGCTCGTGCAAAACGATCAATAGAGATAAACTCATTAAGAATTGTGCAATTTTTATATATGTATCCATTAATTTGTTTCTGAATTTTTAAAATCGCACAAATGTACGGTTTATGAAGTATATAAGGAAATGGAAGATGCAAAATAGATGTTAAAAAAGAAAATGAATATCCTTCACAAATTCCTTTAATAAATTTATTATTTTTTGATGATGGTTTTATGAATAACGCCTTTATCTGTATCGATCTTTATCAGATACATACCAAAATTTAATTTTTCCAGGTCAACCTTTGGTGAAGGATTATCTTTTTGTAAGACAATTTTTCCTAAAATATTATAGAGTGTTATTTTCTTAATATATGTTTGACTATTGTTTTGAATGTTCAGGTTGTTTTGAACAGGATTGGGGTAAATACGAATATTTCGATCTAATTGTACCAGATCAACACCCAGTACCGCTGAATTATTTTTGGAGATCAATTGTGATTCAGGATCAATTTCAATGGAATTGATCTCAAAATCAAGCGAAGTATTAAATGTCTGACCATTTTCACTTACCTCCAGCCGTATTATTTCTGATTTACCTGATAATCCGTTCACTTTAACAGGTAAAGGCATTTCAAAAAAGGAAACAGAACTATGTGATTGTGATTGATTTACAGTAAATTGTACTTCTTTGGAAGTTGGGTTTTGGTACCAGGTCACCTGATAAGTTGGATAGCCTTCACCTAAAAACCAATCATTTAAAAATTCTGTCAAATCAATACCACTTACTGCTTCCAGATGATTTTGCAGATCAATAGTTTTTGCATAACCATACGCTATTTTAGGATCGGCTAAATAGTTTTTTAGGGCTTGAAAAAATTGGTCATCTCCAAGTTTGTACCGAAGCATATGTAAGATCATTGCACCTTTTTGGTAAGATAATCTCCAGTCAAAAATTCTGCTTACACTTGTAGTGTCTGTTACAAAAGTTGAGCCATAAGATTGGGAAGTTATATTATTTACAGTGGTTGAACGCCAGTTTTTAAAAGTAATTTCACCATCAAAATTCTCAATAACCAAGGCATCTAAGTATGTTGCAAATCCTTCATTCAGCCAGATATCCTCCCAGCTTCCGCAGGTAACCTTATTGCCAAACCACTGGTGGGCAAGTTCATGAGCAATTAATCCACGATTCCATCCGCCCATAAAGGTCATGGTAGTATGTTCCATACCGCCTCCCCAGCCAAATTCGGCATGACCGTATTTCTCTTTGGAATAAGGATACATTTCAAACAAAGAACCATAAAGATCTATAATGCTTGGTGTGATTGCTGTTGCATTTTTAGTTGATACCAATGTCTCCGGGTACACATAGTTAACAACATCGAAATTACCATTGTTAACATGATCATTGTAAACAGCATAATTTGTAACTGCAATTGCTATCAAATACGCAGGAATAGGATAATTGTGTTTCCAGTGGGTTGTTTTGTTGCTGCCTGATATAATTTCCGATTTCAAAATACCATTAGAAGCAGCTTTGTATTGAGAAGGGTGTGTTATATATACATCAATAGAATCAATTTTATCAATCAGATCCTGTTTACAAGGCCACCAGCCCTTTGCTCCATAAGGTTCCGAAAGAGTCCATAATATTGGCGTGCTTGCAGATCCATGTGTGCTGATTTCAAAGGAATCAAAACCAGTGCTAACAGGATTCCCACTATAGGTTATGGTTAGTGAGTCCAATACTTCGCTATTTTGGGTGGCAGGTAAATCAATAATTAGTTCTTCGTTTGCGTTTTGCTGAAAACTTAAATTGATACCTCTTTGACTAACGTTTGATACGGTCATATTGTTAGCAAGGTCAAAAGTGATTTTATTTAGATTTTCTTTTGCAACAAAAAAGGAAGTGACCTTACCACTTATGTGAGCTTTGGTAGGATCAACATTCCATTCCATACGATGATATTTCAGATCGTAATTCGTGGTGTTTGGGTTTGCCTTGAAGGAGAGTTTTTGTGCTGCATTTCTTTTCTCAGCCTGTACGATATTATCAAAGTTTTCTTCTGTAATGGATTTTATATTTTGTCCAAAGGATATAAAATAAAATAATGTAAAAAAATGGAGTAAAAAGTACTTCATAAAAGGTATTTTTGTGGGTATCATAGCAATTTAACAAATTCAAACTGATAACTTATTATCAGATAGATATATAAAAGATCAAATATACAAATTATGTATTTAATTAAATTTTTTAAAAAGTCTAAGTCAACTTTGATATTTTTATTCTTTTTTGCTTTATTTTTTATTCCTATTCTTTATTTTTTGGTGAAACCTAAAAATAAGCTACCTGTCTATAATCCGGTAGATGTAAATCCGAGGCTAGTAGATGACTCTGTAAAACATATCAGTAAAGACCACAAAGTAGCAGATTTTAAATTGACCAATCAAAATGGTGAGACAATTACAGAGGATGATTTTAAGGATAAAATTTATGTTGCTGATTTTTTCTTTACCAGATGTCAGACTATTTGTCCGGTAATGGCTGTTAATATGGCTGATCTACAGGAATATTTTAAAAATGATGATGAGATTAAATTTTTATCACACTCTGTTACACCTATAATGGACAGTGTACCAATTTTAAGAGCATATGCAACCAAAAAAGAAGCTATAGATGGTAAGTGGGAAATCACGACTGGAGACAAAAAGCATATATATGATCTGGCAAGAAAATCCTATTTTGCTGTTTTAGATGAAGGAGATGGAGGTGATCAGGATTTTATCCATACTGAACAATTTATACTTGTGGATAAAAAAAAGCAGATAAGGGGTTTTTATGATGGTACCGATAAAAATGAGGTGCAAAGAATAATCAAAGATATTGAAATTCTTAAAAAGGAAAATTGATTTGTCATCCAACAGAAATACATTACTTGCTTTAATATAAGCGAAAGACTCTGTTTTTAAAATGTTTAAAAAGTGATATTTATCACTTTTTTGAAAGAAATTTTATGTATTTTCGCACAGTATTTATAATCAATCTAAATAAAAATTGAATATTTCAATAGCAAATTTAAAGGTAGGTGAGCATGGGGTGATTCGGGAAATTTCGCTTGAAAATATTCCATTGACACTTTTAGAAATGGGTTGCTTACCCGGTGAAGATGTTGAATTACTGCAAATTGCGCCCTTAAAAGATCCATTGTATATTCGGGTAAACGGTAGTCATTTAGCTATTCGAAAAGAGACTGCCAGTAAAATTTTGATTACCAAAAAATAAGGGATGTCAAATAATAAAGCCATAAAAGTTGCTTTAATTGGTAATCCTAATACTGGTAAAACCTCCTTGTTCAATCAACTTACCGGATTAAATCAAAAAGTAGGAAACTATCCGGGAATTACCGTTGATAAAAAAACAGGCATTTCTCAGCTTTCTGCGAATTTAACAGCGTCCATTATTGATCTTCCAGGAACTTACAGTATCAATCCAACTACTTTAGATGAAAATATTGTTTTAAAAACACTTTTAAATACAAGCCATACTGATTTTCCGGATGTAATTGTTGTGGTTGCTGATATAGAGAATATCAAAAGAAATCTCCTTCTTTTTTCTCAAATTAAAGACCTACAGATTCCCACTATTCTGGCTTTGAATATGGCTGATCAAATGGATAAAAAAGGGATTAAAATAGACATTGATCTGCTTAAAAAGGAATTAAAATCGGAAGTTGTTTTGATCAGCGCCCGAAAAAAACAGGGGATTGAAGCTTTGAAAAAAGCAATTGTAAATTATGATAAATTCAATTTAGACGCATTGGCAAATATTTCTGATCGAATTGACGCAGATTATTTCAGATCTATAAAACAAAATTTTCCTGATTTTCCTTTGTATAAATCATGGTTGTATATCACGCAGGTAGAGGATTTTGCAGGGCTAACCGACGGACAGAAAAAACAAATAAAGGTTTATAAAAAGGATAAGGAAAAAGTAAAAAAGTACCAGCATAAAGAAACAATTTTTCGATATCAACAAATCAATAATATCTTAAAAAAAACCTATCGAATTGACAGATCTCAGGGAACTGATCTACGGTCAAAATTAGACAAGGTTCTAACACATAAGATATGGGGGTATGTAATCTTTGCTTTGATTTTGATGGTGATTTTTCAGTCTATTTTTGATTGGGCAAGTGCTCCAATGGATCTGATCGATCAATTCTTTGCTAATTTTAGTGCTAAAGCCAAAGACATATTACCTCCAGGTAAATTTACCAGTCTCATTACCGAAGGAATTATTCCTGGGATTGGTGGGGTTGTTATTTTTATACCACAGATTGCTATATTATTCTTATTTGTTGCTGTATTGGAAGAAACGGGCTATATGAGTCGTGTAGTCTTTTTAATGGATAAGATCATGCGACGTTTTGGAATGAGTGGAAAGAGTGTTGTGCCGTTAATTTCAGGAACAGCATGTGCTATTCCTGCAATTATGGCAGCAAGAAATATCAGTGGTTGGAAAGAGCGCTTGATAACCATTTTGGTTGTTCCGTTTACCACCTGTTCAGCGAGATTACCGGTTTACGCAATAATTATTGCACTGATCATTCCGCAGCAAAGAGTATTTGGTATTTTCGGACTGCAGGGGCTTGCTTTACTTGCATTGTATTTTGTTGGATTTGCTTCTTCTTTGTTGTCTGGCTATTTATTGAACCACATTTTAAAAGTGAAGGGTAGCAGTTTGTTTGTGATTGAAATGCCAAATTATAAACTACCATCCCTAAAGAATATATTTTATACGGTAATTGAAAAAACCAAAGCATTTATTTATGGTGCAGGAAAGATTATTTTAGCAATTTCGATTGTTTTATGGTTTTTAGCTTCCAGTGGTCCACAGCAATTTGAGGATGCAGAGAATGGTTTTAAAATTAAAGTTGGAAATACTAGTTTAAATTCAAAACAGTATAGTGAACAACTAGCCTCCTATAGACTGGAACAATCTTATATCGGGATCATGGGAAAAGCTATTGAACCGGTAATAAAACCTTTGGGTTATGATTGGAAAATTGGTATCGCATTGATCTCTTCTTTTGCTGCCCGAGAGGTTTTTGTAGGAACTTTGGCAACTATTTATAGTGTTGGTAATGACGATGAAAATAATACGACTATCAAACAGCGTATGGCTGCAGAAATAAACCCGAAAACGGGTAAGCCTTTGTTTAATTTCCCTGTTGGGATGTCTTTATTGGTATTTTATGCCTTTGCTATGCAATGTGTAAGTACACTTGCTATTGTTAAACGAGAAACAAATAGCTGGATATGGCCTATATTGCAATTGTTCGGTATGGGCACTTTGGCGTATATTGCTTCGTTCTTAACATATACACTTTTATCTTAAGCATATGATTCAGGAAATTTTAGTATATATATTTTTGGCTATGGCTGTTTTCTTTTTAGTAAAGAAGTTTTTCTTTAAAACCAAAAAGAAAGATGGAGATTGTGATATAGATTGTAATTGTTAATTCTCAGGATAATTTTAAATCACCCTTGGAATAGAATAGCTTAAGGTTTACTTTGTACCAAAACAATTTTTTCTAATTGTTTATCAATTGCCTGTTTGTATAAGTCTTTTAATGTTTTATAATGGTTTGGCCCAATAATTGCTGAATTTATTTTGGTTTGTGAAACAACTTTTATGGTGTTTCCAACAACTTCAGTTTTTAATGAATAAGTTCCTAAATTGCCTGGTAAGGTGAGTGAAAAATTTTCTGGTTTTGAAGTAATAGTATAATTTTCCGGTATTTGAATAGATACCGTAATGTTTTTTTTCCAAGCAGAGCCATAATCAATTGGATATAACCTTTCTTCTTGCTTGAAAGGATTTTCGCTTCTAGTTAAAAACAACAAAGGAGAAATATATATTTTATCACCAATAATATCTGCTTGATTTTCGCTTGAATATTTGATTAATTCTACAATAGGTTTGTCAATACTAGTTTTATTATTGATTCTAATTCTGTCAATTTCAATATCATTATTTTGGCTCTCTAATTCAGAAATTAAATCTTCCTCCTCTAAAGAGGCATAATTTTCTCTGTACTGTAGTGCATTCAAATTATTGTAGGAAGTTTTCATTAAGCCGAAAATAGAGCCATCGCTATCTAAACTTGCCGTAAGAACTATATTTTCTGCATTGTATTTTTTTGGGTATAAGCTTACCGTAGTTGATGATCCATTCTCTCTGATCAATCTTCCTTCCCAATTTAAATCTCTTAAAGGTAGCACATTAGGCTTGCTATATTTTTCTGTAGCATCTAATAATATTACTTCGTTTTGAGCTTCAATTCCGGCAATTACGTAATTATAACCTTCTTTGGTAGGGAATAATGGAATGCCATGAGAGCGGGTACTTACTAAAATTGGACTTGCTGAAATACCTGCTTCTCTTAGCATAGCAACAAGGGTTAAATTTATTTCAGCAACATTTCCCACACTTTCTCTATAGGCATTTTTAATCCCTTCATTCGATGTGTAAATACTGTAAATTTCATTCCATTTTATTTTGCTCTTAACAAAATTATAAATAATATTTATTTTTTCAATTTGTGAGGTTACTCCAGTTGTTATGTCTTCTAGATCGTCCTTAAAATGGCTTTTTTTATTAAGTTGTACTCCAAAATTAGAGTTTTCGTAAATAGTTTTCGTAACATCTTTCCATGTGGTATTGTAAAATTTTGGGATACCATTTTTGGGTCTGTATGCTGCTATTTCAAAATTAATTTTAGCACGGTAATTATTTATATTATTCACATAAGGTTCTTCTTTTAAAGCTGGAATATTTGTTTCTTTAAGTGTATAGAGCTTTTCTGTTAACGTAGTATTGTTGTAATTTATTTTTGTTTTAAGAGCTCCACTAGTAAGACTACCACCCGATTTTGTTGTTGAAACACTGGAATAATCTTTTCTCACGTCGGTTTTCTTTATTTTTAAGGGGTAATATCTACAGGGAATATATTTAAATTCAAAGAATTCAGGTATTTGAATTCTCACATCTAAATACTTTATAGGAATGTTATACTGGCAAATTACATCATCAATGCTTGTTGTAAAGGGAGAAGATATTGAATATCTCCATTCAATAATACTACCGTCTTTTAAATTAGGTAAAGTAAAGTTCCTGCTTCTCCAGTATTTGTTTATTTCTTCATCGAATACACCACTTTTTTCTAATTTTGTTTTGATAATCTTATTAGCTTCTAAATTATAGGTGTAAGCTTTTACGCTAAAATCTTCGTTTTCACCACCTTGTTTGTAAAGTCGTACTTTTTTTGTTGCATTTTCAAAGCCATCTTTATTGTATAGTTTTATTCGTTCATGTACTTCTGTTTTTATTGTCCAACCTGACGTACTACTGTAAATATAATAAGTTCTTCTTTTTTTAAACAATACTACTGCATTAGCAGAGGAGTCTCCAGGGTAAAATTTCTCTCCTAATTCTTTTTTGGAAACTTTTCCAAATTTTACTTCCTGAGCTGTACTTATTAAGTTAAAAAATAGTATGGTAACAAGTAGAATAGTAGTTTTGGTTTTCATTGTTTTAGGTTTTGATCAATACAATTTTTGAATTATCTAGTTGGTTTACTTTTTTTCTAAATTTTCTATATTTTTCATAATCTTCAATAGTATATAGGCCTTGATTGATAAGAAATTTTCTGGAGTATTTGATTTGTTGCTCATTTATTGTTTGAATTTCTATTTTATACAATCCAAATTTTGTTGTCAATTCTTTATTATTTGCCATACTTTCAACTTTATAATTTTCGGGCAAATTAATAATTACCTCATCTATATCTAAAAAGCCATATTGAATTTCTAAGGGTAATTTTCTGTTTCTATATCTCTTAGGAATATTTTGATTAACGTTAAAAGCATTTAGTCTCACCAACATTCTATCTCCACTATTTACAGCATAATTGGATGCAGTAAATTTAATTTCTTCATTAAATTCTATATTCAAGTTGTCATTTTTACAGCTAGTTTTTTCAATTTTTATATTATTGATATTAGAAAAGAAAGCCTTATAATAAGTGTCTTTTTCTTTGCTGTCATAATCAGCAATTGAGAAGTGGTTATCATATTGAATTCCAGAGCTTTTTATTTTTGCGCTTGCAGAGATATTTCCATTTTGATTGATGGTATATTCTCCATTAATAATTTGTTTACTTTCTGTATTGGTATATTTTTTTGTATGAATAATTTTTCCACCTTCGGGTGTAATTACTAAGGCATCACGATCATCGGTAAATTTTCCTAAATGGCCAAAAGGTGATTTTTGACTGGTACATTCTAACCAAATGGTGTCTTTTTTTGTTGGAACCATTAATATAGCATGGTTTCCTTGCATTGCAGCCAGTTCATTGTCAATATTTCTTCTTCGTTTTGCATAAATAACTGTGTAGTATGAATTTACATCGGCTTCTTCAAGTAGCGCTTGTGTGTAATTTGTTAGAGCTTTACAATCACCATAACCTAATTTATCTACTTCATTTGCAAGCATGGGTTTCCAACCTCCAATTCCAATTTGAACACTTATATATCGTGTTTTATTTTGCATATATTCATAAACCAATCGGGCTCGTTCTTTTTTATCATCAGTTTCCTTAACTAGGCTATGAATTTCTAATTTAATATTTTCTGGTAACTCGTTTCTGCCAATCAATAATTTGTCATTGATCCATTTTCCAAATTCTTTCCAATTTTCGGCTTGACCATCAACTCCTGCAAGGTGAAATTTATTTATTGCAAATTTTACATGTGGGCCATAATCATAAAATATTGGACTCAAATTTTCATGTTCAATTGCCTTGGCGTTTTTTAAAGTATAGGATATTATATTATTTTTAGGGTTATTCTTAATTTGATAACCATCTAAATTTTGCTCTTTTAAATAAACTTTAATATCGGTTGGGTGAGTTAGTGTAAAAATACTTTTTTGAGTACTGGTATAATAATATTTTATTGGTAGCCAATCCGGAATAAATGCTGTGTTTGAAGTTGTAATTTTATACTCATATTTGATGGTATATGGGTAATTAACAGGAATATATTCGTAATATAAAATTCTGTTGTCACTATATAAATTTCCATTACCTACTGCCGATACATCTTTAAAATCATTTTGTTTAATTTTTTTTATTTCTTGACCTAAAGCATCGTAAATATGTACACTTACATTGTTTATTTTGGTGTGCTTATCATAATCTAATTGGATATAGCTTTTGTCTTTTCCTAATTTGTTTAAAATAGTAATAATTACCTCTTTTCTTATTATCATTTTTGCCTGACTAATAATTTCGATAGAAGTATTTTCATTCCTAATAACTGCATTTGCATGAGTTTTTAAACTATCAGGAATAGTTAAAAAACTTAGATCAAAATCTTGAGCGAATATTGGTGAAAATAGAGAAAGGTATAGTATAACTATAAGAGATTTTTTTTTCATGTCTCTTTTGTAAAGTTTATTACATAACGAAAAAATAGATGTTTTATTACTTGTTTTTTGTATCAATAATAATTGTTACGGGGCCATCATTTCTAAGATCAATTTTCATGTCAGCACCAAATATGCCGGTGCCTACTTTTTTTCCAAGATCTTTTTCAAATTGCTGTACAAATTGCTCATACAGGGGTGTTGAAATTTTTGGTTTGGCTGCTTTCACATAAGAAGGTCGGTTTCCTTTTTTGGTATTTGCCATGAGAGTAAACTGGCTTACAACAATAGCATCACCACCTATCTGAATCAAAGATTCATTCATTACTTCATTTTCATCTTCAAATATGCGAAGGTTTGCTATTTTATTGGATAACCACTTGATATCTTCTAAAGTATCCTCATTTCCAATACCTAATAAGATAAGAAGTCCTGTTTTAATTTTACTGATAATTTTTTGATCTACTTCAACAGAAGCATGGCTCACTCTTTGAATAACTACTTTCATGATTTAGACATCTTTAATTCGGTAATGAAACTCTTCTCCGTTTAGTATTTGTAAATAGCTTCTGTATCTTGACGGAGATATTTTTCCATTTTCAACCGCTTCTTTGATAGCACATTTGGGTTCATTTATATGAAGACAATTGTTGAATTTGCATTTGTGTTTTAGTTTAAAAAATTCAGGAAAGAAATCACTAATTTCATTTTCTTCAAAATCAACCACGCCAAATCCTTTGATGCCGGGTGTGTCAATAATATAGATTTCTGGCTCTGTTGGAATTACAAACATTTCGGCAAAAGTAGTAGTATGTTGTCCCTGTTTATGCTGCAAAGAAACTTCTGCTGTTTTTAAATTTAAACTTGGATCAATAGCATTGATCAAAGTAGATTTTCCAACACCGGAATGACCTGAAAACATACTTACTTTACCAATCATTAATTCTTTTACGGTGTCAATATTGTAATTTTCAATGGCCGATATTTCTATACACCGATAACCAATATCAGTGTAAATTTTTATAAACTGATCTTTTTTTAAATGAAGTTCTTCATCATATATATCCGTTTTGTTAAAAAGCAAGATGGCTTCAATATCATAAGCTTCTGCTGTAGCTAAAAAACGGTCAATAAAAGCGGTAAATGTAGGAGGATTGTCCAGTGTGACCAGTAAAAAAGCAAGGTCAATATTAGCAGCAATAATATGTGTTTGTTTAGATAGATTTACCGATTTTCGAATGATATAATTCTTTCTTTTATGGATGTTTGAAATGATACCCGTATTTGTTTTTTCTTCCAATTCAAAATCAACATGATCTCCAACGGTAAGTGGATTGGTACTTTTAATTCCTTTGATACGGAATTTTCCGCGTATGCGACATTGATATTGTTTGTGATCCTCTGTGCGGACCCAATACCAGCTTCCTGTTGATTTTATAATTACACCAGTCATAGGTTTATGATAAAATGAAAGCAGAAGAACAGGTGAAATTGAATAATAGTATTTTTTCTGGTTTCAAATAAATTGATATTAATGGTTCAAATTTAGTTAAAAGGCAATGGTTTACCAAAACTTTGCTTCTAACAAATAAGATTTATTTTATTGAATTTAAATATAAAATGGATTAATTAGTATATTTGATTTCTTGTTAAATTTAATATACTATGAAAGTTTTAAAATTTTTATTCTTTTTTATTTTAATTGCAATAATTGGTGGTTCGTTGTATTTGGCAACACTTGATGGAAAGTATGATGTAAAAAGAACCCAATTGATCAAAGCCTCACCAGAAATGATTTTTAATGATCTGAATGATTATAAAAACTGGGCAGCATGGGGGCAATGGTATGAAGAAGACTCAACCATTGTAGCTACTTACCCTGAGAATACAGTTGGAAAAGGAGGTTCCTATTCATGGACAAGCAAAGAGGGAAGTGGATCGATGAGAACCCTAAATACTAATAAGCC
>Ga0256834_1002129_pt1 | contig 12762 bp, 11 predicted proteins | sample 4281140metaG_FD_190536 | JGI IMG/M metagenome (GOLD analysis project Ga0256834, IMG submission 190536) | Hydrothermal vent microbial communities from East Pacific Rise, Pacific Ocean - 4281-140 | ecosystem: Environmental > Aquatic > Marine > Hydrothermal vents | place: Pacific Ocean: East... | reverse complement strand
GGCGGTATAGCCGCCCATTACCGGACATCATCCACAGCATAAAAGTACCACTAATACTGCTTTGTATCTGGCTAATATATCCCCTCATCCAAACACTCCCCTTACCAGAGTCTTGGTTGAGCCTGCTTAACCCTGCTGCCTATGAAATCAACCACCAAGCCCTCATCGCAGGCATAACCCCAACAAACAGCCTAAGTATTGATTCAGGAAGTACATTCCAGGAATTTCTGAGATATGCCAGTTACATCACCTTATTCTTTTTGCTGCTCGCCCTGTGCGACACAAAAATAAGACTCAAACAGCTTGCTGTCACACTCTTTCTTGTTGGTTTTGCCCAGGCCCTGTACTCACTGATCAACTACTACACTAACGGTGCATTTAGCCTGAATGAACCAATCCCGCCATGGGGAGTCGATTGGGAAAGAGCAACAAGAGGCACCTATACCCATTACAACCATTTTGCTGCACTCATGGAGATGACCATCCCCATCGGGATAGGGCTGGTTCTAAGCTATTCTCAACATCCCCACAGTGACAACAACTCAAACCGGCTGAACCAAATATTAGGTTTTATAATGTCTGTACGCCTGCTCTATATATTTGGCATAGCGATCATGCTCACAGCCCTCATATTCAGCGCCTCCCGAGGCGGAAATGGTGCCTTCGCTGCTGCATTCTTTATAACACTAGTAATTTTCGGCGTGCTCAGAAGCAACAAGGCACAAACACTAAAACTTCTCCCAATTGCACTCATCATCCTGATAAGCATTGTTGGATTACTTGGCTCAGGCAAACTGGTGGATCGTTTTGACAAGCAGGGCTTTGGTCCGAATGGCCGTGATCATATGCGCACTGCCACATACCAGCTAGCTGCAGACTACCCGTTACTTGGCAGCGGCACTGGCACCTATCCTCACATATATTATCAATACAAATTGCCAGAACTTGGCCTCACCAGCATGTCAAAACGCGCCCACAATGATTATCTTGAACTGCTTACCGACCAAGGCATTATCGGGTTTAGCTTGCTGGGAACAAGCATCGCATTATTATTGCTTACCATGATGAAGGGAATTCGAATAAAGCATAACCCCATGATGGTAGGCCTGCTCTTCGGCTCGACACTGGGTATCATTTCAATGCTTATCCATTCATTGGTAGAATTTAATTTTCACATTCCAGCCAATGCCAGCTATTTTTTCGTACTGCTTGCCATTGGCATTATCACAAGCTTACAATATAAAAAACCATAAACCAGATATCTATTCACCGCAGAGACATGGGTTTCAAGCTTGTAAGCCTCTCTTTGGTTCAACACTTCGCATCAGCTCAATGCTTATCTAGTACATCAACTACTTTAATATTGACGGATCAGCGGCCCTGTGGCATTTCGCATCAAGGCACAGCTCGTGGGTAATGGTTGTTCCCTTGACAAGAGCTGTAACGCTAAGGCTGAGTGCCACAGGCTCGCCCGAAGGGTTGTTCTGTCAATATAAAGTGGTTGATGTACTAGGGCTTGCTGGCATGGCTGGATAAAAAATCAGCTATGCTTATGGCTGTAGAAGGAAACTCTTTTAGAATCTTTTTATCTTGTGTGACAAGTGGCGTATTGAGGTAATGAGCAAGTGCAACAAACTCGCAGTCGTAGGAGGAACAAGTGCTTTCATTTATTAGCGCAAGCACTTGTGAAGAGGAAACCTCAAACTCATTCTGAATCAGAATTGATTCAGCACTTTCTTGAAGTAGCAATGCTTTTTCAAAATTGATGATTTTCTTTCTAAGGTAAAGTGCTACAACATTTCGGAATTCACTTTTCCAAAGCAAAGGTGCAGCCCATTCAGAGTCTAATTTGTATGCAGCATCGACAGATACTGAATAAAGTGTGGGCAGAAGAAAATAAGAAATGATGTTTGTATCAACAACTATCATGGTCTGCCTTCATTGATAGTTTGTTCAATCTCTTCAACCGTAATAGTGTTAGGGGAAATCTGTGAACGAAGAGTACGAATACCGCTTAATCTATCTTCTGGAGAGATTCTTTTAGGAAAAAGAGAGCGTTTCAGGCACATAATAACTTCACTATTAATACTTCTATGGTGCTGCTCTGCAACATGTTTTAGTTCATGGTATAACTCGTCTGGGATATTTTTTATGGTTAAAGATGACATAGCATTTACCTCTACACTTAGCGAATGGTTGCATTATGGTGCCATAATGCTCCCTGATCAAGTAAATAAACACATCCAAAGCCATAAGCAAGCTTGCGCATATAGGGTGCTGACACAGTGATCATTGAAATAAGCGAAGACGGCTTGCCAATACGGCCTACGGCCGTAAAACCCTCCCAACTCTCAATCACCGAAAGTGAATTACTGGCTGGCCTCACACCGTATACGGCGCACGCGGATGAACTGCCAACCCTCTTTTCCAACGAAACAGAAGAGTAAAAAATACCTCGATACATCCCACATATCGTCTGACTTGATTTTGAGCCAACTAAAGGTAAGGAGATTAGTAAATATCATCCCGCATTGGTGCTATCCAGCAAAGCTTATAACAAACAGGGCTGCTGATCTGTTGTCCGGTCAGCACCAGTATTCGTGGCGACATCACCGAAGTACCAGTTAATAATTTCGATAAACCCAGTATCGTTGCAACAAGCTTGATTCATTCCCTAGATTGGCCGCGAAGGAAGATAAAGTTAATTGCAAAAGCAGAGCAAGGTGTATTAAATGAGGCGTTATTAAGGCTGATACCGTTAATTGGTGCAGATCAATGCCTAAAATTAATATGACAACAATACCTCCCTACCGCACATCAGCCATAACAACTGATTACATAGTTCTTGTCAATTTAGCCAAAATAAGCGGAATTGAAAGATTTGTTAATGAAAATTCAGATGCCATCAGAAATGCTCTACTCAACATAAGCAGCTACACACCTGCTGTACAACGCTTAATTCCACTTGTATACGGAAATACGAAGAAGTTCGACCTTTTTGATCAGTTGCCTAATCAAATAAAATGCTATTTGCATGATACAACACTAAAATTGGTGGCTTATGAATGTATTAAATACGACTGGCTAACCAAAATCATCACTCTGTTTAATAACAATGACATCCCCCTTATTCTACTAAAAGGGTCAGCTTTTAACGGCAACTTATACCCTAACGAAACACTAAGAGCGGGGAGCGATATTGATATCCTGATTAAGCAATCTGATTACAACCGTGCATGTGAGGTTTTAGATAACAATAATTATCTTCAGCAATACAACAGCCGGCCTGGTGTATATGACACACTTTTTGAATCCAGCTACAAACCAAAGATGGCCAATGGCGTTGTAATAGATCTCCACAAATCCCTCACACACCCAGCACTGTTTCATATTGATGAAAATGAGATTTGGGAAGCAAGCAATCCACACCCAGCATACAATACTGGCCAAGTCAGAATACTTTCACCTGAACATACATTGCTACACCTAGCAGTACATGCATTCCGAGATTACAATTTTTGCACACATAATCTATTAGATACTCACGAAGTAGTATATCAATCTAAACCCGATGAAAAATTGTTAATCAATTATGCTAAATCATGGGGTGCTTGTCATATACTCTATTGCTTATTAAAAAATTGCCAAATAGCTATGGATTCACCAATAGACAGAAATACACTTCTCAATTTAAAGCCATGCATTGTCAAAGACACTCTCAGCAAATTTGTACTCAAATCACATACGACAGCAGACCAAAGAGAGAAGACAATGAAGCATAGGATAGCGCAGGTTCTTGGTCTCACTCTATTCCCCGATAACTTATACCAAGGATTTAGGTTAACAAGAGATTATTTATCAGCGAGGTTAGATAGAAGCAACAAACAATAAGACTACGGCAAGATTTGTTTAGCTTTTTCTTTAAGTAACAGCCATAAAAAAATACTATTAGTTACCAGATAGCGCTTCCACATTCGTCTGGGCTCTTGAATCACACGGTAGAGCCATTCCAGGCCATACCTTTGCATCCATATGGGGGCGCGTTTCACTTTACCTGCGACCACATCGAAGGTACCACCAACCCCCATTACAAAATCAACGCCCAACTGTTCCTGCCAGCGGTTGATAAAATTCTCTTTCTTAGGCGAAGTAATTGCAACAAACAGAAGCTTAGCCCCCGACTCTCGTATTTCATTTACAACGGACTCTTCATCGTCCCAAAAATAGCCATGATGAAAACCCGCTAGTGATAACCCAGGATAAAGTTTTTTTACCATACCGGCAGTTTTAGCTACAACTTCTTGCTCTGCCCCCAATAAAAATACCGGGAAATTACGTTTAGCGCTCATAGCTAATAGCTCATGAAACAAATCAACGCCTGCAACACGCTCAGACACATTATGCCCACATAAGCGGGCACCTAACACTACGCCCATGCCATCAATATTGATTATATCGCAGGCTTTAATGGACCCAGCTAACACTGTATCTTTTTGCATATGCACTAGCTTTGCAACATTGACCACAACATGCTGTAAAAACTCACCGTTCATGATTTTCGTCTCTATAGCATCGACGGTTTCAACCATAGTTAGGCTGTCCATTGGCACACCTAAAAATTCTATTCTAGACATTTTTGTTATGCTCTCTTGCTATTTTTTCAGCACTAAATCGATTGAAATAAGCAAATGAATAATATACCCAAGCCTGAGTCCAGCGAATATAGTTAATTTTATTGGTGAGGTTTTTATGTTTTTGATATACGAATCGTTTTTTCTTTGGCATATAGAGTACATCAATCGCTTTATTGATAACCTTCTCAACAAATTGAATATCATCAACTGTACCACCCACTTTTAATAACGTGATAATGGCTTGTGATACAGAGTGCATATCTAATGGATAACGATCATTATGATAATATTTTGCCGTACCATCTGGCTCGAACAAATGCTCTCTATAGTAGGTTAGGCCTTGAGCAATGGCATTATCAAATTCATTAGTACTTAATGCGGTACGCAAAATATGCAGCGCTTCTAAGTTATACCCGGTATGAAAGCCATCAATAAATTGATGGTGGTACCGAGCACCATAAACCCATGAACCATCACTACCTTGCTCTTTTACTGATTGATGCGCCACTTTTAATGCTAATACTTTATACCTAGGATTATTAGTTACGTTAGCAACAAAACCAACCCATGCCGCTGCCCATAAACTGGCATTGTGTACAAAAGCCGTTTCACCAGGAATATAAGCAAAAAACTCTCGCCCATTGTGCTCACGGTGTAACGTTTTAACAATAAAATGCGCTGAATCTAAAGCAGGTTCGCGGTATTTTTGTTCTCCCGTGATCTCGCCTAATGCATAAAGTGCCTGAGCAACATAAATGGTGGTGATAACATTTGGCTTGCCTTTAGGTACATAAAAAGCGCGGGCATTCCAGTCAAAATGGTATCCCCAGCATGCATGTTGCCAAATGGCGGCATCACTTTGTTGGGTTAGTAACCAGTCGGCCAATTGGATGGCCTCGGTTAAATAGTGGCTATCTTGTGTGCGTTTATAATCTTCTAACAAGCCCAAAATAAACAACCCGATACCTTTAGGGTTGCGGCGCTTAGGTACCCCCAAAAGAAAACGCAGATTAGCGGGGGAGCGTTTAAAGACCTGAATCCATACCAACCCAACAAAACTTTTTCGCACAAAAGGAAACAGACCAAATACTCGACTATTCAATCCATCAAATGGATCATAACCAGCGAACTGCGTCCCACGAGAATTTCCCAGAATGTTATCTTGAATAGTTTGAATATTAAGCAATGAGCTGGGTACCTTAACCATCAGATTTTTCTAAAATAGAAAGGTCTATGCTCATAGGCATTCCAGTAGCTAGCGACTCAACAGCCAATATTGTCGCTAAGCTATTTGCCATCAAACACTCATAACTAATGCATGATTTTCCATCTTTAAGCCCTTTTATCCATGCTTTAAGCATCAGCTTCTGGCCTTTGTCTTGAGCAGAAAGTTTCTTGGTGACGACTGTAGCGTCACCTGTAAACAGTTCCACCTCTTTAAAATCTCTCAGTACTGCACTGCGACCACCGCCAAAAACTTCCACGTATTCTTTAGCCATCGCTTTTGAACCGTCGGCGCTATAAATAATGTTAGCGATGCTACCATTCTCAAACGTAAGTGAAATGGATACATTGTCATTCAGAATGGCTGACTTATCAGCTTTGGCTGTACCAATACACTGTACTGTTTTAGGATTGCAGCCAGTAATAGCTGAGGCCAAATCAACAAAGTGGCAACCTTCACCAATCACTCGGCCACCGCCAATCTCAGGATCTTGAATCCAATGATTTGCAGGGATCTGGCCGGAGTTTATACGGATATTGACAACTAACGCACTTTTGACAGCCGAAAAGTGTTCGATGAGCGCCTGGGTTGATGGTGCAAATCGGCGATTAAATCCTACCATTAACTGACTTTTGCCATTAATGTTGTAGGCCTGATGTACACGGCTCAATTCCTCAACAGACAAAGCCAGGGGCTTTTCGACATACACATGTTTACTCGCATTCAAAGACTGCTCAACCGCCATTGCATGTGAGTCATGGCGGGTAGTGACCATAATCACATCGGTGTCATCACTTAACAGCTCACTAAAATCACCCGCACAGAATGAAAAAGCGAACTGCTTTGCAACACCTTGCGCCGTTCGACCACTAGCCGTTACAAGACCACGAAAATCAACTCCTTGTGTACTTTTTAGTGGTGGCAATAAACTTGCGGTTGCATAATTACCGGCACCAAAAAAGGAAACCCCGATTTTTTGTTTATCAATAGCCCCATTATTGGTGGCTATACGACTTGATTCACCTTGCAGGGGTAACTGTCCAGCATACTGTAGTACTATCCCTAAATATGGCTCAGACTTTTTACCTTCTATTAATTTATACGCATCAGCTGCATTATCAACAGTAAAACGATGAGTAATGAGTGATTTAATATTCAGCTTACCTTCAGATAACAATTGAAGAAATGTTTCCATATTACGCTGTTCTGTAAAGCGCACATAATCTAACGGATAGTCATTGCCATTTTCTTCATAAGCAGGGTCATATCGACCTGGCCCATAAGAACGAGAGATAACAACATTGATCTCTTTCTTAAAATAATTTTCGCGCGGAATATCCATTCGAATGGCTCCCACGACAACTACCCGCCCTTTTGAGCGTGTCACCTCACCACACAATTCAATAGGCTGGTTACTGGATGAACCAGCACAAACCAAAACACCGTCAACACCATGACCATCAGTTAATGACTTGCAAAGTTCACTAATATCAACTCCGGGTTCAACACCTATCGCACCAAACTCTTCTGCTTGTTTAACAAGTGACGCGTCTAAATCGGTTCCAATAACCGTGCAACCATTAGCCTTCAACAACTGGACGGCAATTTGTCCCAACAAACCAAGCCCTAGGACTAAAAAGGTCTCACCCAATTTTGGTTCGGCCAATCTCACGCCTTGCATAGCAATCGAACCAACCGTAGTAAAAGCCGCCTCTTCATCACTGACATTATCGGGGATTTTTACCACCAGGTTCTTAGGAATTGCCGAAAACTCTGCATGATTAGCATAATTTGCGCCACCACAAGCCACCCTATCACCGGGTTGCAGCCCTTCAACGAGCCCACCAACTGCGATCACTGATCCAGCAGAGCTGTATCCCAAGGGGGAAGGTGAATCTAAGCGAGAACTGACCGTTTGGAATGTTTTTTTCAACCCTTCTGTTTTTATTTTTTGAACCACTTGTTTAACCAAATCAGGGCGGGCTTTTGCTTTTTGTAGCAAGTTCTTTTTGCCCATGTCTATTTTGGTTTTTTCCGTACCTGCGCTTATGACTGAGGTCGTGTTGTGCACCAATACAAATTTGTCGCTCAGGGTTGGAATAGGAACATTGTTAATTTCTATTACGCCTGTACGTAGAGTTTGAGTTACTTGCTTCATTAGTTTATGCCTTATATAAATTTAAATACCAGTTTTTATAATTAAATTTTTCGTTATTTTTTTCTTTGTTATCTTCTGATAATATTATTTTTACTTTTCTATACAGGTCACTTGCATCCCGATTTTTAAATAAACTACAACCCTCTGGCCGCGGCACTACATCCGAAGCAAGAACCCTTTTATTGAGCCACATACTTTCCCTTACGGTCAAGGCATCTCCATCGGTACAAGTCAAACGCAAAACTAAGTCAGATTCTGCAATTAATGCTGGAAAATTTACTGCCTCCCCCATTAATTTAATATTCTCTTCTAGGCCTTTAAGCTCAATTTGCTTCATATATTTATCATAAACATCTTTACCTTTTTCAAGGCTAGCAACAATAAAAACAAGCACAACATTCTCATTAGACAAAACTAGCCGTTCCATTAAAGCAAGTGCCATATCAAGACCATAAATATCCACACCATTATGAAAGTCCAAACGGAATGCATTTGAAACAAGTATACGATTTCCAACACATCTATTCAGGTCAAGCCATTTCCTTAAACTTAAAGGAAGATCCTCAGTAAAATCTACATCTAGCGGAGGAATAAAAGCGGGCATATAGAGAATATTAGAGTTTTCTATAAATTGCTTATAAGCCTCATTAACTACTATTATTTTCCAACATTTTCGATAAAGCCATTGTTCCCAATTTTTAACCTTATTGTTTCGAAAAGAATGCAAAGTCAATATCACTCTTTTTTGAAACACATAAACACCAAGTATTATATGCATAAAACGAAAAATTGGCACCGAACTATGGACGTGCAACACATCTGCCCTTCGCAACAAACTAAAGTAAGAAATAATATTTAAAAACCGTATATTAGGCATTCCTTCTTTCTTCACTGGCGACTCATCTACAGCGTAGACATCGATTTCTGGCTCCATCAATTGTTTTAGTCGCTGCAGATGAATACTAACCCCACCTATTGGCGTCGGAAATGGGCCGATTATTAACAATCTCATATTCCTACCCCCTACTATTCATATTCCTTAATCTTCTCTTTTGGTTTTACATGATGTTTTTTATGTAGTTGACGTATTTCATTTGCTGTATATTTGCTCCCCACAGCCTTTAAGACTGTTACCAGTGAACCATCGTCGAAACGTGAAATAAACCGTTTAGCAGGAACACCCAAAGCAATGCTGTAAGGAGGAACATAACTGGCTACTAAACTACCTGCCCCTATTACGCTGCCTTCCGATAAACTCGCTCCATCTAACAGCAGAACACTTGCACCACACCAAACATCATCCTCTACCGTTATTCCCTTACCTGCGAAAGCTTGTGGAGCATCCATCATTGCGCCTCCATTCCATTCAATATTATGATTGCCTCCAATTATCTTACAATACGGCCCAAACATCACTTTATCGCCGATAATAATTTTTGTCTTCTTATTAGACGAAAAATATGCCCAAGGCCCGCAAAAAAAGTCATTCCCAAATGAAAAAGAAGATGGGCAATTTACAACACCACCATACCCAAATCGAAAATTCCTCCCCGATTGATTTAACTTGGATTTTAAATAAGGTAAATATATCAAACGATTATTAATTTTTTTTAAAAACACTAACATATCCGCCTCGCCGAACCACTACTTTGATCGCAATATACAATGGCAATATATACCGCAAGAAAGACGTTAAACCAGAAATAAATTCCACCTTGAACTAGCATTATAGCGATATACCCGACAAAGAGAGCAGCTAATTTTCGCCTCGCCATATTTGAGCGCGATGAATTGATAATCAATTGAAATATGGATATGAGAAAGAAAATAAAAAAGAGAAAACCAAGCAAACCACTTATTCGTAATATATCAAGAAAACCACTATGCGAGGCATACCTATGCCCAATGTAATCTGCCATAATATCTTTCGCGTGGCCATCACCTACCCCCAAAATAATACTAGTAAAGCTACTATCTATAAAACTAGAAAAACCAATTTGATAAAAAATAAGCCGCCCTGAGCCCAATTCGCCCGCTGAATCTGTATAAACATTCTTATCCAATATGCGCATTTGCAAAATATCTGAATTCTGAAAAACAATGTAAACCGCAGCAAAAATAAAACCAATCAAAGGCAAGTATTTTAACTTCTGCTTTGCATTACCACCCCAAAGGTATAGCGCTGATAGACCACAAAATAAAACCAAATACCCTGTTCGTACATATGTCAAATAAAGAGCTATTAGCCCAATTGAAATTAGAAAAAAATATAATATTTTGGAATCCCTAGAATAAAAATATTCCCTATTTGATATCATTACTAGCAAGGCGCCTGCTAAGGTTACTGCTGCATTATGCTTATTCCCAAACACGCCTACAAATTCATATAGATGTGCATATCCAAATTTCGCTAACGAGTTTTCCTCTAGGTTTACTGGCGCATCAACCAATCCCATTAAAAATGGGATTGTTGTCAAAATTATCAACCCCGCAAACTTTACAACTCCTCCTTCAAGATCACTTACCCTACCCTGATACTTAAATCGAAAAAACTCTAGTATAATTAAAAATGAAACAATCTTAACAAAATAAACTAACTCTGCCTCGTAGTGCACTGCAACGTTCCAATTATAGAAAAGAATCTTAACCGCAAACAAAAAACCAAATAATGTAACACGAGAAATGCTGTATGCCTCTTTGTGAATCAGATACATCACAATAGGCACTAAAAAAAATACCTTCCATATTAATGTAAATTTAACACCGCCAATAACACTAGTTTCAAAGTACATCAAAGTAAAAAGCAAAGAGAAAACAACAAAATTTTTTATTAGCATTAGTCAATTACTCTTTAATGAAAGCTCTCTCTATTTCAGACGCCACTGCTTTTATTGAAAACTTTTTGGATATAAGCTCTGCTGCATTAACGCCTAACATTAATGCTAGGCTAGGCTTATCAAACAACAACTTAACACTTTCAGACAGTTCCTCACTATCATTTGCAAATACAGCGTTATCCCCATCATGGAGAATATAACCTGCAACACCTAGCAAAGGCTTGGCTATAACCGGCAAACCACATGCCATTGCTTCTAGTAAAACATTGGGCATTCCTTCCTTTTTTGAATTAAGGATAAAAATGTCAGCAGCTTTCAAATAATCAACTACATTATTTACACCACCTGTAAAAATAATTTTCTCCCCCAACTTTTCCTTACCATACTGATAAAGACTAAACATCTCCGTTTTTTGAGAGTGCATATAACTACCCTTGCTAGGCTTATACTCACCAACAATAACATATAAAAACTCAAGGTCTTTTTGCTGCTCTGAAAGAACATCAAAAACCTCACGTAAACCTTTTCGCTCAATCACATACCCCACACTTACGAGAATTTTTACATTCGAAGATAACCCGAGTATTATTCTGTAATTATTTTTAGTCAAACTATCTGTTGGGTGAAATTTTTCAACATCCACTCCTTGCGCCGTCTCGATAAAATTAACAAAACCTGGCAATTCTTTGCTCAATCTGCTCGTCATAGCAGGGGATTGTGCAATATACCCTCCCATCAGTCCAAACAACTTTCGAAACAAAGGAGATAAATAAGGTCCGTGCTTGTGTATGAGGCTCTTTATGTCATCAACATCTAACATTGTTGATCGATATACCACTTTTTTTCCCGTTACATTTCCAAGTAAAATTAAAAAAATATAACCCTGCATTGGCCCAAAAACCAAAGAGAGATTTGAGCGAAATAAGAAAAAAGCAATCACAGGAAGAATAATTAAATATGAAAATAACTTGAAAAAAAAATTCCCATAAAATATTGGAATTCTAACTATATTAATATTATCCACAACTTCTACAAAAGGTGAGTCACACCAACGAAAAGACACTAGATTTACCTTATAACCTAGAGCGCTGAATGATCGAGCTAAACAAAAAGCATTTGCGCCTGCACCAGATTTTTGCGGCATAATACCAGGGGCAAAAATAGTAATTATTTTTTTCATTTCGACTCTCTTGCATGGAATGTATTGAATAAGAACTTATGTAATCTTTCTGCACTACGCTCCACATCATCGTCCGTATCGATTATTTCAACTCCCGGCAATACCTCAATAAGAATTTTTAACACTTTATCCTGTACTTTCAATAAGCCCTCCATCTGTTCCAGACCGATCCCTGTCATCCTATTTGGCACTCCCCGACCTATCAATCGTTTACAATCAGACTCACAGCTGATAATTACAGGCACACATTCACATACTCGGGTTGCCCAACCAATATATTTTTTGATTATTCGTATCCTAGGAAGACTTGATGAATAAGCAAAGATACTTAAACTTCTCTGAAGTAGCATTTCATCCCAAATAACGACCTTCTCACGCCGAATAGCTATGTTTTTCGATTCAAGATAATTGGCAAAATTTAAAAATAATCCTCCAATGGCTTCTATTTTTTTGAAGTTATTTACGTCCGATCGACTCACACCCACCATGCAAATGGGTAATATTGGCAAAAGCCGAACCAATACAGATAGGAAAAACAACGGGCGTCTAGTTAATAATTTTTTAACTGAAATATATTGTTTGATACCACTTTCATATAGATCCGGGTAATTGCTCACTAACATTTTAGATAAGGTTGACTTACCAGATGCCGGCAACCCTATTAATTGTATTTGCATAACTTTTTGTTAACCATAGTTATAATCGTTGATAGTACCTTGTCTATTTTG